>Ga0136644_10001238_pt1 | contig 20375 bp, 9 predicted proteins | sample C_130820_EF_Meta_FD_94780 | JGI IMG/M metagenome (GOLD analysis project Ga0136644, IMG submission 94780) | Freshwater microbial communities from Lake Croche, Canada to study carbon cycling - C_130820_EF_MetaG (v2) (version 2) | ecosystem: Environmental > Aquatic > Freshwater > Lake | place: Lake... | reverse complement strand
GAGCAGGTCGTCGCCGAGCAGCTCCGTCCAGAGGTCCTCCACCTCCTGGCTCTTCGAGAAGAACCGGTGCCCGCCGATGTCGAAGCGGAAGCCCCGATACGCGACGGTCCGCGAGATGCCGCCGACGTAGGTCGGATCGGCCTCGAGCACGGTCACGGCCGCGCCCGCCCGCGTGAGCAGGTAGGCGGCGGTGAGGCCGGCCGGGCCGGCGCCGATGATCGCGACTCGCGCGGGCATGAAATCGTCCTGCGGGGTTGGAGGAACGCCCTTATTTATATGCGTGCCGGCGATTTTTTCGGCCCCCCCGTCGAAGCCGGGCCGGCGGCGGCGCGACGGCCCGCCCCCGGTGGTAGCATGATTCCGGTCTCGGCGGGAATCTCCCCTTCACGCTCCCGGACTCCCCCTCCATGTCGGCCACCATCGATTCGACCTCGACCCGCCGCGATCCGGCCGCCATCGCCGCCGCGGCGGAGCAGGTCGCGAAAGCCCACCACCGCATGCTCGACGCCCTCTCCCGGGTGGTCGTCGGCCAGCGCGACGTGCTCGAGCTGTTGCTCATGGGCATCTTCTGCCGCGGCCACTGCATCCTCGAGGGGGTGCCCGGCCTCGCCAAGACGCTGATGATCGCCAGCCTCGCCCGGCTGCTCTCGATCAGCTTCAACCGGATCCAGTTCACGCCCGACCTGATGCCCTCCGACATCACGGGCACCGAGATCCTCCAGGAGAACAAGGACTCCGGAGAGCGGGTGCTGCGGTTCGTGAAGGGGCCGGTGTTCGCCAACCTCGTGCTCGCCGACGAGATCAACCGCACGCCCCCCAAGACGCAGGCCGCGCTCCTGCAGGCGATGCAGGAAAACCACGTCACCGTGTCGGGCCACACCTTCGACCTGCCGCAGCCCTTCTTCGTGCTCGGCACGCAGAACCCGATCGAGAGCGAGGGCACCTATCCCCTGCCCGAGGCGCAGCTCGACCGCTTCATGTTCAAGATCTCGGTCGACTACCCCTCGCTCGACGAGGAGATCCGCGTCGCCACCTCGACCACGTCGCGGCAGGCCGCGCAGCTCGAGCCGCTCCTCACCGCCGCCGACATCCTCCGGATCCAGGAGATCGTCCGCGACGTGATCGTGGCGGAGCCGGTGGCCTCCTACGCCGTGCGGCTGGCGCGGGCGACGCGGCCCACCGACGCCTCGAGCCCCCCCGACATCCGCCGCTGGCTCTCCTGGGGCGCCGGGCCCCGCGCCTGCCAGTCGCTCCTGCTGGCCGCGAAGGCGCGGGCGCTGCTCGACGGCCGGCCCAACGTCTCCTTCGCCGACATCCGCGGCGTCGCCAAGCCGGTGCTGCGGCACCGCCTCGTGACGAGCTTCACCGCCGAGAGCGAGGGGGTGAAGGCCGATGCGATCATCGACCGCATCCTCGACGGGCTCTCCGAGACCGCCTGACCCCTCCCCCGCGTCCTCACGGCGACCTCACGGCGAGGGCCCCATGCAATCATCCCCAGGCACGAGCCCGGCCGGCGGCGGGCCGCTGGCCGACGTGGCCGAGGTGCTCGACCCGGCGGGGCTCGCGCTCGTGTCGCGGATGGAGTTCGTCGCCCAGAAGGCGGTGCTCGGCCTGCTCTCCGGGCTCCACCCGAGCCCCTGCTTCGGCTCGAGCGTGGAGTATGCCGACCACCGCCCCTACACGCCGAGCGACGAGCTCAAGCAGCTCGACTGGAAGCTCCTCGCCAAGACCGACAAGTACTACGTCAAGCTCTTCGAGGACCAGACCAACACCCGCGTCACCGTGATCCTCGACGTCAGCCGCTCGATGGCCTACGCGGGGGACGGCGGCATGACGAAGCTCGACTACGGCCGGTTCCTCGCGGCCGGCCTCTGCCACCTCGCGCTCAAGCAGCACGACGCCGCGGGGCTCGTCACCTTCGACGGCGCCGTCCGCAGCTACGTGCCGCCGCGGTCGGCGGCCAACCACTTCCGCCACGTGCTGGCGGCGCTCGCCAAGGCGACGCCGGGGCGGGAGACGGCGGTGGGGCGGGTGCTGGCGGAGGTGGCCGGACGGCTGCCCCCGCGCGGCATCGTGGTGCTGGTGAGCGACCTGCTCGACGACCCGGCGAGCATCGCCACGGGGCTCGCGCACCTCGCGCACCGGCGGCACGATCTCGTCGTCTTCCACCTCGTCGATCCCGCCGAGCGGACGTTTCCCTTCGAGAAGGTGACCCGCTTCCGCGACATGGAGGGGGAGGGGCGGCTCGTCGCCAACCCGCGGCAGGTGCGGGCCGCCTACCTCGAGCGGTTCGAGGCCTTCCTCGCCTCCGTCCGCACCGCGGCGCTCGAGCGCAAGATCGGCTACGAACTCACGCTCACCGACCAGCCCTACGCCGAGGCGCTCGCCTCCTACCTCGCCCGGCGGCACCGTCGCGGCTAGCCGATCCCCCGGGCCGGCGGCCCCACTCCCATGCTCAATCCGCTCCTGCTCTGGTTCCTGCCGCTGGCCGTCGTGCCGGTGCTCCTGCACCTGCTCAACCTGCACCGGCTGCGCGAGGTGGAGCTGCCCACCTACCGCTTCCTGATGGAGGGCTACGTGCGGCAGCGGCGGCGCGTGCGGCTGGTGGAGTGGCTGCTCCTGCTCCTGCGCACGGCGGTCGTGCTGCTCGTCGTGGGGGCGCTCGTGCGGCCGGTCGTGGGGAGCTTCGCCGGCCTCTTCGGCGGCGCCGGCCGCGACGTCGTGCTCGTCGTCGACGCCGGCATGACCACCGGCCTCGTCTCCGAGGGCACGTCGGCGATCCACCGCATCCGCGAGGCGGCGCGGGCGGCGGTGGGCCGGTTTCACCCGGGGGATTTCGTCACGCTCGTGCGGGCGGGCATGGAGCCGCGGGTGGTGCACCGCGCGGTGAAGGGCGACGGGCGGCGGCTGGCGGCGGAGATCGACGGCATCGAGCCCGATCCGGGCACGTCCGACCTGCCGGCGGCGCTGGCCGAGGCGCTCGCCGGGCCGCCGCGCGGCGCGCGGAGCGTGTGGATCTTCTCCGACTGCGAGCAGCGGGCGTGGCGGCGGCTGGCCGATGATCCGGCGACGGCCCGCGTGCCCGCCGAGGTGCAGTTGGTCGTCGTCGACGTCGGCGGCCTCGGCGACCATGGCGGCGTCGCGAACCTCGCCGTGCTCGGCGAGCCGCCCCGCGGCCAGCGGCCGGTGGTCGGGCTGCCGGTCGAACTCGCCGTGCGGATCGAGGGGGCGGGCGGCGCCGGTCCCGTCGAGACGAAGGCCACCGTCGTGCTCGACGACGAGGTCGTGGCGCAGGTGCCGCTCGTGGCGACGCCGGGCCGCGTGGCCTCGGCGGCGGTCGCGATCGTGCCCCAGCGGCCGGGCGTGCTCCGCGGCCGCGTCGAGATCCCCGCCGACGCCTTTCCCGACGACGACACGCTCCTCTTCGTGCTCAACGTCGAGCCGCGAGTGGGCGTGGTCGTGGTCGCCCCGCGGGGCGTCGAGCCGCTCTTCGATCCGGCCCTCTTCCTGCGGCTCGCGCTCGACAGCCCGCGGGACAGGCTGGCCGAGGGACGCCGCGATCTGCCGGGGGGCGACCCGGCCGCGGCCCGACCGGCCGGGCAGGGGGGCGACGCCGCCAAGGACGCCGGCATCGCGGCCATCGCCGGCAGCCTCGACGTGAGCGTGGTGCGGTCGGACAGGCTCGAGGAGCGGCAGGTGAAGGCCGCCGACGTGATCGTGCTGGCCGACCCGAAGCTCGACCCGGCCCGTCAGCGCTGGATCCGCAGCCGCGTGGAGGGGGGCGCGGGGCTCGTGCTCGTGGCGGGCTCGCACGTGCGCGGCCCCGAGCCGCTGCCGGAGCTGTCCGCCGCCGCCGCGGGACAGCCGGCGCGGGAGGGGCTGACGATCCGGCTCGCCGCGCCCGTCGGTGATCCCGGCGACGAGACCGCGGGCCGCACGCTCGACCGGATCGACCACTCGCATCCGATCTTCGCCCCCTTCCGTCCCGGCGCTGCCGGAGCGGGTGGCTCGGCGCTCGAGACGCTCGTCGTCTTCCGGCACGTGCCCCTCGAGCTGCCGGCGGCGGCCAAGGCGGGTGCGGCGCCGGCGCGGGAGCCGCGCGAGGTGGTGCTCGCCCGGCTCGACGACGGCACGCCCGTCGTCGCCGAGACGCGGATCGGCCGCGGCCGCGTGATCGTGTCGGGCCTCGCCGTCACGCCCGACTGGTCGAATCTGCCGGTGCATCCGGCGTTCGTGCCGATCATGCTGCGGGCGGTGCAGCACGTGCGGCCCGAGCCCCCGGCCGTCGCGGCGGAGAGCGTGCATCCCTACGAGCCGGCCCCGGTGCGGCTCCAGTCGGGCTGGCGGCGGGCGGTCGTGCAGGCCAGCGGCCCGGCGGGCGACACGCGGATGATCGACATGGTGCCGGGCGACACGGGCGCCACCGGCGCCCTCGACGACACGCGGGCCGTCGGCTTCTACGAGTTCGCCGTCGAGCCGCCGGCGGGGCAGACCGCGCCGCCGGTGCGGCTGGGCATGGCGGTCAACCGCGACGTCGAGACGGCGGCCTTCGCGGCGTTCGCGTCGGAGGACGTGGCGGCGGCGTTCGCGCCCCACCCCGTGTCGCGGCTGGCGGGCACCGCCGCCGATCCCGTGCTGCACGGCCGGCTCACGGGCCGCCGGGAGATCTGGCGCTGGCTCATCGCCGGCGTCTTCGCGCTCTTCTTCGCCGACTTCTTCCTGAGCACGCTGCGGCCGCCGGAGGCCGCGGTGCCCGGCGCCAAGCGGGGCTGGCGGGAGCGGGCGGGCGACTGGCTGGGGCGGGCCGTGGGCAACTCCGCGGTGGGCGACAGCATGGAGATGCCCGCGGGATAGTCGCCCCGCGACGCGGCCGCCGGGGCGGCGCCGCGACGACCGGGATCGCGGGCGGGGCGGGACGGCATGGGCGGTTCGGGAACGAGGGTGGAGGTGATCATGTCGAGCGGCCTTTCGAATCAGCTGTCGAACCGCGCCGACGACTCGTGGCAGTCGCGGGCCGGACGGATCGCGGCCGTCGTGTCCGGCGTGCGGCTGCGGATGGTGGCGGTGGCGCTCGCCACGGGGCTCTTGCTCACGCTGGCCGCCGCGATCGCCTGGGTCGTCGGCGGCGTGCTCCTCGATCTCGCGGCGCCGCTGTCGGTGCCGCTGCGGGTGGCGGTGTGCGGCGGCTGGCTCGCCGTCGTGGCGGCGGCGACGGCCGCCTTCGTGCTCCTGCCCGCGGTGCGCCGGCCCCTCGTCGACGCGGTGGCGCTGCGGATCGAGCGGGCGCTCGGCGGCATGCACAATCGGCTCCTCACGGTGGTCGACATCGCCCGCGGCGGCACGGCGCAGGCCGGCGGCCGCCGGCTCGAGCCCGACATGGTCGAGCGGCTGCTCGCGCAGACGCAGGCGCTCCTGGCGGGCTTCCGGCCGTCGGCCGTGATCCGCTGGCGGGCGCTCGCGCGGAGCCTCCTCTTCGTGCTCGGCGGCGCGGCCGCGCTCGCCGGGCTGCACCTCGTGCTCGGCGAACGGCTCCTCGTCACGCTCGAGCGGCTCTGGAACCCCACGGCCGACATCCCCCCCGCCACCTGGCTCACGCTCCGCGCGCCGGGCGACGTCGACGTGCTCGAGGGGGAGCCGCTCGTGATCACCGGCAGCGTCACCCGCGGCACGGTCGACGGGGCCGACCTCGTGGTCTACGACGAGGGGGGCCGCGCGGTCCGCTACCCGATGCGCGCCGGCGTCGACGGCGGCTTCACCGTCACGCTCGACGGTCTGGATGCCGCGGCCCGCTACCGCATCGAGGGTGGGGGCACTTGGACGCGGACGCACGCCATCCGGCTCCTCGAGCGGCCCGAGATCCTCGCCGTGGCCCCGCGGATCGTGCTGCCCCCCTACATGCGGATCGATGCGCCGCTTCCCGTCGACCCGGAGTCGCGCCGGATCGAGGCGCCGCTCGAGTCGACGGTGGAGTTCGTGGCCGCGGTGACGCCGGACGTCGCCGAGGGCAGCCTCAACCTCTTCGGCCGGCGGCTCGAGACCCGCACGGTGGAGCGGTTCGACGAGCGGGTGTGGTTCGAGGACGACCTGCCCCGCGACGCGGTGGAGGAGCAGCCGTGGCGGTGGACGACGGCCCACGCGGCGGGGGGCCTGCGGAGCTTCACCTTCGGCCACGACGGCCGCCCGTTCGCGATGCGCACGCGGCTCGAGCCCCTCGTGCTGCCGCGCGAGCAGGTCGCCACGCGGTCGGTGATGGTGATGGCCCGGCTCGACCCGGCCGACCCGCCCGGCCGGCTGGCGATGCTCCTCGACTGCGAGGGGGGCCGCACGGAACTCGTCTGGGGCGACGCGGGCTCGGCGCCGCCGACGCAGGGCTTCGCCCGCGTCGTGGCCGGGCCGCTGCCGACCCCCGGCGCGTGGACGCGGCTCTCGAAGCCGCTCGCCGAGCTGCCGCAGCTCATCGGCCGCAGCGTCGGCAGCGTGACCTTCTCGATCGACCGCGGCCGCGTGCTGCTCGACCGGCCCGGGTGGGTGGAGCGGTCGACGGAGTCGGTCTCCGAGCCGGTCGACCATCCGACCGGCAGCCTGCCGATGCGGCGCGACGAGGCCGGCGCCACCGACGCCGCGCCGGCGGGCGCGGAAGGCGCCGCCCCGCAGACACCGCAGCGGGCCGCCTGGATCGGCGGGCTGCCCGTCGCCGCGGCCACCTGGGCGGCGCTCGAGTTCCGCAGCCGCGAGGGGCATCCGACGCTGCCGCAGGCGGCGGTCGAGATCGTGCCCACGGTGGACAAGCCGCCGGCGATCATCGTCGAGGATCCTCCCGAGGTGCTCACGCTCGAGGTGGTCGACGACCTGCCCCTCCGCGGCCGCGTCTTCGACGACTGGGGCATCGACGCGGTGCTCGTGCGCACGGGGCCCGACGCGAAGCGGCTCGGCGCGCCCGAGCCGCTCGCCGGCGTGACGCCCGCCGTGCGGCCGCCCGACACGCTCCTCGCGTTCGACGCGGCCTTGTCGGCGGAGCGGCTGGGCCTCGAGCCGGGCAGGTCCGCCGCCTTCACGCTCCTCGTCCGCGACACGAAGGGGCAGGTCACGGAGACGAAGCCGTTCGTCGTGTCGGTGGTGCTGCCGCCGGAGCACGCGCTGGCGCGGCTCGGCGTGCCGGGGCTCGAGCAGGCCCGCCGCGAGGCGGAGCAGGCGGCGCGAAACGCCGACCGCAAGGCCGAGGAGCTCGACGCCCGGCGGGAGGAGGTGCTCGAGGCGGTGGGCCGTGAGCCGCTCGACGCGCTCGACGCGGCGGAGAAGGCCGCCCGCGAGGCGGCCCTTCAGGCCAAGCCCGACGACAAAAACGACCCGCTGCGGCAGGAGGCGAAGGAGAAGACGGCGGCGGCGCAGCAGGCGGCCGACCAGGCCGTGAAGGATCTCGAGAAGCCGCTCCGCGCCGACATGGCGAAGATCGACGCGCAGCTCGAGGAGCGCAGCCGCGAGGCCGACCGGCTCGCCAAGTCGGTCAAGCGGGCGGCGGAGCAGGCGGCGAAGAACCCGCTCGTGCCGAAGCCGCAGCAGGAGCGGCTCGCCGGGCTCGCGAAGGATTCGCGGCAGCTCGCCGAGGCGCTCGAGAAGAGCGACCAGTTCAAGGGGGACGCCGCCAAGCTCGACCGCATGGCCGACGCGCCGGAGGCCGCGGAGGTGGCGGAGGAGACCCGCCGGCTCGCCGAGGCGCTCGGGGAGGTGGAGCGGGAGATCGACGCGGCCGGCGCGGCGCGGCGGCTCGAGTCGCTCGCGCAGGATCTCGACCGCCGCGCGGAGGCTCTCGAGCGGGCGCGGCAGGCGCGGGCGGAGCGGGCGGCGGAGGAGGGGGCGGCGCCGCAGTCGCCCCAGGACCGGCAGGCCGACGCCGCAGCCCGCGGGCAGATCCAGCAGCTGCAGCAGATCCTCGGCCGCGCCGCGAAGCCGCAGGAGACGGCGGCCACGCAGACCGCGGCGCCGCAGCCCGATGCCGCGAAGCCTGACGCCGCGAAGCCTGACGCCGACGCCGCGGCAGCGGCGAAGCCCGCCGCGAAGCCCGCCGCCGACGCCGCGGCGATGGCGAAGAACACACGAGAGCCCGCGGCCGACGAGCCGGCCGCGGCGAAGATGGAGGCCGCGAAGCAGCCGCCGGGCAACGACGCTCCGGCGGATCCGGCCGAGGCCGCCGAGCAGCCCACGCAGGCGATGCAGCAGCCGGCACCACAGCCGCCGGATCCCGTGTCGCGGGCGCTCCTCGACGCGTTGGCGGCGGCGGCGGAGACGGCGCGGGCGACGGAGACGCTCGCCGACCAGCTCGCCGGCCGGCGGCCCGTCGAACCCCCCGCGAGCAAGGCCGGCGCGGGCGAGCGTGCCGCCGCCACGCCCGCCGCGACCGATCCGGGCGAGAACGTCCCGGCCGCGAAGGACGCCGCCACGAATGAGCCCGGCAAGAATGAGCCTGGCAAGAAAGAAGCCGGCAAGAATGAAGCCGGCAAGAACAACGCCGGCGAGAACGAGGCCGGGCGCGGCGAGCCGGATGCCGGCGCCGGTGAGCACGATGGTGACGGAGCCCGGGCCGAGGCGATCGCGGACCTGCTCAAGAGCCGGGAGGTGCAGCGGGCGCTCGACATGGCGGAACGGGCGCGGCGGCTGGCGGCGCAGGCCGCCCGCGAGGCGGCGGCGCAGGCCCGCAAGACGCAGGCGCAGGCCGCCATGGCGAGGCAGCCGGGGGCGGGCGAGGAGGCGGCGCAGGAGCCGACCGACCAGGATTCCGAGGCAGGCACCGACGGCGGCGCGATGGCGGGCCGCACCGAGATCCAGCCGGGAGATCCCCTCCGCGGCCTCGACGCGGCCCGGCGGGCGGCGATCTACAAGCTGCCGCCGCGGGTGCGCGACCCGCTCCTCGAGGGCATGCGGCAGAAGGGGCCCGCGGCCTACCAGGACGTGATCGACACCTACTTCCGCCAACTCGGCCGGGACATCCCGCAATGAACCGGCTGCCCGCCTCGATCGCACGGTTTCTCGGCATCGGCCACGACCTGGCCTCGCGGATCGACCGCGTCGAGTGGCACTGGGCGCGGCCCGACCTGCTCGTGGCCGGCCTCCTGCTGCTCGTGCCCGTGGGCTGGTGGATCGTGCGCCGGCACCGCGAGCGGATGCCCTGGCTGTCGCGGCGGGCGCGGCGGGCGCTCGACGTCTGCCGCATCGCCATGCTCGCGCTGCTCGTGTTCGTGATGGCCGGGCCCACGCTCCGGCTCGAGGAGCGGGTCGAGGAGAAGCCGGTGGTGGCGCTCGTGCTCGACATCTCCGACAGCATGCGGCTGCCCGTCGGCCCGCTGCCGAAGTCGGCGATCGCCGCGGTGGCCACCGCCGCCGGGATCGAGCCGCCGCCGGAGACGGACGACGCCGGCACGACGGCGCTCGTGGAGCGGATCGGCGGCCTCTCGCGGGCGGAGCTCGCGCGGCAGGTGCTCGCGAGCCAGGCCGAGACGACGCTCCGCCAGCTCGGCGACGGCTTCGAGCTGCGCCGCTACGAAGTGGCCCGCCGGCCGCGGCGGGTGCGCGACGCCGCGGGGGCCGCGGGTACGACATCGTCCGGCAGTGTGTCAGCCGGCAACGTGTCTCCCGGCATGGCTTCATCCGGCACGGCTTCATCCGGCAATGGGCCCCCCGGGCAGTCGCCGGGGGGCGTGGCGGCCGGCGACGAGGCCTTCGACACGAGCCTCGGCGCGGCGGTGGAGATGGCGATGGACGACGCCTCGGGCCGCCGGCTCGCGGGGATCGTGCTCGTCACCGACGGCCGCTCCACCGCCGGCATCGATCCGCTCGAGGCGGTGCGGCGGGCGGCCGACGCCTCCGGGGGGGAGCCGCGCGCGCCCGTGCTCGCCGTGCCCGTGGGCTCGCCGGCGCCGCCGGTCGACGTGGCCGTGGCCGCGGTGCTCGCCGCGCCGGTGGTGGCCCTCGGCGATTCGGTGGCGATCGGCGCGGCGATCGAGTCGGCCGGGATGGCGGGCCGCGGCGTGACGGTGGAGCTGCGCGACGCCGACGGCCGCGTGGTCGAGTCGCGGCCGGTGACGCTCAAGGACGGCCGGCAGCAGGTGGCCTTCACCTGGAAGGCCGCGGCGGCGGGCTCCAGCCTGCTCACGGTGGCGGTGCCGCCCGAGGCGGACGAGGCGACGGGGGAGAACAACGCGGCGACGGTGGCGGTGGAGGTGTCGGACCGGCGGGCGAAGGTGCTCGTCGTCGATCACGCGGCCCGCTGGGATTTCCGCTTCATCGATCACGCGATCCAGCGCGACACCGGCTTCGAGCCGCGGATGATCCTCACCGGCTCGCTCGACTCGGCGGCGGCGGGGCAGGGGGACGCCGCCGGCCTGCCCGCCGACGTCGACGCGTGGGCGGCCTACGACCTGGTCGTCCTCGGCGACCTGCCCGCCGGCATCCTCGACGAAGCGCGGCAGCGGGCGCTCGTCGAGGCCGTCTCGACCCGGGGCACGGGCGTCGTGTTCCAGCCCGGCGGCCGGCACCTGCCGCGGGAGTACGAAGCCGCGCCGCTCGCCGGCCTCTTTCCCGTCGAGGTCGACTGGCGGGCGGGCAACGGCTCGGCCACGGTGGAGGCCGCCGGCTTCAAGCCGCTCGCGATGCGGGTGACCGCCCGCGGCGCGATGCACCCGGCGTTCGCGCTGGGGGACGACGCGGCCCGCAACCGGGCGCAGTGGAGCACGATGCCCCCCTTCTTCCGCGCCGCGGCGGCGACTGGCCCGAAGCCGTCGGCCACGGTGCTCGCGGAGGTGGAGTCGCCGGTCGCGCGCGGCACGATCCCGCTGGTGGCGGAGGCGCCGCTGGGGAGCGGCCGCGTGGCCTGGATCGGCACCGACGAGACCTTCCGCTGGCGGCGGAACGTCGGCGACCAGCTCTTCTGGCGGTTCTGGGGGCAGGCGCTCCGCAGCGTCGCCCGGCGCGAGGACCGGCCCGCCGACGCCGCGTGGCTGGCGGCGTCCCCCGGACGGCTCGAGCCGGGGTCGGCCGTGCTCGTCGAGCTCAACGTGCCCGAGGCCGCCGCGCGGAAGGGCCCGACGGCCGCCGCGTCGCGGACCGTGTCGCTCGAGCGGTCGGGGGCCGGCGGCCAGGCCACCACGGCGCTCGAACTCGCCCCCGCGGGCCGGCCGGGCCTCTACGCCGGCACGTTCACGCCCGACCAGCCGGGCCGCATCGTCGTGCGGCACACGCCGGCCGCGGGCGCGGCGCCGCTCGTGGCGGAATGCGTGGTGGCCGAGCCGACCCGCGAGCGGGCGCGTCCGGCCGTCGACCGGGAGGCGCTGCGGGCGCTGGCCGACGTGTCGGGGGGCGCGGTCGTGGAGATCGGCGACTTCTCGACGATCCCCTACAAGCTCGAGTCGTCGTCGGTCGAGGCGAAGCTCGCGCTCGAGGACGAGGTGTGGGACACCTGGCCGGTGCTCCTGCTCCTCGTCGGCCTCTACTGCGTCGACATCGCGATCCGCCGGTTCTCGGGGTCGAGCTAGTGGACGCGACGCGACACTCCGATCGACACGGCATCCCGCCCGACGGCCGGCCGCGCCGTGCGCCCCGCCCACGACCGCCATCCACGAGGACGACGCCCATGCACCGCGACCGCACCCGCCCGCTCTCCGGCGCCGTCGCGTGGATCGTGGCGTGCGGGCTGCTACTCGCCGGCCCGGGCGGCGCCGCTGCCCAGACCGATCCCGACGCCCGCGAGCTCGTGCGGGTGGAGGCGGCGGTGGATCGGGCGCTCGAATACCTCGCCGCGCAGCAGCAGCCCGACGGCACCTGGCCGCAGGGGGTGTCGCAGCGGCCCAACACCGGCGTCAACGCGCTGTGCCTGCTCGCCTTCATGGGCCGCGGCCACGTGCCCGATCGGGGCCCCTACCGGGAGACCGTGGGGCGGGCCATCGACGGGCTCCTCGAGAGTCAGCAGAAGGACGGCCTCGTCGTGCGGCCGGGGGGCAACTCGCACGGGCCGATGTACGAGCACGCCCTGGCCACGCTCGCGCTGGTCGAATCGTCGGGCTGGCTCGACCGCCCCGACGTGCGGCCGCGGTGCCAGCGGGCGGTGGACGTGATCGTGGCGGCGCAGAACCGCGAGGGGGGCTGGCGCTACCAGCCGAAGCCCAACGACGCCGACCTGAGCGTGACGGTGATGCAGGTCGTGGCCCTGCGGGCGGCACAGAACGCCCGGCTCGACGTGCCGCAGAAGACGCTCGACAAGGCGGTGGACTACGTGAAGCGGTGCGCGCGGCCGGAGGGGGGCTTCGCCTACCAGCCGGGGCAGGGCGTGAAGCACGCGCAGTCGGCGGCGGGCGCCCTGTGCCTGCAGCTGCTCGGCCGCTTCGACGATCCCGACGTGGCCAAGGCGCTTGAATCGCTGCGGGCCAGGGAGTACGAGCCGGCGATGGACCAATACTTCCACTACATGAACTACTACTCGATGCAGGCCCACTTCCAGGCCGGGGAAGAGCAGTGGGACCTGTGGCACCCGCGCGTGCGGCGACAGCTGCTCGAGACGCAGAACGCCGACGGCAGCTGGCCGGGCTGGAGCGAGGAGCGGATCAACGGCGCCGCGAAGTGCTACTCCACCGCGATGGGGGCGATCACGCTCGAGGTGTACATGCACTACCTGCCGGCGTATCAGCGCTAGCTGCCGTGGAGAAAGTCCTCCGGACGTTTCTCCACGGATGAAAACCTCCGGTTTTCACGGGAGCTGCGCTCCCGGGATCGCATCCCTGCGATCCCGGCAGGCTGTGCGTCCACAGCCTGCCGGCTGCCGCGGAGAAAGTCCTCCGGACGTTTCTCCACGGATGAAAACCTCCGGTTTTCACGCGCTGCGCCACAGTCTCACACGATGCGCACCAGCTATGTCTCGAGTCGACGGCCTATAGCACCTGCAATCGAGTGAAGGGGCTGCCCGTCGCCCCGTGAGACGGCGTAGGCGGCAAGCGCAGGCAGGATGCCGGAGCGCAGCCGGCTTCGAGTGAGCTGAAGGCCCAGCGGAGCGAATCGAATTCACTTCGATTCGCGGGAGCGACATTCCAGGCCCCTCGGGCCTGGAATCAAGCAACACAGGGCGGAAGCGAGCGTCCGGCGAGCGGGGCGGCGGGCGGCCCCGGGCGTCACCGCATAAAGTCCCGGCCGCCCGCGGCACGGAAGACGGCCGGAGTCGAGATTGGCGATCCCGGCGGGTTGCCGTAGGCTGGCGGGCCGGCGGCGGATCCTTTCGCGAGTCCTTCTTTCGGGTGGAACGGCATGAACGTGCGACGCGTCTTGGCACTGGTGCTGGGGGGTGGCCGGGGCACGCGGCTCTTTCCCCTGACCCGCGATCGTTCCAAGCCCGCCGTGCCGCTGGCGGGGAAGTACCGCATCATCGACGTGCCGCTGTCCAACTGCATCAACAGCGGCGTCGAGCGGATCTACGTGCTCACGCAATTCAACTCGGTGAGCCTCCACCGCCACATCCGCCGCACCTACACCTTCGATCCGTTCAGCGGCGGCTTCGTCGAAATCCTCGCGGCCCAGCAGACGATCGACAACGCGGGCTGGTATCAGGGCACGGCCGACGCCGTCCGCCAGAACCTCCGCTACCTGCAGCAGCCTGACATCCACCACGTGCTGATCCTCTCCGGGGACCAGCTCTACCGGATGAACTACGCCGACATGCTGGCCACCCACCTGGCCGCCAAGGCCGACGTCACGATCGCCGGTATCCCGGTGCACGAGGAGGCGGCGTCGGCGCTGGGCATCATGCGGCTCGACGGGCAGGGCCGCGTCGAGGGATTCCTCGAGAAGCCGCAGCGAGCCGCCGAGCTCGACATGGTGCGCACCGATCCGCAGTGGATCGAACGCCAGGGCATCCGCGCCAACGGCCGCTCGCTCGTGGCGAGCATGGGCATCTACCTCTTCGATCGCGACTGCCTCGTCGACCTGCTGACGAAGACCGACTACCAGGATTTCGGCCGCGAGGTGTTCCCCGCGTCGATCCGCGCCCGCAAGGTGCAGCTCCACCCGTTCGACGGCTACTGGGAGGACATCGGCACGATCCGCTCCTACTACCAGTGCAATCTCGATCTCGCCAGCCCCGCACCCCCCTTCGAGATGGCGCTGCCCGAGGCGCCGATCTACTCGCGCGGCCGCTTCCTGCCCCCCTCGCGGATCGACGGCGCCACGGTGCGGCACAGCCTGCTGTCCGACGGCTGCCTCGTCGAGGAGGGCGCCGTGATCGAGAACAGTGTCGTCGGCCTGCGCTGCCGGATCGGCCGCGACGTCGTGATCCGCAATTCCGTGGTCCTCGGCAACGACTTCTTCGAGACGGCCGACGACCTCGCCACCAACGCGGCCAAGGGCCTGCCACCGATGGGGATCGGGGCCGGCACGGTCATCGAGGGGGCGATCGTCGACAAGAACGTGCGGGTGGGCCGGGGCGTGCGGATCGTCAACGACCACGGCTGCGAATCGACGGCCGACGACGCCCGCTTCATGATCCGCGACGGCATCGCCGTGGTGCCCAAGGACGCCGTGCTGCCGGACGGTTGGAAGCCCTGACGCGGCCGCTGCCGACGCGATTCCGCCGGAACCACGGCGGCATCATGGCGACGGCGACTGCGACAGCGATTCGAGGTAGTCGAGCAGCGAGGCGAACTCGCGCACCGTGAACGTGCCCATGAGTCCCGTGGGCATGATCGACGTCGGCAGCTTGTGCCGCTCCTCGATCGCCGCGGCATCCAGCACCACCTCCTGCCCGGTGGCGGTGCGGATCCGCACCTCCTCGGCGCCCTGCAGGCTCACGTAGCCCTGGTGCAGCGTGCCGTCGGCCATCACGAACACCTCGCTGGCGAACCCCTGCGCGATCGACTTGTCGGGGTTGAGGATCGCCTCCACGAGTTCGCGGCGCTTGTACGTGCGGGCGATCGAGCCGAGGTAGGGCCCCTTCTGCGGCTGATCCTGGCGCACCGTGTGGCAGGTGCCGCAGGTGGCCCGGGCGAAGACGGCCTCGCCGGTGGCCTTGTCGCCCGCGGCGGCGAGCACGGCGGCGAGCGCGTCTGCGGACGACACCGTCACGAGCTTCGGCGTGGCGTCGGTCACCCGCACCAGACCGAGCGTCTTCACGGCCCGGGCCGCCGCACCGCGCACGTCGCCGTCGGCATCGTCGAGCGCCGCGAGGATCCTGGGCGCCCAGGCCCGGTGGCGGATGGCATCGGCCGCCTCGAGGGTCTGGATGCGGCGGCGCGGCCCCGATTGCCAGCCGGCCTCGAGCGCCGCGGTCGCCGCCGCGCGGGCCTCGGGGGCGGCTCCGCCGCGGGCGGAGAGCGCGAGCAACGCGGCATCGGCCCAGCGTGACGCGGGGCCCCGCAGCGTCTCCGCCTCCCGCTCGAGGAACGCATGATGCTGGTCGAGCGGCGGGGCGGCGACGAACGCGGCGCCCGCCGCCTCGAGGCTCTTCCGCATCGCGGCCGCATCCGGCCCCCCCGCCGCGGACTCGAGCCGCGCGAGTCCCGCGAGGGCCGCCCGCACGGCGGCCTCGGCGTCGTTCTTCGCCAGCGCCGTCACCGCGAGCCCCACCGTCTCCCCCGACGCGCCGGGCTCGTCGACGGCCCGTGACAAGAGCGGCACCGCCACCGCCGGCACGACGTCGAGGTTGGCCAGTTGCGACACCGCGTCGGCCAAGAGCGCGGGATCGCGGTTGGCGAGGCCGACGAGCCGCTCGATCGCGGCCTCGGAGCCGATGCGATTGCGGCCCATCTCGCGCACGAGCAGCGCCGCGTCCGCGGGGGCGGCCGACGCGAGCGCGGCGGAGAGCGCCGCCGCGATCCGCGGCGTCTCCTTCCAGGCCTCGGGCTGATAATAGGGGCCGCGGGTGTCGGGACGCGTCCCCCAGGAATCCCCCTTCCAAGTCCCCTCCCGGAAGTGGAGCCGGCAGAGCGCGGCGAGCAGATCACGACGGACGTCCGGATCGGCGGCCGCCGCGAGCCGGGTGACGAGACCGGAGACGACCTCCGGCGTGTGCATCATGGCAAGGCTCCGCAGAAGCCCGCGGCGGTCCGTCGGCGTCGTGGCCCGATCCAGGGCGGCGAGCACGGCGGACGCGTCGGCGAGCGCGGCGACCGCCCGGATCGCGGTGTGGGCGACCACCGGATCGGACGCGCCGACGTGGGGCAGCATCTCGCCGACCGCGGCCCGGTCCTGCGCCGCCGTCGCCTGCACGAACCGCTCGACGAGGTTGCGCTCGGCGGGCCGTCGGGAGGTCATCGACCGCAGCCATTCGTCGGCCCGCGGACTGCCACGCCGAGCGAGCTCACGCTGGGCCGCGAGGCGGCGCCGGTGGCCGGCGGCGGAATCGGCCGCCAGGAGCGCGGCCAGTTCCGCCTCGGTCGCGGTCGCGAAGTCCGGCAGGTGCGCCGCCCGGAAGCCGTGCGGCTTCACGCAGACGACGTAGCCCACGTCGGGCCCCTCCCAGTTGAAGGTCGCCCCCTTCCAGCTCGCGCAGTAGACGCGGCCCGACGCGTCGACGTCGGCGTCGGTGGGCCGCGTCATGCGGATGAACGGCCGTGGCGGCGAGGCTTCCTCGTAGCCGGCCCCTCGCGGCCGCACGTCATGCCGCCACAGGGCCCCCGTGCCCCAGTCGGCGGTGAACGGGGCGGCATTCCAGTCGCCGAATCCGGGCTCGTCGATGTAGGTGGCGCCGCAGCCCGAGCCGCCGCCGTAGTCGGCCAGCGGGGCCACGCACTCGTCCGCGAAGTTCTTGTAGAGCCGCGGATAGCCGTGATCGTCGAGCCCGGTGAAATGATGGAACCGGACGTTCCAGCCGCCGCCGTCGTTGGTGTTGTCGCGGGTGAAGAGATCCATCGTGGGGCTGATCGCCACCTCGAGGTTGTTCCGTGTGCCGGTGGAGTGGATCGCGAGCCCGCTGCCGTCAGGCCGCACGCGGATCACGCCACCGCCGCGGTGCGTGAGGCGGCGGCCGTCGGCTCCCTCGGCGTCCATGAAGCCGAAGTCGCCGCCGGCGATGTAGAGCCAGCCGTCGATGCCGAGGCTGATGCCGTTGGTCGTGTGGTCGGCGGGCCGCTTGTCGTAGCCGAAGGCGATGTTCTTCACGAGGATGCGCTGCTCGTCGGCGGTGCCGTCGCCATCGGCGTCGATGAAGGCGCTGAGGTGGGGCGGATGCACGACGTAGAGCCGGTCGTGATCCCAGACGAGGCCACGTGGGGCGTCGATCTCGCAGAACACCTTCGCCTCGTCGGCCCGGTCGTCGCCATCGGTGTCGCGCAGGCGGATCACCCTTCCCCGGCCGGGATCCCGGCCGAGCGAGCCGTTGCCGTCGCTGCTCACGTAGAGGGTGCCGTCGGGGGCGGCCGCCACGAAGACGGGATAATTCACGAGCGGCGGTGCGGCGAAGACCGTCACGTCGAAGCCTTCGGGCACCTTCACGTCGTCGAGAATCTTCCGCTCCCGCTCGGACGAAAGCGGCTCCACCCGCGGGGGCGGATTGCCGCGCTTCGCGTAGGGATCGTTCCGCGCCCGCTCCGCGGCGGCCCGCGCCGTCTCGAGGGCCTTCTGCTGCGCGTCGTCGAGCCGGGGCCTGATCCGGCCGAGCCCGTCGGCCGACACCGTGGCCTCGCGGATGCTCGCCCAGCCGCCGGTCGTGCCCAGGCACACGATCCTCACGAACCGCGCCTGTACCGGGGAAAAGGCATGCTCGTCGCGGCCCTTTGCGGCGTTGGCCGCGGCGTCGACGGCGACCGTCCACGCCACGCCATCGAGGCTCGTTTCGATCCTGTGTCGATACGCGGTGCCCGCCTGCTCCCACTCGACCCGCGCGCCGCGGACGGCGTGCGGCCGCCCCAGGTCGATCGCGAACCACTGCGGGACGTCGCCGCCATCCGCGCACCAGCGTGTGGACGGATCCCCGTCGCAGGCCCGCCATGCGTCGTTGCCGGACTGCACGCTGCTGGCCGCGACCACGACGAGCGTGTCGTCATCCCCGCTGGCAGGACACGCCGCCAGCAGGCAGGCGACCAGGAAGAAAAGCCGAATCGACGGGGCACGGCGGGGCATGGGTGTGGATCCCGGGGAGAAATATCCTGGGATTCTAGGCTGCGTCAGGAATACGTGCAGCAACGCCGCGGCGTATCGGCGCGGAGGGACGAGCCGGGGTGGCGAACGAGGCCCGGCCGGGGCCGGGAGCGGCCCGCTCCCAGAGCAGGCATGCACGGACTCCGGGTATGCCCTCGCGCTGGGCGTCGAGCGCTCGTTTCGACGCCCGCGCCGTCAGGCCGTGGACACACGGCCTGACGGGATCGCATGGATGCGATCCCGGGAGCGCAGCTCCCGCAAAACCGGAGGTTTTCATCCGTAGAAAAATGTCCGGAGGACTTTTTCCACGGACTGCCGTCAGGCCGTCGACACACGGCCTGACGGGATCGCATGGATGCGATCCCGGGAGCGCAGCTCCCGCAAAACCGGAGGTTTTCAACCGTGGAAAATGTCCGGAGGACTTTTTCCACGGACTGCCGTCAGGCCGTGGACACACGGCCTGACGGGATCGCATGGATGCGATCCCGGGAGCGCAGCTCCCGCGAAAACCGGAGGTTTTCATCCGTGGAAAAATGTCCGGAGGACTTTTTCCACGGACTATCAGCGCCGCGACCGCCAGCCCGGGGTCTCGGCGAACGGAGCGGCCAGCCTCGTCACGGGCATCCCTGCAGCCGGCGTGACGGGCGGTGCGGGGGGAGAAGCCGCCGCAGGGACGTCCACCGGCATGGACGGGACTGCGGCCGCCTTCACGCGGCCTGCTTCCGGCCGCTCATCGGCGTCAGGCGGTGCGACGGGCACAGAGTCGGTCGGAACGGACTCGGTCGGCAGCGGTTCGTCGGACGAGTCGGGGACCCGTTCGAGCGCCGGTGCCGCCCCCCGCTCGGCCGGCCCGGATTCCGTCGCCGCGGGTTGCTCGAGCGCCTCGCGCACGACGGGCACGATGCGGCCTTCGTCCGCCGCCGCGGCGGCGACGAGAACGGACGTCACCGCGGGACCGTCGCCCGCGTCATCCGGAGCGACTTCGGGCTCGGCCTGCACCACGGGAGGCCAAGGCCGTGGTGCCGCCAACAACGGTCGGATGCCGTTGCTGCGGGCGCGGAAGTCGTTCTGCGGCGACGAGCCATTGGGCACGGGACCCGAGTAATCGAAAGGATCGGGGCACATCCGGCAGCCGCCCGAGAATGCCGCCGCGCAGACGAACATCGCGGCGGCCCAGGCGGATCGGCCGGCGGCCTGCGGAAGCACGCACGGCGCACCGGCCGCCGGAAGATTCCCGGCGGACGGGCTCCGCGGCGTGGCAAGACTGGATCGGTGCATCGGATCGCCCCTGCGGCGCCGACCGCCGGGGCCGACCCCGCGACGAGCGCGCACACCCACAAGACCCTGACGAACCTGCCCGCGTCGTCCCGCGGATGAAAACCATGCGGTTCCCATCGGCGGCACGACCGCGTCCGGGACCCGCGTCCCAAACGCCCCGGCGGCTGTTCCCCTCCCCAAATCCCCGCCCATTCTTTCGGATCGGCGCCGCCCGCATCTCCAGAAAAAGCGGCACAGCCCCACTTTCCCCGGCGGCGAAGGCCGCGCCGCGCCCCTGGTCGTCGATCTCCGGTCGCCTCCCCGGGAAAAGCACCCCGCGTGAGGCCGGACGCGGTCTCAGGGGGCGATCCCCATCCGCGCCATGAGCAGCTTCATGTCGTCCCAGACCTCCCGCTTCGCCGCAGGATTGCGGAGCAGATAGGAGGGGTGGTAGGTGCAGATCACCTGCGACGAGCCGTGGGTGAACCATTTCTTCCTGAGCCGGCCGATCGGCTCGGTGGTCTCGAGCAACGCCTGCGCGGCGGTGGTGCCGAGGCAGCAGATGAACTCGGGGCGGATGACCTCGAGCTGCCGCTCGAAGTAACCGCGGCAGTTGACCGTCTCGGCGGGCAACGGCGCGCGGTTGTCAGGCGGCCGGCACTTGAGCACGTTGAGGATGTAGACCTCGTCCCGGGTGAGCGTGCAGGCCTCGATGATCTTCGTGAGCAGTTGGCCCGCGCGGCCGACGAACGGCTGGCCGCTGGCATCCTCGTCGGCGCCGGGCGCCTCGCCCATGAAGCAGAGCCGTGCCGTCGGCGATCCGGAGCCGAACACCGTGTTGGTGCGGTCCCGGGCCAGCGCCGGGCAGCGGGTGCAGCCGGCCACTTCGGCCGCCAGCACCGCGAGCGACCCCGCCCGATCGCCGCCGGCGGCTGCGGGCTCGGCCTGGGCCGGCTTGCCGGCGGGCCTTGCCGCGGAACGGGGGACCGGCTGCTCCGGCTGAAGCTCCACCG
>Ga0136644_10001236_pt1 | contig 20386 bp, 13 predicted proteins | sample C_130820_EF_Meta_FD_94780 | JGI IMG/M metagenome (GOLD analysis project Ga0136644, IMG submission 94780) | Freshwater microbial communities from Lake Croche, Canada to study carbon cycling - C_130820_EF_MetaG (v2) (version 2) | ecosystem: Environmental > Aquatic > Freshwater > Lake | place... | reverse complement strand
TGCAATTTACCTCGAACCTCTTCGATCAACGATCGGCATCGCCGCAGTTCGAACAGCCGTCGAGTACGAGTACCGTCCGCCGCGGCGGACTGAGTACCGCTTCGCTGAGTACGAGCACGACGAAATCCGATGCGGGGCACGAACGAAAAGATCACCGAGGACGAGGAGTTGCGTCACCAGCATACGCGATGCCGTATCCGGGCGCAACAAGCCGAAAACCCTTCCTTGGGTGGAATGCCCCAGGCCCCCGGTTGGCTTGCCCAACCGCTTGTTGTTCGTCTGCTCCCCGGTCGGCTCGTCCGACCGGAAGCGCAGCTTCATCAGCTAGCGGGAGGCTGCTTCACCGGCCGCACGAGGCGGCCGGGGTCGTAAAGTGGGGATGGTGGAGATGATCCGCCAGCTAGCTGACGAACCTTGGGCTCCGGTGGCTCAAGGCCACCCGGGGGCCGAGGTCGTACGATGAGTACGCGTAGCTCTGCGAGCGAATATAGCTATCTGGCCCATTGGTCTGCAATTTACCTCGAACCTCTTCGATCAACGATCGGCATCGCCGCAGTTCGAACAGCCGTCGAGTACGAGTACCGTCCGCCGCGGCGGACTGAGTACCGCTTCGCTGAGTACGAGTACCGCTTCGCTGAGTACGAGTACGAGAAGAAGCACGAACGAGCGATTTAGTCACCTAGCAGTTGGCTTAACACATCGATGAGCACGGTTTCGACCGACGGGTCGACGCAACTCGACGACTGTTGGGTTTCATATCCACCTTCGCTGTAGGCTCGCTCGGTGCCGATGTAGCCGGGCCCATAATCTCCGTAAGCCGCCATCATGACCTTCAAGTCCGGTCGCATCCCTTTGGCCGCCAACTGGTACTCGACAAAAAGTTCGCCGGGCAGGTGCAAGCATCGAGCCTTGCCCACTCCCAAGCAGGAGATGTCGATCTTGTGGCCGGCTTGGACTCGCCTCAGAAAAGCCAATTGGTCGGCAAGCGAGACATAGCCTTTGGCTGGGGTCTCTTTGAGTTTAGCGACCAAGTCTTGTTCGATCAGATGCCTGGCGATGGGTAAAGCCACCGGCAGGCTTTTCCAAGTGATGTCGTCGGAGGAGAGAGGAGATTTTTCGGTGTTGGCATGAGCTTCACGCATCGCATCTGCAAGTCGGGTGGCTAGGATCATACGATTGGCCTCGGCCCCGTCGTTGTACTTGCCGGCAGTGACGTTTCCACCAGCTCCGTTGAAGTGCAGGTGAAGCGTGTTGTTGAGGTCTTGGCCCCGAATGAATCTAGCGATTCCAGGGAAATCGGGGCTGGGAATGCCTCGTTGGTAGTAGCTCTGAGGATGGCAAGCGTAGTAGCTCAGGATCGCCACGGGTTGTTCGTCTTTCCAGAAACTCAGAAGTGACACTACCGGATCGATCAGGCCTTCGGGTTCAGCCCGAAGTGCAGGGTCTTTGGTCGAGCTGGTTCGAGTGGCTCGGATCTTTCCATCCGGGCCGGCGATACGACGTTGGCTAGCCACTTCCTTGACGACTGCTTGTGCCACTCCGTAATGCGTGACACTTACGGCATTGGGGATCGCGTCTTTCAACGCTTCCGAGGCTCGCTCGATGACCTCTCGCTGGAACTTGCCATCAAAGCGGGAGTAGCCTGGCACCTTCAATTCTTCGATGATCTTCTCGGCTGTAAAGTCGCAGCCTGGAGCATCGTGCTGATGAAGCGTATGAACAGCGACTCTCTGTGGGCTGGTCCCGGCAGCCCGTGCGAGGGCCTCGCGAAAGGCGTCGTGCCCTTCGTTGGCAATCCCGATCCAATCGACTGCGCATAGAACGATCGGCTGCTGGTCACCGAGGATCACGACCCCTCGGCAACGGAGCGTCATTTCATCGAGTCTCCGGACGGGCTGATAAGCCATCGCCGAGCCTATCGGTGGCGTGGCATCGACGTCGAAGATCGCAAGCTGTATCGGCTCGCCGGCTTGCATGCACTGGGTTGCGAACCCCTTGCAAGCAAGAACAGCACTAAGGAACAGTAGCCAGAGGTTTTTCATGATCGCTTACTTCAGAGGTGAGAAGCTCGTGGGCTTGAGGAACCAACTCTTGACTCCTGCTCCGGCAGTCAGCGAGCCACCGGCGGCCTTCTCCGAATCCATGCGAGCTTGATTCCAGAGAGGATCGTCGCGGAAGGTACCGAAAGAAGCCTTCTGTGCGTCCGGAGAAGCATGGGTTAGGAAATAGACAAGCGAGTTTTCAGCTGCGGGTAGATCATCGCCGATTTCGGCTTTGGACTGCCCGACAGGAGAGACCGCTTCGAGCAACTCCCGAGCCTTCATCGCCTCCCCGTTTGCGATCGACCAGTAGATGACATTGTTCATGCCATGCTTTTTGAATAGTTCGATCGTGTGGTTGCGAAAGCGATTGTTCAGTGCCGGCAGATTGTTGGGTGTGGTGATGTAGGTTCGAAGCTCAAAGACACGGTTGCCTACGCTCTCGATGGCAAACTTGGGGGTGTAATCGTTGGTGTTTAGGAAGACGCGAGTAACCGATTTGGTGGGTTTCTTACCATCGACCGCCGAGGCTTCGTAAGCGGCTTGCCAATCCGGATCGGCACCGAAAGCTGCCCAAGCCGCATCGCAGGTCTTGCGGTCTGCATGGCGAACAAGGGTCACGACTCGAGCATCCGTCGGATCATTCGGGACCCATACTCCTACAAGCTCGATCTTGTGCTTGGCAAGGAACTTCGTTCCGGTGTTCTCCATGAGCTTGAGCAAGTCGGATTGTCGGCCCTGTTCGGGAGTGTACACCCGCAGTTCATACAAAGGATCCTGGGCCAGTGCTGTGTTTCCGATCATCAAGCTTCCCAATGCAATGATTATCATCCAACCAAAAAGCGTCTTCATGCCGTTGACCTTTGTTTCATCGTTTGTGTGCGATTGCTAACTATTTGCTTTGATTCATCGTACAATCAAAGCCATCCAAGCCTGTCATTATACTTCATACTTCGTTCTCGGTCGCCCGGGGCCTACCTCTCTTTCTCGTTATGGCTAGCATGCTTATGTCTCGTATTGCTTTTTTGCTGTGGATGATTGCGGCCCCGAGCTTTCTGCAGTTTTTGCACGCCCAGCAGATCGAATTGCCCGGCAAGCCCTTGTTGCACCTCGACGCACAGCAACTTGCTTTGCAGTTGGGTCAAAGCACTCCAGGAGAGCAGCCAGTCAACCTCTGGTCCGACTCGGAGAATTCCCTCCTGCGTTTTGTTTCCGGTTCGGCCTCGCAAGCTCCCGTGCTGCATGTGGGAGAAGGCTGGAGCAGTGTGCGATTCGACGGAGTCGATGATGCACTGACGCTTCAGACCCCTCTGGCAAGCCTATCTACGGCGAGCATTTGGCTGGTGGTTGCTCCTAGCAAAAACCCGGGTGATTTTCGCGGGTTTCTCTCAACCAACGCCCCCGGGCAACAGGACTACGTCTCGGGCATCAATATCGACATGGGGCCCGGGCCGAGCATGCGATTCGAGACGATCAACATCGAAGGCCGAGGATTCTCGGGCATGCAGAACCTCTATCCAAGCGGGGTGAAGTTCGGGACATTGCAAGTCCTCGAAGTCCGATTGGATCGCGTTCAAAAACAAGTGGTTCTGTTGGTCGACGGCAAACCGACCGGTCAGCGCCCGTGGACTGGCGAGGCGATCTCCATCGATAACTGGACCCTCGGTGCTCGCTTCTACACCAACGGTCCAGGAGACCAGCAAGTCCGTGGCCATGCGGCTTGCGATATCGCTGAATTGATCGTCTTCGAGGGGTTGTTGTCTAGCGATCAATCGCAAGATCTGTACAAGCGTCTGGAGGCCAAGCATCGCAAGCTCGCCGAGGTATTACCAGCCGAAATCAAAAACGCGACCCATGGGGATGTCTTGGTCAAAATCGAGCATCCACCTGAGGTCCAGATGCTCCAAAGCGGTTTTGACGTGCATCGCTTGCCGCTGGAGTTAACCAACGTGAATAACGTCTTGTATCGTCATGACGGAGTGCTCGTGACGCTTGGATACAACGGCGATGTTCATCTGCTGCGAGACTCCAATTCTGACGGCCTGGAAGATCAAGCCAAAGTGTTTTACAAGAATCAGGGGTCGCTCAGGGGGCCGATCGGAATGGTGTTGACCAAGCCCGATGATCCTCGAGGCTTTGGTGTTTTTGTTTCGAGCAAAGGCAAGGTTTCATTGCTCTTGGATACCGACAAGGACGAGCTTTGCGATGAAGAGATCATTGTTGCCAAGGGTTGGGAGGAGATCGCTCAAAACGTCGATGCGGTCGGTCTAGCGATGGGCCCCGATGGTTCGCTCTATTTTGGACTCGGGGCAGCCAACTACGCGAACGCTTATCTTTTGGACGATCAAGGCAACAGCAAGTTCGATCTCAAGAGCGATCGCGGAACCATCCAGAAGGTATCTGCAGATTTCTCGAAACGAGAGACCCTCTGCACCGGAGTTCGCTTTCCTATCGGCATTGCTTTTGGCCCCAACGGGGATTTGTTTTGCACCGACCAGGAGGGCGCAACGTGGCTAGCCAACGGCAATCCGTTTGACGAGCTTCTGCATATCGAATCCGCCAAGCATTACGGGTTTCCACCTCGGCATCCGAAGTACAATCCGGGCGTGGTCGATCAGCCATCGCTGTTGGACTTTGGCCCGCAGCATCAATCGACCTGCGGACTTTTCTTCAATCCCACGGGCGATGCTTCGAGCCGCTTTGGTCCAGAGCTGTGGGCTGGCAATGCATTTGTGGCCGGAGAGTCCCGAGGCAAATTGTGGCGGACTCAGTTGGTACAAACCCAACACGGCTATGTCGCTCAGTCGCAACTCATCGCGTGTCTTCAGAAGCTGACCATTGATTCGTGCGTTTCATCTGCCGGTGATCTGGTCGTGGCTTGCCACAGCGGGCCCCCCGATTGGGGGACGGGTCCTGCTGGCATTGGAAGTCTCTACAAGATCCGCGCGACACACAAGAAGGTCGCAAGACCTGTGATGGCATGGCGAAGCGGACCTGGGGAGCTGAGCATTGCGTTCGACGAGCCGATCGATGGGCCGATGCGATGGGCCGAGTTGACCAAGAAAATACGGATCGAAAGAGGATCGTATGTCAGGGCAGGGGATCGCTACGAAAATCTCATCCCCCCGTATGCGGTGGTCCAAGCTCAACAGCTCTCGCAGCGCAAGCTGCTGCCGGTGACGAGCGTCGGACTGAGTCCTGACCTGAGGACACTTACCATTGGTTTCCCACCGGCGACATCTGCGCATCAGATCGCCGTGAGCGTTTCATCGAATTTGGACCCCAGCGATTCGAAATCGACGCTTGGGACCGACCAGAGCCGCATTGAGCAAGTGCATGAGATAGAGCTCGACGCGGGTCCCTTTGGAGTCTATGCCCAGTGGACTGGGGCTAAGCCCGACTCGGAGGCTTGGACCGGTTGGTTACCGCACATCGATCTGGGAGTTTCCAAAGCGATGACTGCCGGTAGTGCACAGCACGATCGGCTCTGGGATTTGATGAACGACGCTGGCGAATTGAAACTGCAAACCCAAGTTGACTTGCGAGGGATCTATCGGCCCAAGATCCAGCCGGGGGCCAAGATCGATTACGCATGGCCCGATGAAATCGTAACTCTAAAGCTTTCAGCAGATGCTCCCGAGGCAAGCCAGGGGCCCGAGCTGAGCGTTGGTACAGCAATGGCAGAGAATCAATTGGTGTTGGACATCGATCAAGCGGATCAAAAGAGCCCATTGATCTTCCAGTTCGCTACAGTGGAAGGTACCGGTCCTGTGACACCCTTGAGCGTGACCCTTCGCAAGGGACCCGGCAGTGTGGATCTAGACATTTCCGTTTCCACTCAGGAACTTGCCCAGGATCGATCCTTGCCACTGGTCCGTTTTTGGATGCCGTGGGTTTCCCAGGACCACCGAATCGAAGAGGACCAAGAGAGGCTTGCCAAGGTGCCGCAACTCGAAGGTGGAAATTGGGGGAATGGTCGCCGATTGTTTTTGAGCGAATCGGTGGGTTGTTCCAAGTGCCATACCGAGCCTGGTTCGGGTTTAGCGCCCGTCATTGGCCCGGATCTTTCGAATCTGCCGATGCGCGATTACGCCTCAAATCTACGAGACATCATTCATCCAAGCCATGCGATCAACCCGGAGTTCATCGGCCATCAGGTACGGTTAGTCGACGGTACGGTGTTAACGGGTGTGTTAAGAGAGCAGGGGGGTAAACTGCTATTGGGGGATGCCCAGGGCCGCACGCAGCAAGTCTCGCGGGAGGAGATCGAGCAGATGGTTCCATCGAAGCTTTCGGTGATGCCAACGGGATTGCTCGATAAGCTCAGCGAGTCGCAGGTTCGCGACTTGATGAGTTACCTCATGAAGCCACCGCCGTCGATGCCATTGTCAGGCCCGATTGAAGCGCCGAGGGTGCGAACGGCGGCCGAGGTTGCTAGGGTGCTTGCAGGTAGCCAAGCGTTGCCTGAGAAGCTTCGCAGGATGCAGGTTGTGTTGGTGGCTGGGCCCAAGGATCATGGTCCGGCCGAGCATGACTATCCAGCATGGCTTATGCAGTGGGGGCAGTTGCTGACGGCTGCACAGGATCTTGATGTCCAGGTCGCTTGGGAGTTCCCTTCCGAGGATCAGCTATCTCAAGCGGATGTCTTGGTTTTCTTTCAGAAGGGGAGTTGGGACGAAACCCGAGCCAGGGCGATGGACACATTTTTTGCCCGAGGGGGTGGCGCGATATACTTGCATTGGGCCGTCAATGGTTCGGAACAAGTCAGCGATTTCTCCAAGCGGATCGGTATGGCATCATGGGGTGGCAAGATCAAGTACCGGCATGGGCCTTTGGAGCTGCAGATCACGGACCAGGAGCATCCGATCATGCGCAACGTACCGACGTTGGATTTGCTCGACGAGAGTTACTGGTTGCTAACGGGCGACGAGCAGCGCATCGGGCTCTTGGCGACGAGCCAGGAGGAGGGCAAGAGGACGCCTCAGATGTGGACTTACGAGCCTGGCAAGGGACGGGTGTTTGTGAGTATCCCGGGGCACTACAGTTGGACGTTTGATGATCCGATCTTTCGGATTGTGGTCCTTCGCGCGATTGCTTGGACGGCTCGAGAGCCGATCGATCGATTCAACGAATTGGTCCCCCTGGGGGCCAGAATGAAACGGTAAAGATCGGACGGATCGGACGGATCGGACGGATCGGACGGATCAGACGGATCGGACGGATCAGACGGATCGGACGGATCGGACGGATCAGACGGATCGGACGGATCAGAGTTTAGCTTGGGCGGTTTTGCCGATGACCGTCAGCCACTTTCGTACCCGCCAAGACTTGATCAACCCGTGGCGGACGTAAGGGTCCCGGGCAACGAAATCGTTGAGAGATTTCGGATCGTCCACTTGGAAAAGCAAAATGGCTTGGTCGACCGGTTCGCCCAGCGCGCCACCAAGCTCTAGCTCTCCTCGGTCGGCAAACTCTTGAGCCAGTTGCAGGTGCTCGTGCCTGTAAGGTTGTCGACGCTCGACATAGTCGTCGACAACCTCATAAATCAGTAGATAGTGCATCGAGCGAAACTCAGATTACTTCTTGAAGTCCCCGGCTCGAATGATCACGAGCTTTTTCGGATCGATGTACTTCTTGAACGCCTTTTGCACATCGGTAGGAGTTAGCTGCTCGATTTGCTTTTCTTCCTTGGCAACATACGCCATGCTGCGACCTAGATCGAGGTTGGATGCAAGTTGGCCGGCGATGGCACCATCCGATGCACGACCGATCTTGCGAGCCTCCAGGTACGCTTTCTTGGCATCGGCGAGCTCTTGTTCGGTCGGCCCCAGCTCGATGAATCGGTTGAGCTCTTCCATCGCTGCTTTTTCCACCGCATCAATGTTCTCAGGATTGGTAATCGCGTTGATCGTAAACCGAGCATCGTCACCTCGCGATGGAATCGAAACGGAGGATGTCACTCCATACGAGAGACCTTCTTTTTGGCGGATCCGGTCCCCGAGTCGACTCGATAGGGTTCCTCCTCCGAGGATGAAGTTGCCGATTTCCAGAGGGATATCATCCTCGGAGTCTTCGTTCATCGAGAAGGACAATCCGGTCAAGAAAACTGCGTTGGCTTTGTCCGGTGTTAGGATGTCACCTTTGCTGCCAGTGAGGCCCTTTTTGGCAGTTCTTTCGACCCTCTCGAACTTGGTCGAGGTCTCCCAATCCTTGAGGGCTTCTTTGATTTCCTTCAAGGCGACTTCGGGTTCAAAGTCTCCGACGATCGCTACTTCGCCAATGCCTGCCGAGAGCTGGTCCTTGTAGACCGAAACAATACGATCGAGCGAAATGGACTTCATTTCCTCGATGGTCTCTTCGACGCTGCGAGCGTATCGAACGTCTCCCTTTTCGTAATCCGAGAGGGCTTGAGACAGTTGGGTATTGGCAAGCATTGCCGGTTCGGTCGTCATCTGCGACATCATCGCGACGGATTGGGCTCGGAGTTGCTCGAATTCTTCTTCGGAGAAAGCCGGGTTGCGAAGGACCTCTGCCATCATCTTGATTCCATCAGCGATGGAATCTTTTTTGGCTTCTAAGCTGAGGGATAGTGAGCCTGCGGCTCCGCCACCGCCGCCACGTCCACCGCGTCCGCCACCGCGACGGCCGCCACCCATTCCGCCGCCGGCACCGAGTCGCACGCCCAGATCATCGAGCTTTTGACGAAGTGCTTGGCGGTCGTAATTCTTTGTTCCGGCCATTAGCATCGATGGGAGCATCCCGGCTGCGGCTGAAAGATTCTTGAGCGAATCCTCGTTGCCATACCGCAGTGTCAGGGTCATGTTGACCGTATCGCCACGGTTCTTTTTCGGAAGCATCGCCACCTTGATGCCATCTAGATCGACGACCATCGTTCGCTTGTCGATGTTCTCCGGTGTTGGATCGAACTCTTCTCCCGACTCGATCGCTACACCACCTTTGTAGTCCTTGACCATATCGGCGATCGATTCGACAGCCGGAACACTCAGGCGCTGAGGTTGATCGACCGGGATGAATCGACCGATCGTGCGGTTATGGGTCTTGAAGTAGGTGTTTGCCACGCGGTTGACCTCTTCGGGGGTTACCGCAGCGATTCGATCTCGCTGGAGGAACCACAGTCTCCAATCGCCCAGAGCCGAAGCTGAGCTGAGGGTTTGCATCATCGAGGACGCATTGTTGATGGTGTTTTCGTAGTTTCGTTTGGCTCGGACTTTGGCTCGCTCGACTTCCTCGGCCGTGAACGGTTTGGAGTCCATTTGCTCGACGACATCCAAGAGGATTTTCTCGGTCTCTTCGAGTTTTCCTTCGGCAGGTTGGGCCGAGAACATGAAGAGTCCTGGGTCGTGGGAGCTGTCGGCAAACGCGCTAGCGCTGGTGGCGATACTAGATTCGACCAGGTACTTATCGAGTCGCCCGATCTTGTCCTCCGAGAGGATGCTCGAGAGGATCGAGAGGGGAGCCCAGTCGGGATGCGAGGCGGCTGGCATGTGGTAAGCGGCCATGATCGAACCGATTTTGCCTACACGTCGCAAGATGACAGTGCGCTCACCGTCTTGAGCGGGCTCTTCGGTGTAGGTCGCATTGAGCTTGCGATCGGGTTTGGGGATCGAACCGAGATACTTCGTGGCCAGTTCCAGAGCCTTGGCTACCTCGAACTTGCCCGTGACGATCATCACGACGTTGTCGGGTTGATAAAAGCGGCGGTAGAAGTCTTGGAGGTTTTCGATCGGCACGCGTTCGATGTCTGATCGATTGCCGATGGTCGACTTGCCATAGTTGTGCCATTCGAAAGCGACGGCTTGAACGCGTTGTGCCAGGACTCTTTGAGGGCTGTTTTCACCGTTTTCGAATTCGTTGCGAACGACGGTGAACTCCGACATGAGGTCTTCGCGTTTGATGAAGCTATTGACGAGACGATCGCACTCGAGTTGGATACCAAACTCGAGGTTCTCTTCGGTGGCAGGGAGCGTTTCAAAATAGTTGGTCCGGTCGACGTTGGTCGTGCCGTTGAAGTTCGCTCCGTGGTCGCGGAGGGCTTTGGGGACATCCGGGAAAGTCGGTGTGCCCTTGAAGACCAAGTGTTCGAGCAAGTGCGCCATGCCGGCTTCGCCGTAGCCTTCATGTCGCGAGCCTACCATGACCGTCATGTTGACGCTGATGGTGGGGCGGGATGCGTCTGGGAACAACAGCAACCGTGCACCGTTGTCGAAGCGATACTCGCTGACCCCTTCGACGCTCGTAACGATCGTAGGCGGGGCTGCTTGGACACTTCGCCCACCGAGCAGATCGCTTGACAAAAGACCCAAGGAAACCGTGTAGATAGGTAGCGAGCCTGTGAGCAAGCCCATGAGGAACATCGAAGAGAGCCGCTTACGCATCAGATAGATCCTTTTGAAGAAAAACTAAGTTGAAGAATGAGAGAATGATGGTTGGAAAGTTTTCGGGGAAGCCACCCAGGCGTGGTAGGAAATCGTAGCCTGAAATCCCCACTTTTGATATACGTTGAATGCGACTTCGTTACGACAATCGACGGCCAAGGCGACCTTGGAGCAATTCTGAGCCAGCATCCAATCCATGGCGAATTGCATGATTCCAGAACTGTAACCTTGGGACCGGAATTCCGGGGCGAGCCCCAAGTAGCTGATTTCGCCCATCGGGAAATTATGCTTGGCCAGGATCAGACAGCCAGCCGGGATTCCATGGCAACGGATCACAAACCAGCCTTCGACCCCCGGGCTTCGGTTGGCTTGGTAGCCATCGAGCGCTCTCGGAGTCGAACGCAAAGCGGTCAATTCGGGGACATCCACAGAGTCTCGGTACGTCCTCTCGAGAAGCTCGACCCAGACCTCGTTTGGAACACTCCGGTAGGATTCGATGCTTAGACGTCCATCGGAGCCGATTGCCTTGTCAGAAGGATACGGAAGTTCCATTCGGACCAGTCGGGTCAGGTAGGTCATCCCGACAAAGGCGCAGAGTTGGTGCAGTTGGTCGAGTCCTTCGTTGGTGTCCGTCGGGATCGGTACGAGGGCTTGGTAGAGCTCGGCCCCTTTTTGGAACGACTCGAGGATGAGCCGTTCAAGACAAACTGCTTTTAGATCGTTTTGGTGGGACGGATCCACGAGGAGTTCAACGTCGGATTCATGACGCGTCTTGGAGAGGATTCGTTGGGTGATTCCGCCATGGATTGCCAAGGCACCTGCAGCTAGGACTCCATAGCCGGCGAGAGCTTCGTTGGCCGATAGGACTTGGACACTGATGACTGGATTGTCGTTGCCTGTTTCGCTCGCGACGCGTTGGATCCATGTCCATTCGCTCTGGGCGCGAGAAAAGCTAAGTGGCTGCGAGTACCAATCCCACCAACGTTGAAGCTTTGGGTTGATGGTTGTCATTGCAGGATCTCATCGATGACTCGAGTCGCCTCGACGCCGGTTAGCCACATCGACATGGATTTGTTAGGGTGGTCTCTCCCCACCGTTCCTTTGTTCGCTTGCGACATAGCTGTTCGACCGAACTCGCCGCTCCATACGACGAGTGTCGCGTCGGTCATCCCCAAACGCTGGAGGTCTTCGATCAACTTCGGTCTCATCGCTGGTGTCCATCAGGTTCGGGATGCTGGTCTGCATTTCGAAGGCTAGACCAAAACCAAGAAGCCTGGAAGGTTTTCGGTGAAAGCAATCCTCCAAAACGATCCTGCGAAGTCGATGCATTGTCGCTAAAAAGGAATGCGGACGAAAGCATCGGCCGAGAGGAAATGGAGGTAAATCAACTTTAGAAAGGGGTTTTTTGCACCCTCGAATGTTGCGTGGTACCCCGATCCACCTAAGATCTAACCATCTTTTGCGAAGGTGTAAACCGATGGAACCAATCTTACGAGTCGAGAACGTCAGCAAGACGTTTCCGGGTGTCAAAGCACTTTCCGGGGTTAGTCTGCACGTCATGCCCGGCGAGATTCTCGGTGTGATCGGAGAGAATGGGGCAGGCAAAAGTACCTTGATGAAGATCTTGGCAGGGGTCCAAGTTCCTGATTCCGGGATGCTGTGGTGGAAGGGCAAGGAAGTTCGCTTTGGCAATCCGAGCCAAGCCATCGAGGCGGGGATATCGCTGATCCACCAAGAACTCAACTTGGCAGAGAACCTCAGCATTGCCGAGAATATTTTTCTCGGTCGCCTGCCAACGGCATGGGGGATCGTTCAATCTCGAAAGATGCTTGATCGAGCAGACGAATACCTCAATCGCGTCGGTTTGGATATCCCGCCGAATACCCCCTTGAAAAAACTCTCAATCGCTCAGCGTCAGATGGTCGAGATTGCCAAATCCCTTTCGACCGATGCGAGTTTGATCATCATGGACGAGCCGACCAGCAGTTTGTCGGCCCATGAATCCGACAAGCTCTTTGCGCTGATACGTCAATTGAAGGCTCAGGGGGTTTCGATCGTTTATATCTCTCATCGTTTGGCTGAAGTCGCCGAGCTTTCCGATCGTGTCGAGGTGCTGCGGGACGGAAAAAATGTAGCTGTGCTCACGTCCGATCAAATCGATCACGATCGGATGGTGCAAGCGATGGTGGGTCGGGACCTTAGCCGTTACTTTCCTCATGTTCCCAAAGCCACTGGCGAGGTTCGATTGAAGCTCACGGGTATCCGAATCGAGGGCAAACCTGAGTATTCGATCGACTTGGAAGTTCGCTCGGGGCAAATTGTCGGCTTGGCCGGATTGGTAGGTTCAGGTCGTACCGAAGTGCTTGAGTCGATCATGGGAACTCGCAAGGTTCTCGGTGGCAGCATACAAGTCGACGGCCAGGAGTTACGGCTTGGGAGTATTCGATCAGCGATTGCCTCTGGGTTGGCTTTGGTACCTGAGGATCGCCGTCACATGGGCTTGGTAACGTCGATGCGAGTCGGAGAGAATCTCACACTTGCCTCGCTCGAAAGCGTCAGTCGTTTTGGAATACTATCACAAAGAGCCGATCAACAAGCAGGGCAGGCGCAAGTCCAGTCGCTTCGGATCAAGACACCGAGTTTGCGTCAGATCGCGGCTTATTTATCAGGTGGCAATCAGCAGAAGGTGGTGTTTGGTAAATGGATTATGCGAGAGCCCAAGGTGTTGCTTTTGGACGAACCGACGCGTGGGGTCGATATAGGAGCCAAGCAAGAGATTTATGGATTGATGGAGCAGTTAGCAGGGCAGGGGGCAGCGATCCTGTTTGTCTCAAGTGAGATGGAGGAGGTCCTGGGGATGTCCGACCGGGTTTATGTGATGCATGAGGGTCAGATCCAGGGTCAACTTGATCGCGAGGAGTTGACTGAGCATGCACTGATGGAGTTGGCGTTTGGTCGCTAGCAGCGCACGAATAATTTTTTCCAATGGATGTTTTAGCTAGCCGTTAGTGTTCAGCTCAATCAGCTTTCAGCTCAATATTCTAGTTCTGAGAGGCTTGTGCGGATGCTCTCAACCATCTTCTCTGAGCCGAGCTTTTCGTATCGCTCGAGGGCTTCTTCCCAGTACGTTCTCGCCTGATCTTTGTTTCCCCGGGCCGACTCGATCTCTGCCAGCTCGTCTAGAGTGGCTGGGATTCCATCGGCGTGGTTCATCCGACGGGCCCATGCGAGGACTTGGAGTTGCCGTTCGAGGGCCTCGTCCAATCGACCCATCATGCGGTGGACCAAGCCGATTTGCGATGAGATCGCGAGCATATCGTCGGTTTTTCCTTCGCGAGACATGAGGGCTTCGAGTTGCAGTAGTTTCTTCTCTGCGGCTTGATATCTCCCTGTCCCGATATCGATTTCGGCCAGGACCAGTTTATCGAAGGCGATCCCGAGGAGGTTTTCGTTCCTTTGCTCAATCTTCATGCTTTTGCGGACATACTCCTCGGCTTGCTCCCATTCCTCGGTTTGGATGTGCAAGCGAGCGAGGTTCCCGAGGTTGACGCTTTGGCCTTCGAGGTAGCGAATATTGCGGTTGATTTGAAGCGATTCGAGGTGCAGGTCTCTGGCTTCCTCAAATCGCCCCTGAACTTGGCAAATCACTCCCAAGCCATCTAGGGCGATGGCCAGTTGCAAGGGGTCCTCGTACTTTCGGGAGACAAAGGCGATCTTCTCCCATTGCGCGATGGACTCATCGAGCTTTCCTAGAAACCTATAGGCTTCGGCCAAACCCCTTCGTATGTCGAGGGACATTTCCAGGTGCCTTCGGCGTTTCGGATGGGAACGGATTTCCTTGAGCAACGCTTCGAGGATCTCGGTGGCTTGATGAAACATTCCTCCATCGAGTAGGACTTCGCCGATGAGTTGCTTGACCTGCCAAACTTGGTCCCGATCATCGAGTTTTTCAAATTCCGCGAGAGCTTTTCGATAGTTATCGACGGCAAGATCCATATTGCGTTGAAGCTGGTGAATCGAAGCGATATTCATGTAGCCGATGGCTCGCCAATCGCCGGAGGCTGTCGGGACGATCAGCCTTTCGAAGTGTCCGATGGCTTCTTCGAGATCTCCGGAGGATCTGGCAAAATCGCCTGCCAGCTCGATCGCCATCGGGGATTCCGGAGCGATCGCCATGAGCTTGTCGAGAATCTTTTTTCCCTTGATCAGGTTCCCATCGGCCAGCGCGAATGTTCCGTCCTGGTACAACTGGTCTATTCGTCGCTTCATCGATAGGTTTCCCAAGGTTTTTCGCCGAGCAGACCCACGCGGTCGCATTTGCGGTATCGGCCGAGCCCATTCTAACTGCAAACTTCTACTGCGGAGCAAACCTGCGTGCGATTTCCTTGCGATTGACTCCGCCTTTCCAGTGCCTTAGACCGTTTTCGGGAGTCCAAGGTTCATGGCACACGACCAGTTGAGCGATTTGCAAGTGGTCTGGCTGGTTGGCCAGGACTCGCTGAATCTGATCGAGCAGCATGGATTCAGGAATCTTGGAATCAGGCTTAAGGCACAGGATTGCTAGGGGTCGGCGTCGATCGGCTCCGACCACAACACACTGAGCGACGGGGTCGATCTGCTCGATGAGTTGTTCGAGCACCAGGGGAGCGAATTTGTGTCCATTGCAAAGGACTTGAAGATCGTCGGCGCGCCCAGAGAGTCGAATGCATTGGGGTTGCTCGGTAGGATTCGAGCTATCAGCAACATCGGTCGATGCAGTGTCTCCGGTGTCGAGCCAACCATCACGAACTCGCAACTCGGTGGCTTGCTCATCGTGCCAGTAACCTTGCATGAGACCCGGTCCTCGTACCCACAGACGCTGCCCGGAGTCGATGCGAACCTCGACTCCTTCAACGGGCGTTCCCACGCCATCCATGACGGCTGGTAGGGTTCGACCAGCATGCTCCCTGGGGGCTCGGTTCGAACAGACCACGGGAGATGCCTCGGTCAGCCCATAACCTTGGAAGATCGGCAAGGATTCCGCAGCGAACTGCTCTCGGATCGAATTTCGGATCGCTGCCCCGCCACTGGCGAGTTGTCGAATTGCTCCACCAAAAAAGGATCGCAACGAGCCGGAGGGTTTCAAATGGTTCCGGTGCGATTGGGCTAGTTGCAACCAGTAGTCATAAGCTGATGGGACGGCATTGATCAGGGTCGGACGAACGATCTCGGCGATCTCGATGAGCCTTTGGGTCGAGGGTGCGCAAGCCATCGCGTGTCCCGATAGGAGCCAAGCGGTCAGTTCGCAGGTCCGAGCGTATGCGTGAGCAAAGGGTAAGAGATTCAGTCGTACATCTTGGGGCGACTGCGGCATCGCATCGAGCTTGGCCATCCCGTTGGTCAGCAGGTTGCCGTGGCTTAGCATCACCCCTTTGGGATTTGCTGAGGTCCCGGATGTCCAAAGAATTGTGGCTGTTTGGTTGCTGCAAACCGAGTCCTGCCATTGCCTAACGGTAGCACCTTGAGGCAGCACGGTTGCTTGTTCTAAAGCCCGAGCGATGGGTATCGAGTTACGGCTGGAGAGTCCCATGCCGCAACACGAGAAAACGGCTTGTGGCTCGAGCGATTCGATTGCCCAAGCTATTTGCTGACCGTGCCAGCGGGGATCGATGGGCGAGTGGATAGCGCCAAGGGCTGAGCAAGCAAGATCGAGCATCGCCCAGTGCTGAGAGTTCGGCTCGAGGTTCACCACGCGATCCGAAGCTTGCAGTCCGTTTTTTGCAAGCCACAGTGCCAAGCGATCGACGTTTTGCTTGAGTTCGCTCCATCGTATCGTTCTTGTCGAGTGGACTTCTGGAACGATCCAAGCCACCTTGTCGGCCTGCTCGCTTGCAGTCTGGCAGAAAGCGTCGTAGAGCGAGCGGTGCATGTCGGGTGGATGGAGGGATACTTAGGTTCGGACGCAATCGATAAAGTAATCGAGTTTGCCGTCGTGAGCGTCCTCCACCAAGCCGTGGATATCGGTGTCAAAGCCTGGGAATTTTTCGTTGAACATGCGGGCGAATTGGAGGTACTCGACGATCGATTTGTTGAATCGTTCGCCAGGGATTAGCAGGGGGATGCCTGGTGGGTAGGGGGTGAGCAGGACGGCCGTGGCTCGGCCTTCGAGTTGGTCGATTGGCACACGGTCGACCTCATCGTGGGCCATCATGGCAAAGGCATCCGAGGGTTTCATCGCCGGTTGCATTGGGGAGAGGTACATCTCGGTGGTGACACGGGCCACATCATTGGCTTTGTAGGTGTCGTGGATTTTCTGGCAGAGGTTTTTGAGTCCGACCCGTTCGTACTGGGGGTACTGCTGAATGAACTCCGGCAGGATCTTCCACATCGGTTGATTCTTGTCGTAGTCGTCTTTGAACTGTTGAAGGGCGCTGACGAGGGTGTTCCATCGCCCTTTGGTGATCCCGATCGTGAACATGATAAAGAACGAGTAAAGACCGGTTTTCTCGACGATAACACCGTGTTCGGACAGGTAGCGAGTGACGATCGAAGCGGGGATACCCGAATCGGAAAATCGCCCGGAAACATCGAGTCCTGGAGTGATGACCGTGGCTTTGATCGGATCGAGCATGTTAAACCCGTCGGCCAGTTTTCCAAAGCCGTGCCAGTCTTCGTCGCCGTGTAGGATCCAGTCTTCCCGTTCTCCGATTCCTTCTTCGGCCAGACGATCTGGTCCCCAGACTTTGAACCACCAGTCGGAACCCCATTCATCGTCGACTTTCCTCATCGCTCGACGGAAATCGATGGCTTCCATGATCGATTCCTCGACCAACGCTGTGCCGCCGGGTGGTTCCATCATTGCAGCGGCCACGTCGCATGAAGCGATGATGGCATACTGCGGCGAGGTCGACGAGTGCATCAGGTAAGCTTCGTTGAAGGTATGTCGATCGAGTTTTTTGTTTGCAGGTTCTCGCACAAGAATCTGGGAGGCTTGGGAGATACCGGCCAGGAGTTTATGCGTCGAGTGGGTTGCGAAGATCATCGACTCTTGGGGTTGCGGTCGATTCGGACCGATCGCGTGCATGTCCTTGTAGAAGTGGTGGAAGGCTGCGTGGGGCAACCAAGCTTCATCGAAGTGCAGGGTGCCGATCTGTCCGTCGAGCATTTTGCGGAGTTGTTCGACGTTGTAGAGAATTCCATCGTAAGTGCTTTGCGTGATGGTCAGGATGCGAGGGCTGCGATCCGGATGTTTGGCTTGGGCTTCTTTGGCGAAGGGGTTCGCGTCGATTTTGCGCTGGATGCTTTCGAGGGAAAACTCTTCTTTGGTAATTGGACCGATGATCCCCAGATTGTTTCTCGTGGGGGTCAGAAAAACCGGGACCGCGCCGGTCATGATGATCGAATGAAGAATCGACTTGTGGCAGTTGCGATCCACCACAACGATGTCACCGTTGGCGACGGTCGAGTGCCAAACGATTTTGTTGGAGGTCGAGGTCCCGTTGGTCACGAAGAAACAATGATCTGCACCGAAGATCCGTGCGGCGTTGTGTTCGGAGGCGGCGACCGGTCCTGTGTGATCGAGAAGTTGTCCGAGTTCCTCGACCGAGTTGCACACGTCGGCCCGGAGCATGTTTTCGCCAAAGAACTGATGGAACATTTGCCCGACAGGACTCTTGAGGAATGCCACGCCGCCAGAGTGGCCCGGGCAGTGCCAGGAATACGAACCGTCTTGCGCATAGTGAATCATCGCGCGGAAAAACGGTGGTGCTAGACCTTCGACGTAAGACTTGGCTTCCCGCAGAATGTGCCGGGCCACAAACTCGGGGGTGTCCTCAAACATGTGAATAAAACCGTGCAGCTCGCGCAAAATATCGTTTGGGATGTGCCGCGAGGTACGGGTTTCGCCGTACAAGAAGATCGGGATATCGGCGTTTTTAAAACGGATTTGGGAGATGAATTGCCGCAGGTTTGCCAGCGCCGAATGCATCGATGCCTCGGAGACAAACTCGTCGTCGTCGATCGAAAGGATGAACGCCGAGGCTCGGCTCTGCTGCTGGGCAAACTGGGAAAGGTCCCCGTAATTAGTGACCCCAGCGACCTCAATCCCCTCCCTCTCGATGGCTTCGGCCAACGCCCGAATCCCCAATCCCGAAGCGTTACCGGAGCGAAAATCCTCGTCGATGATGACTACAGGGAATTTGAATTTCATAAAGCTCAGGTTCAGCAGGGTTTCGGGATGCACGGGGAAACTGTCATTGCGGGGCTGTTCCCCTTGGACATTAGAAGAGTATCGTTGAATTGGCAAAACGAAAAGCTCCATTTCGCCTAGCCCTAGACTGAAAAATCGCGACAATTCCGGCCGATACACGGTTAGGTCTGTCTCATGTCCTCTCTTTTTTTAATTTTGAAGAATTTAACATGGAAACCACTCTCGTACTGCTCAAGCCAGATTGTGTGCAACGCCGCTTGATCGGCGAAATCATCGGGAGATTCGAACGAAAAGGGCTTAATATCGTCGGGATGCGGATGCTGCGGGTGACCCCCGAATTGTCCCGTGAGCACTATGCCGAGCATGTGTCAAAGCCCTTTTATCCCAACCTCGAGGAGTTCATCACCTCGTCTCCGATCGTGGCCATGGCTATCGAGGGACTTGAAGCCATCCGCGTTGTGCGAGACATGCTCGGAGCCACCAATGGCCTGAAAGCTGCCCCGGGTACCATCCGAGGCGACTACAGCTCCTCTCGCCAAATGAACCTTGTGCATGCCTCGGACTCCCCCGAGTCGGCAGCTCGTGAACTGGCCCTGTACTTCCCTGGCGAGCAGATATGCCGCTACAGCCCAACGCTCGTCGGCAGCCTCCGCGCCTCGGACGAAGGCTGATCCGTTTTCACCCAATTCGCCCAATAAAATCGGTCTGATCTATGCGACGTCAAGACATTCGTAACATCGTTATCATCGCGCACGTCGACCACGGCAAAACCACCATGGTCGATTGCTTGCTCAAACAAAGCGGGCAGTATCGTGACTCGCAGCTCCAAGGGGAAAGAATCCTCGACAGCAACGACCTGGAACGCGAGCGAGGGATCACGATTCTCTCGAAAAACATCGCTTTGGAATACAAAGGGATCAAAATCAATCTGATCGACACCCCAGGCCACGCCGACTTCGGCGGAGAAGTCGAACGGGTGGTCCGAATGGCCGACGGTGCATTGGTCCTGATCGATGCAGCCGAAGGCACCATGCCCCAAACGCGGTTCGTCTTGTCCAAAGCCCTCGAGTGCGGTGTTAAGCCCATCGTAGTGGTCAACAAAATCGACCGACCGGATGCCCGCTGCGATGAGGTTGTCGAAGAAGCCCTGTTGCTGCTGGTCGACCTAGGTGGTGAACACTATATGGATCACTTTGATGTGATCTATGCCTCCGGTCGATCAGGCTACGCAACCCTCGATTGGAAAGTTCCTGGCGATAGCATGATTCCTCTTCTGGACATGATGCTCGAAAAAATCCCAGGTCCCGACGTCGAGCCAGATGCTCCGCTTCAACTCCTGGTGACCAACCTCGACTGGTCGGATTACGTCGGCCGGATCGCTATCGGTCGGATCCAATCGGGCACAATGAAAAAAGGCCAACTAGTCGACATCGCCAAAGAAGACAACGTCGTGGCCTCCCAAATCGCTAACTTGCAACTCTTTGACAAGCTCGGACGCGTCGATACCGAAAATGCCACGGCCGGTGATATTGTGGCAGTGATCGGGTTGGACAACATCGACATCGGTGACACCATCTGCAACCGAGGCCAAGTCTCTCCGCTGCCTCGCCTGCGAGTGGACGAACCGACTCTCGAAATGGTCTTTGGCATCAACTCCTCGCCCCTGGCTGGCCGGGATGGCAAATACGTCACCACACGCCAGCTCAAGACCCGACTCGAAAAAGAACTCGAACGCAATGTTGCCCTGAGAGTCAACCCGATCG
>Ga0136644_10001235_pt1 | contig 20389 bp, 14 predicted proteins | sample C_130820_EF_Meta_FD_94780 | JGI IMG/M metagenome (GOLD analysis project Ga0136644, IMG submission 94780) | Freshwater microbial communities from Lake Croche, Canada to study carbon cycling - C_130820_EF_MetaG (v2) (version 2) | ecosystem: Environmental > Aquatic > Freshwater > Lake | place... | reverse complement strand
GTGTTTTTTTTATTATTTTTTTTTTTCTCTTTTTTTTTTTATTTTTTTTTTTTTTTTTTTTTTTTTTTTTATTTTTTTTTTTTTTTTTTTGATTTTTTTTTTCTTTTTTTTTTATTTACTTTCTGTTCTCTTTCCTCTTCATCGTTTTCCTCGTCTTCTGTAATATGTTTAATTTTCTTTTTCAAGTCATTTCCAGCCTTTATTTTTTTGTTCATATGCTTAGATGGAAACATTTTACCTAGAAACTTTCTATACTCTAATATGTCCATTTCATCTTCACTATCACTTGTAATATATTCATCGTCATTGTCATCGTCATCTGATTTATTATTTTTTTTCTTACGTTTTGAATCATCTACTTTTTTTTGTATTTTTTTATTCATTTCTCTTTTTGATAATTTAATTTGTTTATCTGATGATGATGGCATTTCTTTATATATATATATTTCATTTTTTAATTTTAAATGATTATCAATTTTATTTTAATTTAACTATTTAATAAAAAATATAAATATACAAAGATAGACAAAAACCTTATAATTTTATTTTTTAATAAATAAAATTGATTATAAACAATCTAAATATTATTTTGTTAATATAAGAAGACATGTCAAAAAATATGAAACAATCAGGAACAAACCCTTCTAAAATTATAGGTATTCAATTTAGTATATTGTCTCCAGATGAAATTCGAAAAGGATCTGTAGCTGAAATCACAACTAGAGATACTTATATTAACAATAAACCAATTATAGGAGGTTTATTTGACCCACGAATGGGTGTTTTAGAACCAGGATTAATTTGTCCTACAGATGGTTTAGACTATATGCAAACTCCTGGTTATTTTGGTCATATTGAACTATCAAGACCCGTATTTTATATACAATACTTAAGCACAATATTAAAGGTATTAAGGTGTTGTTGTTTCAAATGTAGTAAGTTATTAGTAAGTAAAGAAAAATATAAACAAGCCCTTAAATTAACAGGAGATGCAAGATGGAAATATGTGTTTTCGTTAGCAAGTAAAATTAAAAGATGCGGAGAAGACACTGATGATGGTTGTGGGTGTTTACAACCAAATAAGATAAGAAAAGAAGGTCTTGCAAATATTTATGCAGAATGGAAAAATGAATCAGATGCAGAACAAGCAGATAATATTGTTATTAAATTAACTCCAGAAATAGTATTGAAAATATTTAAAAGAATATCAGACGAAGATGTTTCATTTATGGGTTTCAGTCCAGTATTTTCTAGACCAGACTGGATGATTTGCCAAGTTATGGCAGTTCCCCCACCTGCAGTGAGGCCATCTGTAAAACATGATGCTCAACAAAGAAGTGAAGATGATTTGAGTCATATTTTAGTAAATATAATCAAAACAAATAAAACTCTTCAAGAAAAAATTCAAAATAATGCGCCTGCAAATGTCATTGATGACTGGACAACCGTTTTGCAATATTATGTTGCGACTCAAGTTGATAATAAAATTCCTGGAGTTGCATCTGTAGCACAGCGTTCTGGACGACCTTTGAAATCGATAAAAGATAGACTGAATGGAAAAGGTGGTCGTATGAGGGGAAATCTCATGGCGAAACGTGTAGACTTCTCTGCTCGTTCAGTAATTACTGCTGACCCAAATATTTCGATAAGAGAGCTAGGAATTCCTATGAAAATTGCTAAAAATATTACAAAACCTGTTGTTGTAAATGATGTGAATCGTGCATTCTTAACAAAATTAGTTCAAAATGGTCCAGATGTTCATCCTGGTGCAAAAATACTAGAAAAAAAGAATGGAGATTCGATTACGTTGCGATATGTTGACAAAAAATCTATTGTTTTAGAAAATGGTGATATTGTTCATCGTCATATGATGGATGGAGATCCTATTTTATTTAATAGACAGCCCACTCTACATAGAATGAGTATGATGTGTCATATTGCAAAAATCATGAAAATTGGCGATACATTCAGAATGAATGTTGCAGATACAAAGCCTTATAATGCGGACTTTGATGGCGATGAAATGAATTTACACATGCCACAAGATACAGAATCAGATTCAGAACTGAAAAACTTGGCAGCAGTTCCTTACCAGATAATTAGTCCAGCGAATAATTCGTCGATTATTGGTATTTATCAAGATTCTATGCTTGGATGTTATCGCTTTACACGAGAAGGTGTACAGTTTACACCTCGACAGGCAATGAATTTATTAATGATGTTTCAAAGAGTAGATATTCGCCCATTATTAGAAAAAAAAGAGGGTGACAAGGTAACTAACTTTGAATTATTGTCACAAATATTACCACCTATTTCACTAAAATATCAAACAAAACTATTTAATGATAGTGAAGATAAAGGTAAATCTAATAATGTACTAGAAATTGTTGATGGAAAATATATTCGCGGACAAATGGAAAAAAGTGTTTTAGGAGCAGGAACAAAAGGACTAATTCACAGAATATGCAATGACTATGGTAATATGGCATCTGCAAATTTTATAGATGATTTACAAAATATAATAACAGAATACTTGAAAACAAGTTCTTTTAGTGTTGGTATTAGTGACTTGCTATCAGATGAAAAAACAAATCAAGATATTATAAAAGTAATTGATAACAAGAAAAATGACGTAAAAAATTTAATTGATCAGACACAAATAGGTGTATTTGAAAATAATACAGGAAAAACAAATGAAGAAGAATTTGAGACACAAGTGAATAATATTTTGAATCAAGCAACATCAGAATCCGGTAAAATTGGTCTTAAGAGTTTAAATAAAGACAATAGATTTGTTACGATGGTAAATGCTGGTTCAAAAGGAAGTGACTTGAATATATCATTTATGATTTCTTGTTTAGGTCAACAAAATGTAGATGGTAAGCGCATTCCTTATGGTTTCGACCATAGAACATTGCCTCATTTCACAAAATACGATGATAGTCCAAGTGCTCGTGGTTTTGTAGAAAGCTCTTATATTAATGGACTATCACCTCAAGAACTATTCTTCCATGCGATGGGTGGTCGTGTTGGTCTAATTGATACAGCGGTTAAAACATCAACAACCGGTTATATTCAAAGAAGACTTATTAAAGGACTGGAAGATCTAATGGTTGCATATGATATGACGATACGCACAAACAAAGGAAAAATAGTTGAATTCACTTACGGAGATGATGGAATCGACCCTGTAAAAGTAGAAAATCAACCGATGCCATTAGTAAATATGAGTATTCAAGATATATATGCTCATTATAATATTCCAGATGATCCAAAAAAGATGAAATTATTATCTCAGTTCTTTTTGAAAAATACAATGACTAGATTCAAAAAACAGTACAAGGAAATACAAGATAAATGCAAACAATATTCAGAACTAATGATAGAAAATCGTGATAAAATCATTAAAAATGTATTCAAAAACACCAGTTCGAGTGTAGTAAACTGTCCTGTTGCTTTTGCATTTATTATTAATAATATTATTGGTCAACAAAAGATAAATGGAAACTCAATAGTAGACATTACTCCTTTGGAAGCATTTCAAATGATTGAAGAAACATATGAAAACCTAATAAATATTAGATGTGCACCTCCAACTGAATTATTCAAAACTCTTTACTATTTCAACTTGTCACCAAAAGATTTGTTAATTGTGAAGAGATTTAATAGAGCTGCATTAACTATATTATTAGAAACAATAACAGTCATGTATAAACGTGCAATTGTAGCTCCAGGAGAAATGGTTGGTATGATTGCTGCACAGAGTATTGGGGAACCAACTACACAGATGACACTGAACACGTTTCATTTTGCTGGTGTTGCATCTAAGTCAAATGTTACTCGTGGTGTGCCAAGAATCGAAGAAATATTGTCTTTATCGGCTGAACCAAAAAATCCATCATTAACCGTGTTTTTGAAACCGGAAGACGAAAAGGACCGTGAAAAGGCTCAAAGTATCATGTATATGTTGGAGCATACAAAGTTGCAAGAAATTGTAAACTCTATAGAAATTTGTTTTGATCCTGATGATTTAAATACACTCATTAATGAGGATGAAACAACAATACAACAATATCGTTCATTTGAAAATTTAGTGGATGAATGTATAGAAGGAAGTATTTCTGAAAATGCAAATGAAAAGTCAAAATGGATAATCAGAATGGTAATGAATCCTGAGGTAATGTTAGAAAAAAATATTACGATGGATGATATAAACTTTATATTGAAAAATAGTTATGGAGATGATATTTCATGTGTTTATTCAGACTATAATTCAGATAAGTTGATATTTAGAATTCGAATGAATAATATTTTGAAGAATGCTACATCAAAAGGAGGAAATAAAAAGACGAAAGTAAATCCTCTTGACCAATCTGATCAAATATACATATTGAAAAATTTTCAGGAGCAGTTATTACAAAATATAGTGATTCGTGGTATAAAAAAAATAAACAAAGTAATCCTCAGAAAAATAAAAGATAATGTAGTTGAAAATGCAGGCGTTTATAAAAAACAAGACATCTGGGTGTTAGATACAATTGGAACAAATATGTTAGATGTTTTAGCATTAGACTACATTGATGCAAAGAGAACATTTAGTAATGATATTATTGAAGTATACAATGTTTTTGGAATTGAAGCAGCAAGACAAATGATTTATAATGAACTGGCCGAAGTAATTGAATTTGATGGAACATATATCAACTATCATCATTTATGTATGTTATGTGATAGAATGACATTTACAAATAAACTAATATCAATTTTCAGACATGGAATCAATAATGATAATATTGGACCAATTGCAAAAGCTTCTTTTGAAGAAACACCAGAAATGTTTTTGAAGGCGGCTAGACATGCAGAGCTAGATACTATGCGCGGTGTTTCCGCAAATGTAATGTGTGGTCAAGAAGGAATGTATGGAACAAATTCGTTTCAAGTTGTATTAGACTTGGAAGAAATGAGAAAACTTGAAGATATTATTTCAGAAGAACTGCAAGATGAGAATGAATCAATAGAAAAAATGATGGGAAGTTTAGAAGATCAAGATGACGCCTGCAGTAGTAATAAATTGATCATGCAAAATAATGTTTCAAGTATAAAAGTGACAAATCTTGGAGAAGATAATGATTATAATCCTGGATTCTAACAAAAATATAATAAATATAATAAATATAATAAATAGAAGTAAAATTATAATAATATTATTTAAATAGTTATTAATATTATAATTTATATAAATGTCATCATTTTACAACATTATTCAAAAAATTTTGGGACAAGAAACAAATTTTTTAAATAATAATGACAACTTTAATTTTACAAATTATATATGTATAAATAATTACAATAAAAATATAATATCAACATATTTTTATTTTTATTTACTATATTCATTTTCTAGATATGGTAGTGCAAAAAATAAAATACTATTAAAGTTCAAAGAACTACAAACTATTTTAGAAAATATTTTCATATCAAGTCAACAGATTGAAGATATTTTAACTATTTTCTCAAAGGCACAAAGAACATATTACGCATTTTCAAAATTAGCACATATTTATAAATTTAAAAAAGCAAAAGTGGTTGTAAATACAGATTTGAACATGGACGAAATTTCAAAAACGAATAAAAACGTATTTACTTTATATCAAAATAATTCAATATATTATTTTAAAGTTAAAGATTTGATTAATATTTTGAATACAAATTTGTCTAATTCTCCAGACTTTTTCTCAGACCCATTAGTTACAAAAAATCCATATAACAATACTATACTGAACAATACTGACTTATATAATATATATTTTTTTATTAAAAATACTAGTTATGTAATGCCAGAACTAATTCATGGTTTTTTTCTATCTAATTTTGATCTAGACCTATTTAATTTTAAATATGAAACAATGATTCGTCAATTTTCTATAAAAAACTATATTTATAACTCTCATCATGATAAATTATTCAATGATTTCAAAGATATGATGAACGAATACAAAAAATATACTTTCAAATTAAAAATAAATCCTAGTTTCCCCAAAACGAAACTTATTAATATAATGAAACCATATTTACATTTGTATTTTTTAAGTAAATATGGAATTTCGGGGACTAATGAAAATCAAGAAGCAGAATATTCATTAATAAAAAAATTACAACTATTTATAAAATATAATCCTCATTTTGGTAGAATGACTATAAATTTTAAAGATAATATAATAACTGGCAAGAGAGAACAAGTTGTTAATTTCAATGATAAACATATAAATTATTATAAAGATCAAATTTATTCTGTAGGACCTACAAACATGTCTAACATGTCTAACATACCTAACATACCTAACATAGCTAATACACGTCATTTTAGTAGTGTTACATATGGTATAGGAATAATGTCATTAATAAATTCTATGAATACTTATAGTAATCATCAAATAGATAGTAATGAACAAATAGAAACAGAAACAGAAGAAGCATATGACACAGATGATAGTTATGAGTTTGATGAAAATAGTTAACTATTAATATTATCTATTATCTATTATCTATTGTCTATTATCTATTATCTTATCTATTCTTCTATAACTATTTTTTTCTTTTTTGTTTTTGGTTTATTAATAAGAACAAATGTTTTTTGTTTTCTAGTTTTCTTTTCTGGTTGTGCAATAATTTCTGGCTGTATAATTTGTTGTGGTTCTATAATTATTGATTGAGGTTTCGGTTCTGAGTTATCTTCTATAACTATTTTTCCTGTTAATTTTTTTTTAGGAATTTTTTGTTTTGTAAAAGTTTGTAAGAAATCTTCTATATTTTTATTATCTTCAATAGACTGTGTTATTGAACGTAAACAGTCTTGTGTTTGTAAAACATCTAACGAGAGAAAAATATTATTGTTTGACTGTATGACACTATATTTTGGTATAGAGTCGCTTCTTAGTGCGGGGCTATAAATAAATACAAACTGATCACTAACAGAACCATATAATACGATATCATTTTTCAATTTATTTGTAATAATAATTGGTTTTGTAGAAATAATAATAGTTGGTATTTTATATTTATTTGCAATCATCCATATGTCTAAATTCGTAATAAAATAATCATCAGAAAAAATAAAATGTTGAAACGCTAAAAAAGTATAACCTTTTTGTTTTACAATAGCACCATGCATATTTTTTCCTTCTAATACTAATATATCAAGAATTTGTTGTTTATATTTATCATAGTAGATATTGTATTCTGATAATAAGTCATTTTTTATATCATTCATTTCTAATTTTTTTCCATTAAACTTTTGTATTATGTTACTTAATAAATGAAACCCACAATTATTTTTATCATAATAAAATTCTTTAAAGGTAGAAGGGAAACATTTTTTCCATTGTAGAGATGAAATATCTGTAACAACTGGATTACACATTGAATCTTCTTGTAGTTCAGAACGTATTTTGTCCCCATTTATTAAAACATTATTATCATAAACTTGTGTGATAATCGGTTCAGTAGTATCATAGTTGTTATATTTTATATAGTTGTTAGATGATGGTTCTGGAATAAGTCCATCGAAATAATCTTTTGTTAATATCGACTGAATTACTATTATTTCATTTTCTTTTAAGTTGTATTTAATTTCTCCAAATGATAAATATGTTTGAGGTTTAAATATTACAGATTTTATTCTATTATATCTTATTAATTCATCTGCCATTTTTCCAAAATAAAATTTTTCATTATCTATTGTATCATTCAATAAGTTTTTTTTAGGAATAATTAATTGACATTTATTACTAGTTATTGCACAAACAGGTCTATTAGATTCACACTTATCTCGTGGAATTACAAGACAAGTTGATATTTCTTTAATTAAATTAAAATCATAATCATCTGTAAAAATAATTGTATCTTTTACTAACTCTTTTAAGTTATTTATTGTATTATATAATTTTGCATTATAAAGAACAAAATTTTCATTCAAGTCTTTTTCAACTTTCTCTCGCATTTTAATATTTTCATAGTTGTTAAATAATATTCGAATTGTATTTCTAAAAACATTGTAAAAATTTGTTTCTAGTTTAATTCTTTTAATATATTTTACACGTTCCGTATCTACTGTATTTGATGTTGTTATTGAATATTCGCTTGATGATAATGCTTTATTATTATTAACAACATAGTTTTCATTATCTAACTGAGGTATATTATCTGTAACATTTGATAAAGGGAAAGGTTCAGATAATTGAATAAATTGATTAGTTTCGGTTATTATACCAACAACCATTTGATCCTCAATGACTTTAAATTCAGGGTTTATATGTAATGAACCTTTTGTTTCTGTATTCAACTTTTTTAAGAAGCTAACTGTTTTTTCATAGTTATTATAAATAGAAGGATCATCCATAAATGTGAAATCAGGATAGTTTGAATCTAGAGAAGATGGGTAACATGGTACATATCCGGTTTGATTATTTTTACTAACAAATAAAGCAATTATTTTATTTTGATAGTTGAATACCTGTTTTATAATTTTATAGTCCTTACTATTTAAAATATTAACTACTTTTGACAACTTTATTGCTGGTTTTACTTTGTATACTGTTGGCATACTTGGTAAAGGAGAACAAATATCCTTTAGTATAGGTTTAATTATTTTTTTAAAAATCGCTCGCAATGATGGGGAAAGAGCTTTGTTATGTTCGCTAAAAGTTTTTGATACTTTTACACTTTTCACTTTATTTTCATATGTGTATATTGGTTCATATAAGTTATCATTTTTTATAATAAAAAGAGTTTGTTTTAATGGATTGTAAAATTCATTGGAATAGTGATTTGTAGGGCAAATTAAATCAATGTTATTAGTTGTATCATTGTTTACAATTTCAAGTATGATTAAATTTATACCTTGTGGAAATAGTTGTGGATTTGGTTTACAAATGATATCCCATAAGTATGTATAGTCTATTAATGTATTATCATCCAATAAATATTTTTGGAAATTTTCAAAAGAAGAAACAATTTTTTTAAAGTAACTATCTTGTTCTAAAATAATTTGTCTTTCTGAGTTATATATATACTTATATAAGTTGGAACTAGAATACTTTGATACATCTATATTTGTCATATCACCATCTATCATAAAACTAATAACATTATTCCCGTTTTGTGAAGTAATATATTCATCAATACTAATTGCATCTACTATTATTTTTTTCATTTCTTTTATAGAAGGAACACTAGATTCACCGTAATATTTTGCGTCAGATATACAAGCGATAAATGACTGATTTTCGTTAAACTCTATACCATGTCTAAGTAAACAAGTATGATTTGGTTTAACATTTGTATTTGTTTTACTTATTTGACAAGATAAAGCCGCTTCTTGAAAAAAAGTTTGAACACTTACTTGTAAATATCCCCATCTACCTTTTTCTAATGGAAACTTTTCAGGTCCTTTTACATAGTTATCTTTTTCCACTATTTTTTTAACAGTTTTTTCACTAACACTTTCAATGAGAACATTTTCCGGTGTAGACTCTCGAGGGTGACCAGGCTGTTCTATTTTATCTTCAACATGAGCACATTCCGCTTTTCTAATCATCTGTTTAGGAGTGTTCCATTTTGAAAAACAACAAGGAACACATAGACCATCTGGATGTTTATCTGCACCAAGAAAACCAGGATAATGTTTTTTGTAGTTTTCTTGTGTTCCATGTTCAGTTGCATTGAAAAATTCATAAACATAATTTCCATCATTTTTAATAACATTTTGACTATTTGGTATAATTCCACCGCAAGTTGGATGTCTTTTAACTTTTTTTCCAGTTTTATCAATTACTTCAATCATTTCACTTGGGTCAATTGGTTTATTTGTTTTTAAACACCAGTATCGAGGGCAAATATAATAATTTGGATATTCTTTATTTGTTCCATATTTAATTATGTCTTCTTCTTTTAAGAAACTTTCATCTTTTATAATTTGTTCTTGTTTTTCTTTTGGAAATGATTCAAATACTTCTTTACCATATTTTTCCAAAACTTTTTCATATTCTTCGTCTTTCATATCTTGTAATTCTTCTGGTGTAATTAGAACAGGTTGTTTTTTAACATTTGAAGAACATGAACGCGAATAACCATTAAATTTACCACGGTCCTCTTTTAAAAATAATATGGGTTCTGTTTTGTACATTTTTTCTAAAAATGGCGATGGGTTTTTTAATGACAAACCAACAATATCTCTCACATTGTTTTCTTCTACAAGTTTTTTATTTTTTTCAGTATTATTTAAATGAATCGGATTATTAAGTGTGGGTCTAGGTGTAGAACTAGGGCTTGAACTAGGACTTGAAACAGAACTTATTGTAGAAGACCCAGTTGAACTTAATGAGTCTTCAAACTCTTTCGCAGAAATAACTATAGACTCTCCTTTAGAACCTTCTGATAATGAATCGCCAAAACTAGATAAAGAGTTTTCGTTGCTACTAGGTAACTTGACATTTGTGAAAAATTCTCCAGATAAACTATTTTTACTATTATCAGATAAAAGAGAAGAGCCTTTCCCTCCACGAGACACAGAACTTTCACTAGCATCTTCGTCTTCTTCATAGTCATCATCTCCATATATCAAGTCAATTGCACTTTTGAACTTAGGTTCATTATTATTCAAATCTTCAAAAACAAATTCTTCGTGTTCAACTGTAGGGTTTTCTTGATTTGGAAAAGACTGTTCGGATGGTGCAACTATATCAGCAATAAAAATATCTTCTTTTTCATAAGTGTTACAGAGAGAATTAATTGTATTGATAGGTATTTTTGTACTACTTTTATCTTGTGTAATACGAATAAATGAATCTAAATAAATAGGAATTGTATTTAAATAATAAATATCATTAATGTTTTCTATATGGATGCTTATAATACTCGTATTTGGGTTCAATTTTATATTTGTTTTAAATCCTGGATTCATTTTAACTTCAATGTCATTTCTTTTTACTCCTCTCTCTACTTCTATTTCACTTGCAACCTTAACTAATAATGCATTCGCTTCTTCTTGTGTCATTTGATAATTTTCCATAAGAGCAGAAACAATTTCGATTCCTTTTAGACCATCTTTTTGACTTGCTTGTTCAATAACGAAAGCTTCTTGACTTGTCATTTTATTGAAATTCGCAACACGTTTGAATCGCATGTTCATACCATTTTTATCTTTTAAATTTTTTGTTTCAATAATAAAAATACTGGTAATGCAACCTACAAGTTCATCCAGTTTAATTTGTTTTGTAATTTCTACATTTGTTTGATAATCCATTTTTTTTATTTCAATATTATTATCATAAATGTTATTAAATATATTAATAGAGTAACCGTTTTGTTCTAAAAATTTGTTGACTTCTTGAATAAGTGGATTTACTTTATTTTTTATCAAAGTTTCTACATTTTCTATACTTTCTATTTTATCATATTCACATGTAACTGAAACATTTCCATTTTCTTCAAAGTCACATGTTAAGAGAGAAACATTACTAATTTCATTGAAATATATAGAAACCGATTTTGATTTACCTATGTCTCTCATTAGTTTAAAAATGACACCTTTTTGAAGATATGGTATTTTTCTTCCATCCTTCGATAATTTATCTGCATAAAGTCTATACACATTTTCCTGTCTTTTTGTTGGATTGAATTTTATTAGAGGATTATTATTTGTAGCATGAATAATTTTAAAAATAATATCTAAAGGAATTTTTATATTAAATTCTGGTTTAATTGTTAATTTTACAAACTTAATACCACTTTCTTTGTATTTAAACTTTTTAGTAGGTTCTTTGTATTTGTAAATGTCATAAAATAAATTTATATTGTCAAAGTTATCAGTTGTATTTTTATTTAATAACCTTTTATTATCTTCTAATAGTTCATACTTTTTTTGTTCCAATTCTTCATATGAATGAATATTACGATTTGATAAAAATGGATAATATATGTTTGTAGTAATATCCTGAGAAAGATTTTTATTTTTTGCATTTAACAAGACATCATTCGCTAAGCACAAATAAATATTATTTTCAACTATTTGTCCACTATTCAATAGTAAATGACTATTTAAGGTTGTTAAAGACTTTCTGGATGCTCTTTCTATGAATGGATCATATTCAACAACATGAAAAGGATTACAAATGAAAGGATACTCATTTGATACAATAAAAAATTTTTGCCCTAAAACTTTTGAAATCCAAAACTTATTTAATAAATTTAATTCTAAAATGTCATCATAAGTATAAATTTCTTTTTCCGGAATATTAAAGTCTATCTTTTCACCATTTACTTTTCTATTTATATTCATTAAAAATTGGTCTAAACGAACTCTTGTCAATTCTAAACGATTATTTTGTGTAAGTGTTTGATAAACACTCGTAGGATTTAACATTTCTTCTTTCATGCAAAATAAATATATTTGCTCTAATGAAAAAGTATTTGAAAATTCAGATAAAATTTTTATTTTTATTGTTCCAATTGTATCATCAATGTGAATTTGTTGTTTTGAAAATACAACATTAATTGGTTTTGTATTATCTAAAATTATTTCTAATTCTTCGTCATTAAAAATATTTTTAAATACAATATTACGTGGATCTCTCTTAAATAAGTCATTAGGATCAGGAACATCTAAATTGTTTCCAAAGAATACGTATATTGTTTTTATTGTATTTTCATCGGTTAAGTGGTTGACTTTATATATAGGATTTGATGTTACTGACATATATATATTCTGGTATTATTTTATATACTATTTATATTTAATTGCTGTGAAATATTTATTTTGATTTTTTAAAAATTCAATGGTTTTATTTAGATCTTTTCGAATTGTTTCTTCGCTACAACACATCAACTCAGAAATTTTCTTATTACTTAGTATTTTGTTTAAGTTATAATCATATTTTAATTTAAATATACGTATTGAATATGGTTTTAATGTATATATTTTATTCCAAATACTATTTATTTTACATTCATAGTTATTTTTATTCAAGTTATCATTAAATATAGTTAATCTATAATTGTTTTCTATTTTAAAATCATCTTTGCCATAAAAAATAGTACTAGTTAATTTTTTATATAAATATTTATTTTTGTTTCGCCATTTTTTTGAAATTCTATTTTGTATTGGAATACTGTTCAACGGTATTATTTTTGATATTCCTATACATAAATTACTAAAAACATATAATTTTACATGTGTATTAAATGGGAAAGAAGCATTGTATTTTTGAATAGACTGTATTAGTCCAATTTGAGAATATAGTATTAAATCTTTGATATTTACATTCCTACAAATCTTATAATATTTTCTTTTAAATTGATATGCCTCATTGATAGCCCATTTATAATATTTTTTATAAATTACATTACGTATTGTTTTTTTTATATTTTCTGTTTTGTCTGGATTATTTAATAATGAACGAATATGTTCCCATTGAGTTGTTGTTAAATATTGTGTATTAAATGAAAATACATAATATATAGATATAAGTAAAAATAGTATGAATAACATGATCTATGTAAGGTTACATAAACTATCTAAATAAAACGTTTAAGTCGATTTATAAATTATAAACTATAAAATTATAAATCATAATAAGGGTTATCTGTAATCGTCATTCCACAATACCCTTGTGGTTTTTTCTTATAATCTACAGGAGTATATATTTTTGCTGTTTTTGCATTTTCTAATAAAAACTTGAAGTTTTGCCAAAAATCTTGTTTATGTCCAACAGATTTAGTCATTACATGTGAAAGCTCGTGTATAGCTACAAATGTCAACGTATTTTCATCTATAAGCGTTGTACTATTTTTTGTTTTATTTAAACAGAACGCAATTTTTTCTCCTTTATTTTCACTATAAGCGGTTAATTCACTTGTAGGAAGTGTTTCGCTAATTTTTTTTGGATTAAACCCTTTTACTAATCGTTCAACATCTGGATCATTAGGATATTTTTTTCCTACATATTTTACTAATTCTTTACATTTATTTGTAACAGTTGCTAGTAAGTCTGCAGCTTGATCTAGATGTTGTCTATCTCTAACGCAGTATTTATTACCATCAACAGAAGATATTACACACTTCAAACTAAATAGTTCTGACTCTGTATAAATTTTGATAGACATAATAAGAATAAATCCAATAATAATATACATCAATATATCACTCTTCCATAAATAATTTAACATGTGATATATTATTATGGTATTAAAAAATATAACTATAATTTAAAATTGAATATTAAATTATACTAATTGTTTAATTATTTAATTATTTGTGTCAAATAATTATTGAATTCCTTGTCCTAATTCAAGAGGAGGGCGCATGAAATCTGGTTCGATGGTGGAAAGATTCCATGGTCCAACATATAATTGTGGGTTAGGAGGTTCAGAACGAATTTGTAAGTTTGCATTTCTAAGAGTTTGTCCAATTGTGTCAATACCAATATGGTAACCAGCTTTTAATAAGTTAATATTTGCAAGTTCACCCTTTCCAGAAGGATTCAATTGAGCCCATTGACTATTGGAATCCTTTGGTAATAACTCAGAAGGATTTTGAATATTTTGTTTTGAACAAGATGTTGGCATTCCGATTGAAGATGTTTTGATACCGTTTACAGATGAGAAAACTTCATTTTGTCCTAAAGCGTCTGAAGGTTGAGGTCCTGAACTGCCTTTTGATGCGACTGAATTTGACCCACTGCTATAACTATTGCTATATGCCATATTTGGTGTTGTTGTCATAAACTCTGCACCATAACTACCCTTAGATGTTAAATATTTTGCGAACACATTAACTCCATATGCTACTATAAGTAATGCTACAATAGCACCAATACCATAATCTGACCATAGCTTTTTAAAAGAGACGTTCATTATATAAAATTAACTGATAAAATATTTTTTTAAATACATTTTAATTATTCTAAACATTTTCCTTTATTCTTTTTCTAAATCATTTTCTAAATCATTTTCAGAATAATCAGACAAGTTATTTAACTCATCATCACTATCACTATCATTTAAATCATCTAACATATATATTTTCTTAATATTCTTCGCTTCTAAAAATGCAATAATTGCCTGTTTTTTTGCTAACTTTGCCTTTTTTCTAGCTGCTTTATAAATTTCATAATAAACTTGATTTGGTTTTTTCAAAGTAATTGTTTCTAAATCATTTATATCAGAATTTATATCAATTTCCCTCAAGTCATTTATATTATCATCAAAAATGTTTTCAATATTCAAATCAACATTTTCAATGTTATTACTTAATGTTTTATCTTCTTTTTGTTGTTTACTTTTATCCGCATTATCACTAAAGATATTCTCTTCTAGTTTTTCATTTACTATTTGTGTGCTAAGAGTTTCTAATAGTTGATTTTTAACAACGCTATTGTCAGTTAATATAACATTATTATTTTGTATTTTGTTACTACTAACGTTATTAGTATTATTTTTTCCATCTATTGTTTTGATTAAACAACTTTCAAAAATTTTATCTGTGCTCAATACCATAACCTGTTTTAAATCTATTTCAATTTGAAAATTTCTACTAGTAAACTTAATTCCTTGAACTTCAATAATAGATACAATATTAGTATCACTATTGACATCATCTATAGTAACAGGAATTTCACTTTCATTATATATTTTTAATAAAGGTATATTTGTATTATAGTTCATTTTAACATTTGCTCTTACTAAATAATATTTTCCTGATTTGTAAACACGAATAGGAGAAGTAAATGCAGTTTCAATATCATTTTTTTCTAGTTTGTTTTCAAACCAATTATCTCCTTTTTCATAAATTAACTCTTGACATCTATTTTCTAACTTTTCTAACCAGTGAATAATTTTTTCATTGTTAATATCAAACATTAAGTCACAATATATTTTTTTACCTGTTTTGACAAAACCCTGTTTTGTTAACGATTTTGGACATTGAATATAAAGCGGTTTATTGTAATATTGTATTTTTGTGAAATAAGCTCCTCCTTGTATTCCAGTTGGATGTGCTAAAGTAATATTTGAAAAATCAAATTGCTCGTTTGGTTGAAAAATGTTTTCCATTACTGGTTCTTAAGAAAATTTTAACTATAATAACACGCAAAAATAATAAAAAAAAATTATTTCAACATATTATTATGAAGGAGCCTATAATTCAACAGTGTTTAGAAATACTTAAAAGGGATGATATAAGATATGAATTAAAGGCTTTTTGTGGACCGATCATAGATTTAGTATTTAGAATAATAAATCCGTATATTTATATTGTAATTTTTTTAGTTTTTTTAATATTTACTATGATTTTAGCAATACTGATATTATTAATATTTATTTTGCGAAATAAAAATATCTTTACAAAAAATTTATAAAATTTTCTCAATTAAATATATAAAATGAATAATATGGCGAAAAAATATGGCGGCAAGAGAACGCGTAAACATTTAGGTGGTAGAAAACATAAAAAAGGTGGCCAATTTGGGGAAGTAATTAATCAAGCATTAGTTCCTGCAAGTTTGTGGGTAATGCAAAACAAATACTCAAAGAAACAAGGGCTCAGAAGTTTAATTCCTGGATTTAGCAAAACACGTAAAGCTAATAGATCACGTAAAATGCGAAGAATGCGTAAGTAAGAAGATATGTACTTTAATTACTAACATTAATTAAAGTATAATTATAAAGTTTATATTTTCTATACTAACTATATAATGTTTATTAAAAAAGGCGGTAAAAAGTCTAGAAGACATTTAGGTGGAAGAAGACACAAAAAAGGGGGTCAAAGTGCAAATGAATATATGATGAAAACAGTTGGGGACGGAAATACACAATGGGACAATGTTTTCAAAGGAAATGGTGCAGCTGACAATGCGATTCGGGGAATTGAAGGACAATCTGCTTCATCATCTATGAATCCTGCATCATTGATGCAGGGAGGGAAAAAACGTCGCACAAGAAAAGGGGGGCAATGGGGAGAAGTAATGAATCGTGCTCTTGTCCCATTAAGTTTATGGGCAATGCAAAATAAATACTCAAAAAAGCAAGGTTTTAAAAGTTTGATGCCATTTAGTAAAAAAGGTGGTAAATCTAAATCTCGTAAAACTCGAAAACACCATAAATAAATAAGACTGTTTTTAATATAAAAATATAAATACTTGATTTTATATTAAAAGTTTATTCATTATTTCTTTAATACTATTTGCATATTTATTTCTAACCAATAAATTCTCAGTTTCATTATGTTTACTATGAATATTTTCTTCAATGCTACGAAACTGGCTGTTATCATCTCTTGGTAGATTTATTTTTCTTTTAAAATAGGATTCTTCAGACTGGTACGCATAATGCGCAATGAAAGCAGGACACTTGTAATATTCAATATCCCATTCATTAAACATTTTTGCATTTGTCATTCTTTTTCCATTTAACGAAAACATTAATTGAGAATTTGATACTTCAAAAAAATGAGGATTTGTTGCATTTACAACTTGTGATGGTCTAACAAAACATTTTACATGTTTGTTTAATTTTAAATCTGATTTTGTATAATTTTCAATAATTAATCCATCAGGTTCTTTTTTATGAAAATTTGAGCCAAACATTAACCAGTTAATCGCAATAGAGTCTGCTACTTTAAAGTAAGATAGTAGTTGTTTTATATTTTTGAATGTATTTAGAAATAAAAACTCATCAGCATCCAAGTATAACATCCAGTCTGCGTTCGCTGATTTTGCAATTTTAGATGCTTTTATCATTAATGGCATTTTAATAGGAGGTTCCATTTCACATCTTTCAACAATAACTCCTTTTTTGAAAATTTTCAACTCTTCTGATAAAGGTTTAACTGATTTGTGATCAAAAATATATATAATATCAAATCCTAATAATAAATGATGTGCAACCCATTCCTTAATATTTTTTTCATCTCTTGCATTCGTAAATAAAATTATATTTTTCAAAGAATTACGGCTGTTCATATTTAAAAAGGGTGTTTTTGTTTTATTTGAAAGCATAAAATTTGTTTGCATTTTATTATACTATAACTAAAATAATATGATTTTATTATTTTATTATTTTATTAACCAATAAAAAATTCTAAAATGATTCTAAAATAATAATATTATTATTATAATAATGAGTTTTGAACAACAAATACAACAATGGGTATCAATAGATAATCAAATACTTATTCTTAACGAAAAGTTACGTGAACTTCGTGAAAAAAAACATGATTTGAGTGAAAATATTAATTCTTATGTTGATAAAAATAATTTAACAAATGCTACAGTTCAAATTAGTGATGGTAAACTTAAATTTGTATCATCTCGCGTTGCTACACCATTAACGTTTAAATATCTCGAAAAATCTTTAGGAGAAATTATAAAAAATCAGGGTCAAGTTAGTCAAATACTAAATTATTTAAAAGAAAAACGAGAAATTAAATTTGTCCCAGAAATAAAGCGGATTACAAATAATTAATTTATATATTGATAATTTATATGGACAGTTTAATAACAGATGAAGAATTAGTATTTAATAAAGTAGATGGAAAAGTTCATAGCGCAGGATTTACGGTAGATTCTGTCTTATTAGAAAAAGGTTCTCCAATGATTACAAAAAATTCAAATATGTTAGTTGGTGGGAAAGTTTCACAACTATTCAAAGATTTAGCTGTTCCGATTGGTTTATTGACAATAAATAAACAAAAAAATAAACATCAGTCAAAAATAATAAATAAAGATGAACCTATAAGTGAAACGATTCATGAAAAGTTATTAAAACTAGTAGAAGCTGACTATGATAAACCTAAAAAAACTTGTAAAAATGTAATGATACCAAAAAAAAATACAAAAAAAAATAGAAAAAAATAAGTAAGTTAAAAATATAATATTAAAAGAAAATTAATATTATATTAAAATGAATAATGAAAATGATAATAAAAATGTCTTAACAAAAAATTTGGATATTTTAAATGAACTTTTATTTAAAAAAAATCAAAAGATTGCTGATAATAAATACAATAAAGTAGAGTATGAAAAAGTAAAAGATATGGAAATGGTTAATTTATTAAAAGTATTAAATAACTGCTTACAAAACATTTCAGAAAGATTAAATAAATTAGAAAACAATAAATAAATACAATATGGTTTACACAATTTTAAATTTTATAAATTTATTTTATTCACTAAATTTTATTTACTAAATTTTTTTTATATACATTTGTTTCATTTTCATCTTGCATTTTTTATAATTGTCAAAAACATGATTTACTATTTTATAGTTTTTCATTCTACTTAGAGACAGTTCATCTGTCGATTCTGCTAATATTCCATTTGCATAAACTCCGTAGTTTGTATCTTTATTTTCATTTTCTAATAACATATGATAAACATTCACATAACCTTCATAATTTACTTCTTCAAAATTTTCATCATAGTGCGCAATTAGTTTATGTTTATCTTCTATCTTCATGTCATATTCAATATTGTATTTTTCTATTAAATTATTCATTCTCCTACTATTTTTTTCACTTAACTCATCATACAAAATTGCATGACTTCCTGTAACATACAAATCTTCTATTAACTCATTATTCTCATGTTTTTTCATTACATATAATTTACTTATTATTTTGTTTGGGGAGTTAAACAACTGTGTTTTTATAATAGATTTTACCTTTTTATAACCATTTTTGTATGTTTTCACATACATATTGTCTGTTATTTTTTCAATACGAATATACTTATCATGATATTTTTGTTCTGTTTTGCAAAGAATTTTTGTTCCTTCTTTAAAACAAAGAACAGGGGTTTCTTGATATGCAAAATTTAAAACTATATTCCCTGAAACAAAATTAATACTTATAGTAATCGGATTAATTCCTAATGTATATGCTATATTATTTAATATACTTGTAAAACTACTATAAGTTAAATTATAATTAATTGTTTGACCATATGGAAGAATAATCGTAAAGTTTACAATAATACTACCTGTAACAACAGTATTTATTGTAATATACTGAGGGTTTATATTTAAAATATATGCTAACTCACTAATGAATGAACCATTATACATATAGTTAATTATTTGATTTGTTGCAGTAACTTGATTACCTAAAAAAGTAATTACATTTGGTATTGTTTGTGGCGTTGGTGTTGGCGTTGGTGTTGGCGTTTGTGTTGGCGTCGGTGTTGGTGTTGGTGTTGGGGTTGGTGTTGGTGTTGGTGTTGGTGTTGGAGTTGGTGTTGGTGTTGGTGTTGGTGTTGGTGTTGGCGTTGGTGTTGGCGTTGGCGTTGGCGTTGGTGTTGGTGTTGGTGTTGGTGTTGGTGTTGGCGTTGGGGTTGGTGTT
>Ga0136644_10001234_pt1 | contig 20399 bp, 14 predicted proteins | sample C_130820_EF_Meta_FD_94780 | JGI IMG/M metagenome (GOLD analysis project Ga0136644, IMG submission 94780) | Freshwater microbial communities from Lake Croche, Canada to study carbon cycling - C_130820_EF_MetaG (v2) (version 2) | ecosystem: Environmental > Aquatic > Freshwater > Lake | place... | reverse complement strand
AGGTGCTACGGGTGCAACTGGAGCAACAGGTGCTACGGGTGCTACGGGTGCTACGGGTGCTACGGGTGCTACAGGTGCTACAGGAGCAACAGGTGATACGGGAGAAACAGGTGCAACAGGTGCAACAGGTGCCACTGGAGAAACAGGTGCTACGGGAGCAACAGGTGATACGGGAGAAACAGGTGCAACTGGAGCAACAGGTGCTACAGGTGCTACGGGAGCAACAGGTGCTACAGGTGCTACGGGAGCAACAGGTGCCACGGGTGCTACAGGAGCAACAGGTGAGACTGGTGCGACTGGAGAAGAAGGTGAAACTGGTGCGACTGGAGAAGAAGGTGAAACTGGTGCGACTGGAGAAGAAGGTGAAACTGGTGCCACTGGAGAAGAAGGTGAAACCGGTGCGACTGGAGAAGAAGGTGAAACCGGTGCGACTGGTATAAAAGGTGATACTGGAGCAATGGGTGCAACTGGAGTAAAAGGTGATACTGGAGCAGTTGGTCCAACTGGTTCTTATTCTACAAATGAAATTATAAATAGTATATATCAACCATTATACAACCAATTATACAACCAATTATACAATCAGTTATACAATAACTTATACAATCAGTTATACAATCAATTATACAATAACTTATACAATCAATTATACAATAACTTATACAATCAATTAGATGATAATCTTGGTAATGGAGATTCGAGTCAAAGGAAGAAGGAAGAAGAATAGATAGTTGTGGCAATCCTTTAGATAATTGCATATATATGACCTCTTTCTTTCGTTTATAAGTTAATTCGTTAGGTAAAGTATTAATTATATAGAATTATATATAATTAATCCTCTATACAAACATTTTATGATACTACTTAAAGAATCATATATATTTCATCTGATTTTGAATGCTATCTAAGTATAAATAGTTAACTCTCATTATTAATAATATATTTTGCATATTCATTTATATTCATTTTTGTTTCTTCTACATAATATTCGATAATGACATTCCCATTATCTAATTTTGATTCGATTTTTTTATGTATACAAACATTATTATTCTTATCAATGTATATTGTATCCTGTTTCTTTAATAATGGTTTTTTTAAAATAGGTGCTTCATCATCCAGGTGAATATCCATATTATTTGTATATATAATATTTTTTTATATAATACTATTTATTTAAGAATTATTTAAGAACAAGTTATTTATTTAATAAAAATGCTATATGATGAATTTTTTCTATAGATATATTCTCATGTATAACGTTTACTTTTTTCATTTTTTGTTTTGTTTTTTTACTTGTACTATGCCCAATATTTTGACTCATTGATTCACCTCCAGATAATACATCACATAATACATTACATAATACATCTTTTCTACAAATAATACATATTTTGTTAGCATATGTTGAAAAATTACACCATTCATCATAACAAGTCTTATGAAATGCATGACGACATCTAAAATTATATAAATCATGTGTATCAAAAATCATATCCATACATAAATTACATCCTTCATCTATAATTTCTTTATTTATTGGTTTATGTTCATCACAACAAAAAAGGATACCATAATTTATTCTTTTTCGACATTTTTTATTTTTGATTGTATACCCTAAACAACGATTCATAGTTTAAATTATAATTCTTATTATTTAATCTAATTATTATTTTAAGTTATTTCAAATCGTTCTATTCAAATCGTTCTATTCAAATAATTGTAAGTATTTTACCTTTCCATTTATTTACAAAATAATTCCAATTATTCCAGAATAAATCTTTAAATTCAGAACCACTCCCTCCCCAATGATGTTCCAGTGTGCCTTTTTGAGGTATACGATAATTTATTTTCCCTATATTCAAAAATTGCATAGAAAAGTCAGTGTCTTCAACCCAAAATTTACCATATAATGGGTCCAATGCAATAGAAAATAAAAACATATCTTTACGGAAACATTGACAACATCCAGAAATATGTTCTACTTCATATTCATTTTCATCCTCATCTGGAATATCTTTTTGAGTACCAAATTCCCAACTGGGAATAAATGCTCCTGATACACCCACTAATCCTATTTTTTCATCATATAATATATTCCTAACTTTATCTATAAAAGATGAATCTACTAAACTTGCATCTGAATCTAAACTAACAATAATATCCCCTCTCGCTTCTCTAAATAATTCAATACGACCTAGGCATACACCAATATTTTCATGATTCAATATTATTTTTATTTTTGAATGATACGATTGAAATAATTTCAAATACTCCTTCATATCTTCTTGACTTCCATTATCAAATATAATTATTTCTTCAATGTCTTCTCTATCTAATAAAGTTAAATACGTTTCTAAACAACTCCTCGTCTTCTCTAAACGATTATATGTTAAAAAAACAAGGGAAACTGTATTTTTAATATATTTACGACATATTATATTATATAAAGTATTTTTATTCATGGTATCCTCAGATGTTAATGTTTTTAAATAAGATGATGAGTATGTATCCCATAAGTGAATACAATAACTATTTTTAATAATTTGAGAGTAATATTTTTGATACACTGTTGTATTTTCGGAATTCAGTTCTTTAAATAAAACATCATGAATATCATACCATAATGGATAAAAGAATGATTTCCCATCTAATACATGGAGTTCTTTGGGATTCTCTTTATACATTTGATAGGGTTTCAATACACTATGTTCATCCCAATATATATCTCTACCTGTAGAACGGAATGTTTTATAACTTTCTAACCATTGAATGGCAAATGAAGATTGAGGTTCCGATAGGATAACTGCATTACATAACCCATATACATCAGTCATCTTATCATTCAATTGTTGACCAATAACAAATGAATGATGATATAATGATTGAAAAGAATGAATACAAATTGTATCCATATCTAAATATATACCTCCTCTTTCAATTAATTTTTGTAATCGAATGATATCTGTTTGATGTGCATAATGTTTTACTGGATTACCATAAATATGTGTAATTAAATCCACTTTTTCTAATGTTATATACTCTTTGACTTTATCCCACCAATAACCATATGACTCATAATGATAGTAAAAATAAATAGTATCTGGTCGATTCACTTCATACGCAGAACGTACTGCAATATATTTATAATATGGAAACTCTTCATCCTGTTCTTTTAATCCATATATAAAATGAATTATATTCGGAATTTTATTTCGAATTATTGGACTTATGGAATCTACTATAGAATCATCATTATAATTCCATTCTATATATAGTTTATCATTCTCACATATTTTATAAGTTCCATATTCCATTGTTTTTGAATTATATATATTATTATTTATTAAATCCATATAACATTCATTCTCTCCTAATTTAATTTTATGACATAAAGAATATGTTTTATTTTTATTATAATAGAAATATTCAATTCCCCATTTATCCCATTGAATCTCTAATATACAATTATATATAATATAATTTCCCTTTTCATCTGGATATTGAATACGATGTAATCTATTATTTTTTAAATAAATTACATCTTTCCAATCCGTATGTATTATTTTAAACTCCATCCTATATTTATTTTAATATATTATTTATATTCATTTTTACTTTATCCCAAGAATAATCTAATGTTTGAAAATATAAATCTTCATTCAAAATTTTATCCGGTTCATATAAATTTATATAATGATATTCTTCTAAATAACTTATATTTTCTATTTTATTTACAAATGATTCATTATAATCTAAATGAATAAAATAGAATTTCAAATTTGAATTTATTATTTTTATTTTATTTATGAAATCAATAACGTCCATATCCAATTCTGGACCAAAACGAATAAAAAAAATAATATCTTCATTCTGAATTGATTCAATAAGTCTATTATATCTTCTTATATATTTATCAATAAAAATATCATAATCAGATATTTCAAAATTTATATTTAAATCATGATAACTTATCATCTTCTGAAAATGATTAAAATAAACAGTATTTTTATTATCTTTATTAGGATAATAATTATCTTTTATACTTAAATATTTAATATCATTTCTTTGAATGGACAATAGTTGATTTACTGAATAAAGATCTACCTCTAAGTAATCAAAGAAATCCGTCATCTTACAGTTATTATAAAAATGTTTACGAATAGAATCTCCAATTGCACATGCATGACCAGCAATATTCGATGAAATAGATATAATTTTCATTATAATATATTTTTATTTTTATTTTATAAAAAATACTTATTTTATTAATGATTTATCTAAATAATGTTTAAAATCAACCACCATGAGAGTTATTCTTTAAGTACTATATCATATAGTTCAAGATAATGTATTTATAATGGAATGGTATTTATAATGGATATTTATAATGGGTATTTATAATGTATTCTATAATTTATTTTATATTTTTAATTATATATGAATTACATAATAAATAAATTAATTCAGATATATGAATATCTTACATGTGTTAAAACTTCAAAAATGTCTGAAAAAGAGATTGAATCCTATGATCTAAATATGGAATATTATGAGATATATGATACAAAATAAATAGGATATAAATAAAATTTTAAGATTATGTCATATAATTTGTTAAATACCATTTATTCGGTTGAATATCTTTTGAAAGTTCTTTATAATGAAATGACCCTTGATTTTCTAAAATATAATCTATAAAATGATATAAGTCTTCGATTTCATGAAATGGATGATACTTCTTATGGTCTTTTAATCTATAGTAGAAACTACCCCTTTCATTATGAAGTATAGGAAGTCCAGAATTTATACTCTCCGTTAATGCATAACAATATGTTTCTTCAAATATAGAGATATGTAATATTCCATGAATATTATCTTTATGTAATTCTTGAATAATTGTATCAGGTGAATATTTCCCATGAAAATATATTGATGATACATCATCAAATGAATTGTTTATCTCTATAGCATCTTCTTTTTTATAACCATATACATGATATTCTATAGAATATTCTGTTGATAAATGAGTATATGTTTTAATATATTTACTTAATTCAATAAAAAGTTCACTACCTTTATATTTTGTAAAATTTCCCATAAATGCAAGTCGTATTGTAGTATCAACTTTTGGAATAACTAAAAATGAATAGTCTATTTTTTTATCCATATGTGGAACAACATGAATTTTTCCTTTCAATTCTTGAGAATCATTAAAAGGAATATAGGATGAATAAGTGGATAGAGTACCATGAGTGGGGAATATAATTTTTGAACATCTTGAACACATATATTTAAAATCTTCAATATCTTCATCTGATGGATTTATAAAACAAATATCTTCTGTAGATATATTTGGTATCATTGGAAATAACCATTGAAAATCATGAACTGTTAAATATATAGGGATTCTAAAAAAAGAGTTCTCTAAAATAGAACGATAAGAAATATCACTTAAATAAAAACTATGAATATGAATTGCATAAATATTTGATATTATATATTTTTCAAATGTCTTTTCAAATGTCTCTGTATTATTAATAATAATATGTTCATATTCCATAAATATATTTTCTATATCTCTAACATATTTCTCAGTTCCCCCACCATAATGTGTAAAATGAAGTATTACCTTTTTATTCGATTTTGAATTATCCGAATGACCTGAATAATAATAATCTACATATGATTTTTTCAATTCTTTTAAATATTGATAACCATCTATATTATTTGGTTCTAACATCGCTTGTTCATTCCATTCATTCCATGCACTAATAAATAAGAAATTATGAAATAAATTATTTTGTTCCTTCGTATGAATTTTATTTAATATTTTATTCATTGTATTACCAAATAGATTTGGATTCATATTTTTATAAATATGGGGGTATTTATTGTATTCTTTATTTGTATAATTCCGTCTTGGAATATTATTCCATTGTACACATATTCCGAGATGTTCTTCATCATGTAATTTAGGAATTTCAATGAGTTTATCTTGTAAAACATCTCCATCATATAGGAAAAATGAAGATGTTCTAATTTTTTTCTCTCTTTCAGAGCAAGATTCATAATGTTCATATCCACTACGAATATATCCATTCTTAATAAATTCCCTTACATCATCATTCTTTTTTAGATAGGTTTCTTCATGATATAATCCTCCAAAATCATCAAATATGGATTCGGAATCCTCTTTTTTAATATCATCATAATATAGTTGTGCTGTATATCCGGGTTGAAATTGAATAAATCCTTTAATTTTATCGGTATGGTCTCGATTATCAAATGGACCTAAAAATCTACAAAAATGAATTCCTGAGAATCCTTCTTTTATGGCAAGGTCATTCCATAATTGGATAATATTTTCAATACACTCTATATCTTTTTCTTCAATTCTATAAAATATAAAAATCGGTTTATTCTCCTGTAAAATATAATTTTTATTTTTAAAAAAAGGTAATAAATAATGAAAATGATGAATATTTTCCTCTTTATTACTATAATCATGACTTAATAGAATCTCATTATTTCCCCCGTCCCATCTTCTTGTCCATTGTTCATTGGCCCAACAAAAGAAAAAGGGAAGATTCGGTTCTCCATCTTCTAACATTTTTTCAAGTGGTTCATACATGACCTTTTTATTTTTAAACCAATAATGATAATAACAAAATCCATGAATATTATGTCTTTCTGCCATGATTCTCATATATTTACGATGTTCATAATCATTCAAATTATAGTATCCTATATCTGAATGTGGTTTTTTAATCGGTTCTCCATGTATAACATCATCCATTGGTTTTAATAATGTCCATTCTGTGAATCCATCTCCCCAGAAACGATTATTTTCAGGTATTTCATGAAATTGAGGAAATACAATGGCAATGACTTGTGTATTTTTCTTATCTATATTATTCAAATCATCATCATACATAAATACTTTCCCATATTCACGTATACTAAATGTTTGAATATTATTACTATTTTCGATGGTCCCTTCTACAGTCCCTTCTACAGTCCCTTCTACAGTCCCTTCTACAGTCCCTTCTACAGTATTCCTATTTTTGATATATAAATGGTTTTTATGAATGGTAAATATACCCAATATTCGATTGTCTGATTTTGCATATACCTCTTTCGTATCAAAATGAAATATTCCAATCTCTGCATTTTTTTTAAATAATATAATTTTCTCAAATATATTATTATCTATATTCAAATATGTAAACTCATCCCCTTTATAAAATGTTTCCATTCCCCATTCATTCCAATGTATCATAATTGTATCTTCTCCCCATTCATAAGTTCCCTTTTCAAAATCCATTTGTACTCTACTACATGTTTTGTCAGAATTTAATACAATCATATCAATCCACTCTCTAGTAATGATTTGTAATATCATATTTACTATTTTAATAAAATATAAATTTTATTTTATTTAACCTTTATTTAACCTTTATTTAACCTTTTATTTATTTTATAATATTTATAATATAGTAATAAAAAATGAAATAATTATTTAATTTATGATATTCATATCAATAAAGCACAACGAAACCAACAAATCAACCAACAAATCAACCAACAAATCAACCAACAAATCAACCAATAAATCAAAAATAAAACAATGAACTTACGAAAAAGAACAAATAAGAAGAGTTATTCGTCTATTAATTATGATTATGAATCAGATAACGATTTAGAATATGAAAACTCGAGATATATTTCAAAAAAAAAAAAAGAGATTATTATTTCAAATCAAAGTGGAAAATGTAATAACAGTCCAAGTCAATCTATTATATCTGGTTATGAATGTCCTTTTTGGAAATGGAATAATGGAAATGTGGATACATCTGGACTTGAATTTGATCATATTGAAGAATGGTCAAAAACGAAAGATAATAGTATTCAAAATTTACAGGGGTTATGTGTATGTTGTCATAAAATGAAAACAAAAATATTTATGAATCACGGAAAAGAGTTTACTTCTTTAGAAATTATGAATGGAATGTGTAAAATGGATGTTGATGTTGAACCTTCTCTTAAAAAAAGAAGAGTATCCAATGATTAAAAATATGATTTTTTTAATGAATAAAAATGAATATTATTTATATGAATCTTATTTTTATTGTTTCATTCAATAAAAAAATATATCAAGAAATATATTTAGATTTTACAAAGGATAAAATAGTATACAAAGAAAATGAATATACTTTCCAAATTATAAATAAAAATGAAATCATCATTTATTGGGAAGAAAGTGTTAAAAGTATATTTTATACAAATGATGGATATTTATATTTTTTTAATGCAGAAGGTTTAAAATATATATGTCGTATTTTTATATTTGAAAAGAATGTATGTAATACCTATATTTTAAATTTTAAAGATAAAAGTATGTATTCACCTGATACAAATATATATTATAATTTTAATTATGTATTAATAGAAGACACAATCGAAGACAAAATACATTATAAATTTCATCTTTATAATTGTGATTCAGAATGGATATCGTATGATGGAAAAGTATTTTATAATATAGAACAGTATACATTATTGATATCTCGAATGAATAAAAATATATATTCTATAAATCATTTAAATGATATCTCTATTGCGTCTTCGATTCATTCAATCCCTCCGCCATCATATGTATTTATTCATGCATGTATTATAGATTATGATGATTCTATATTACAGGAACAATTAAGTATAGTATTAAATAAAGATTTTAAACAAATATACATTGGGATTGTGGGTATTTCAAATACAGATTCATTTTTAGAAAAATATAATCATAAAAATATTATTATATTATATGCGGAATCTAATATTTATTATTATGAAATAAAAACAATAAATAAAATTCAATCTTTTTGTTCAAATCTGGACAAGAATGTGAATATTCTATACATTCATACAAAAGGGGTTCGTAAGGTTGGTAATAAAGATACAATATATTCTTGGAGAAAGATGATGGAATATTTTTTAATTGAAAATATGGATAATTGTATATCCTATTTAGATTATTATGATACACTTGGTTGTAATTTCATTAATGCATCACATTATATAAAAGACAAAGTTTCTGTAAATGGAAAAGATTGTTGTCATTATTCAGGTAATTTTTGGTGGTCGAAAAGTTCATATTTAAAAAACCTACCTTTATTAGAATATGATTTATCTGAAAATTCAATTTTTACAAGATGTAGAGCTGAAAATTGGGTATTATCTGGGAATTGTAAAATAGGTGTTATTTATCAAGATAATAAAAATACACATCCTTATCATCGTTATGTTTTTGAAGAGGATTATAAAAATATTTCATTTATAGTTCTAGAAATGTTTAAAAACGAATCATACATTTAGAAAAGTAAGGAAAATATGCATGATAGTGATTGGGTAAAATACATCCTTCTGTTTTATTAAAATAGTTCCATTTTTGGTATTGTATAATATAGTATGTAATACAAAAAAATACAAAGTCTAATTTTGTTTTTATAAGAGAGATATAATTGATAAATATATTTTTACAAATCCATACATATTCATTTCTATCTTTTAATTTACTCATTTGATTCCATTCGAATTTAGAATCCATATGAGTGTTCATATCTTTAAAATAAAATAGAGTATCCGGTAAAATATAATATTGAACAATTTCATATCTATTTTTGTTTGTTGATTTTGTAATATATGAGTTAGGATATAGTATTTTTATTTCTAAAATGTCTTCTTTATTTATATGAAATTCGTTATCATATATAAAATGAAAATGAACAAAATCATTATGAATATGTTCCATATTATTTTTAAAATAATTCAAATTAAAATTATGTTTTGTAATATCAACGAATAATAAAATATATATATTTATTGAAGATGTATTCTTCGGTATAATAGTATCAAATTCATGATAACTTACATAGAAACGATCATTTTCCAAAAAAGAAACTAAATTATTTTTAATTTTAGAAATAGGAATATTATATTTAAATTCAAAATCTTGATATGAACATAATTCATTTTTATATCTTCCGATATTAAACCAATATTCAAAACGTTCAAAAGATTTCATTTTAAAATATGAATAAATATTTTTATATTCTTCATCTATATATTTTTCCATAGGTATCTCATCTTCTTTTATAAATATATCTGTTAAATATTCATAATATATTTGTATTCTGTGTATTCTGTGTATTTTCTGTATTGTCTGTATTTTCTGTATTTTCTGTATTTTTTTATTATTATCTACAAAATCTACAACACTACTATCTTCAACACTACTATCTACATCCCCACTATCTACATCCCCACTATCTACATCCCCACTATCCATTTTCAAATATAAATAAGGTTTTTGATATAAACATGAATATAAATCTACTTTATTTTTTTCTAAATCAAGAGTAAATGATTTAAACTTATTTTCATCATATAATCGTATTTCTTTTTGTAATGGATATTCATTTTCTGGAATCCAATGATTTAAACCCTCTCCTCGACAATACCTTTTAAATATACCCTCTTTTTCAAGAATAAGTGGAAATGTAGATATTATTTTATAATTATTTATTTGATAATTTTCCTTCGATAGAGTATCACATGATAATGATAGAGTATCATATAAACCATTATTCCATAAATAAAATAAATATGTTTTATTTTCATAGAGAATATATATTGACTTTAGGTTATGATGATATAAAACATAATAATAACTATAATTACCCCATTGTATTATATTATCATGACTTATAAAAGATGTTATTTTAACTTTATTCTTATCATAAATACATGAATTCAAATGATTTAAATAATAAATATCATTTGAATCGGATACATAAACTTTCGATATAAAATCGGAATGATATAATATTCCATTTGATATATGTTCTTCAAATAAAAAATAATATATTTCAGATTCCCAATAAGTCCAGTGAATAATATCTTTATTTTTATCCCATATGCCCGTTTCATTTATATTATTTTTTCGATAAAATGAATTACCACTTTCAATAAAGATTTTATCTCTCCAAGAAGGATGTATTATTTCAATCTCATCATTCTTAATAAGTGTATATATTTCTTCTTTTTTATTCCATATATAAATCTCTTCTTTTTCCCATTTATCCCATTTTATATATATTTTATGATCCTTACTATCTTGATTCATTTCATTCATTTGATACATACCACCTTCTAAAAAGTTCGATTTTCTGAATATAGTATTCTTAAATAGAAAACATTCATCATTCCAATCTATATGATGAAAAGTATATTTATATTTAAAATATGATTTTTCTATTAAATGATATATATTATTTATGGATAATATAAGAATGGGATAATAAATTTGAACATTTGAAATGAGTATTGTATTATTATCATTTTGAATCAATGTTGAATTTATATAATTTACATAACATATATGATTATCTATATTTATTCTTTCAATATTCTTTTTATTATTCATATGTTTTGGAATATCTAAATAATGATCATCTTCCATACTTGAATGAATATATTCATGAATCGTCCATTTCAAATAAGTAAAATTATTATTTGCATCCATCTTAACAGAATACAATGGAGATACAGATACATAAGATAATTGATTCTGATGAATATTATCTTTATTTATTTGATAAATGGATAAAAAATCTTTTTCATCTATATCAATCCATGAAATTTGTAAATAATTTTTATAAAATGTATAATATCCAATTTTATCTTTTTTATATTTTAATAAAAGATAACACTCATATATTTCAATCTCAAATAATTCTTTATCTGAATTTGATATATATACTAAAATATTATCTTCTAATAAAAAGTCTCCTAATTTCCAATAATAAATAATATTTTCATTATTTTCCCATTGAATACTATACTTATTTTTAATAATTTCAAATGAACCATTCAATGATTTATCTTTTACATATACTTTTTTTTTAAAATAATCAAATATATATATATCATTTGTATATAAATGTTGAATCTCTTCCATTATTTTTATTTATATTTTCTATTTTGAATAAATCCGTAATTTACAAAATGTTCTTTTAGTTCATATGACATCATTCCATTTAAATCTGGATTCAATTGTAGATACTGTTTTGTATTAAAATCATCTGGTAATTTATATATTCTATTTTCTCTATGACCGATATGAATATAATGATGAACCGCTTGATTATCATTTTCAATGTCTAAATCTGAATTATAATTTTTATAATTGTTTGGACTAAAATCATCTGGTAATTTATACATTCGATTCTCGTATTGTCCAATATTTAAATAATGTTCTTTTATTTTTTCTGGATCATTTATGTCAATGACATCATTCCATAATGTTTTATATACTTTATAATTAAAATCACTTGGAACATTATCAACGCTTCCCAATGAATGATAGTTTTTTTTAATATAATTTCGATTTTCTTTTTTCCCGAATTCTAAATAATGTTTTATCAATTCATTATTGTCATTCATATTTTCTAAATCAGAATTTAAATTTTTATATATAGTTGGATGGAAATCATTGGGTATAGCAGATGGATCAAAATAAACTCTTTTTTCAAGAATTCCATTTTCAATATAATGTTTTTTAATATCAAAATCATTCGTCAAATGTTTTAAATCGGGATTTAATCTAACATATTCTGCACATATAAAATTATTTGGTAGTAATGAATCATACATTGAAGAATCTTTATATTTTCGATTTTCATATATTCCATGTTCCATGTAATGTTTTTTAATTTCATAATCACTTATTAAAACTTTTAAATCAGGATTTAATTGAATATATTCATCAGAACTAAAATCAATGGGTAAATGATAATCTATTTTATTTTCTTGATTTATTTCTATAGTTTCTATAGTTTCTATAGTTTCTATAGATTGCTCATTATGGATTGATTCTTTCAGTGATTCATTTTTGATTTGGATGGAGGATTGGATGGATTCAAATTTTTTATTGAGTTCTTGATGTTGTTCTAAATATACTATATTATTATCTATTCTAATATAGACTGGATCTATAGTATCTTTTTCATAATTATAATTTAAATTAATTTTATAATATAAATTTTGTTTAATTCCATGAACAATGAAATGATTTTCCAAATCTTCACTATTTGTAATAGAATGTAATTCTGGATTTATATCACGATATATCCATGGATTAAAATTAAAAGGTAAATTCTTATATTTATATACTCTTTTTTCATTTATACCATTTCTAGTAAAATGTTTTATTAATTCTTCATTATTCATATCTTTAAGGTCTTCATTTAATTCCTTATAAATAAGTGGATCAAAATCCTTTGGTAATTTATACAATCTACCTTCATGTAATCCATAATATAAATAATGTTTGATTAAAAAATCATCCGAATAATTCATTAAATCGGGGTAAAAAGATTTATAAACAATAGGTATAAAATCATTTGGTATTTTATATATTTTATTTTCTGAGAATCCATTCTTTAAAAAATGATCTTTTAATTCTTCATCTGTTTTATTGTATAAGAATGGATATAATTTTTTATACATATCGGTATTAAAATCAGAAGGGAAAAAATAAGAACGATTACTATAAACACCAACATTCCAATATTCTTTTAATATCTCATTATCACTCCAATTTTTAAGGAAAGGGTAAAAAGATTTATAAATTTCCATATCCCAAGAAGGAGGGAACGTAGATATTATATCATTCATATTAAAATTATTTTTTACAGTTTCATCTTGAGATAAATAATCTAAAATTAAATTGCAAGGATCATTATATTTTTTATTTGGATACAATTTTAAATAATATATATGATTAAAAAATGGAGAAATTGTAATATTATTTAAATCAATACAATTATAGTAACTCAAATAATTTAAATAATATATTAAATAATTAGAAAAATCCCTTGAAATATTATATCTTCGATTCTCATAAATACCATTTTCAATATAGTGAATCATTAATTCTTTTGGACTTAAATTTTCAATATCAGGATTCCATTTTTTATAATAATAAATATCAAAATCATCGGGAACATCATATAAATGAAGCATATTCATTTCATTTAATTTATTACGATAATGTAAAGGTAAAAAATAACTATAATCTTTTATACATTTACGGCCTTCATGTTGTCCAATATAATAAAAATGAGAACCAAGATAATCATTATCTAAATAAGAAAGTTCAGGATACTGTTTTCTATAATAATCTGGATTAAAATAATTTGGAATATCATAATGTACAGGATAACTATAATTATTATGATATTCATATATTTTTTTTAATTTTATTAACATAAAAACATTTTTAGACAATAAGTTTTTATATAACTTTTCATTTTCCCAAAATATATTTAGTCCTTTATTATAATATAATCCTAATTCTATAAAACATTTTCGACTTTCATCTATTTTATATAATTTCAATTCAATATTGTATACTAATGAATCATAATCATATATATTTTTTTTATTTTCTTCAAATAAATTAACTAATTTATGTAATATTGATGTATGTAAAAAAAATAGATAAGATTGATAATGATATTCCAACTGAGTTGAATCATTAAAAGCATATATATTTGAATTTATATATTGATTTAAATGTTTAAAATAATTATTAATATTGGAGTGAGTAATAAGAATCGAATCATTAATAAATAAAATATAGTCAAATGAAGATAAATCTGTTGTATTAAGAACATGACACCACTTTCCAATATCATAATAAATAGTATTATTTAAAAAAATATATTTTTTTATTTTTGTATCAAATGATAATGAATCCTTGAGATATTCCGCATACTTTTCATTTAAACTATCCACTATTATAATTTCATCTACATTTCGATGAATATATTGGATATTATTTAAAGAAAGATTATATTTATGAATAGTATTTGTATGATTTGAAAATATTGCACATATTTTATATTTTTTTATATTTTTTTCATATTCCGTAAGATTCATTTATAATATTTAAATTTAAAAAAAATTTAAAAATTAAATTTGTTTATTTTATTAAAAATAAATATAGTTTAAACATAAATGGATTCACATAAAATGGATTCACATAAAATGGATTCACATAAAATGGATTCACATAAATGGAAATATTTTAATACTCTATCAATACCTTTACAAAAAACGGTTCGGATGTATTATCCTGAAAAAAATAGTATTATGTGGGCGATAAAAGATAATATTCTTTATTTAAAAATAGAAGATTGGAAAATTGAGAAAATATATTTATCTTCTTATAAGGAAAATAATGAACCTAAAGAATATTATTATGTAGAACATGATAGTATTCAAGAACATAAATCAGATATAGTATTATGTATTCAAATTGGAAACTGGGGGGTATTTAAAATTATGGAAAATTGTATTAAAGACAGTTTAAGTTATGATAAACCAATTCATTATTATTTTTCAATTATTGAATCCGAATGTTCCGTTCATAATGTATATTATTTAAAAAATACATATCCCTATTCCAACATTATTAAAGCAAATAATAAAGGCATGGATATTGGTTTATTTATGACAACTATGCATTATATTCGTAGTCATGAAAGGATATATAAATATATTTGTAAGATACATACAAAAACAGATAATCATTTTAGAGAGATTACCATTACAAACTTAATTGGTGATCATGAAAAAATAAAATCAAATATTGAACATTTAAATAAAAGTGATATTGGAATGGTTTCCGGAAATATTATTCTTACTTATGAAAAAGATAAAGAGTATATAATTTCAAATGAATACCATTTAAAAAATTTATCAAAGAATATTTTATATGAACCTTTTTATATTGAGAAATGTACATTCGGTGCAGGGACTATGTTTTGGACGAGAATGAATATACTTGATATATTTACTATTGAGAATATACAGTATATATATAAAAATTTAAATAGTTTATCTAGTTTAGATTTAAATTGGTATTCATTATTTTATAAACAAAATATTAATGAACCTGATAAAATAAGAGAACATTTTGAAAAGAATAAACATATCAATAGTCCAAACAATCTACATTATTCTTTAATAAAAAAAGATAGAGGTGTAAGAGATTGTATGATTGAACATGCAATAGAACGTTTCTTTGGATACTTATGTATCAAAAATAATTTGAGAATAATTAATCCATAATACAAATTTTATTCCAATTTTTATTCCAATTTTTATTCCAATTTTTATTCCAATTTTTATTCCAATTTACTATTTAGTTTATTCTTTAAAATATATCTCTTGAATGAAATTATATAAATGTCATTCTTAGGTATTATTTCATGTCATATCGATTCAGCTATTCAATATTATTCAATTATTCATAATTTAAAGCATTTAAAGAATCATTTAAAAGATTTAGTTTTTATTGAAACAAATGCAAGGAATATTTATTCTATTTTTATAAAGAAATATATTGAAAATAATTTTAATATAATTAAATATATTTATAAAGAAGAAAAATTTCATAACTATTTTGAAGAATGGAAAGAAGCGTTATATATGGTAGATTATAAAAATTATGATTATATTACATTTTTTAATGATGATGTTTTATTTACAAGTGATATAAAAGAGTATTTTGATAAGGTTATTGAAAAAGATGTTGAATATTATTCTTATATTGATAGTTATGAAATTCAATATCATTATTCTAATTTTTTAATGACTTTACAAAGAGAATCGATTCATAAATTTATCTCATTTGTTCATAATTATAAGAATAAAATTAAATCATATATTGATATTTTACATATGATAGAAGTTCCATTAATGAACCTATTTCATACATCTGATTGTTATTATAAAAACAATACTACAGATAATATATTTTTTTATAATGATCGTATTTATCAAGAACTTCTAAATAATGACATATTACCCATTATATTTTTAGATAGATTTAAAAGAACAACGCATTTAAATACTCAAAAAATATTACCCTATGATTTTCAAATAGAGTATTATCGAACATTTCATAAAGATTTAACTCATTTAAATAATCAGGAGTTAATACATCACTATTTAACATCTGGCATTGAAGAAGGAAGAATATATAAAGAAAATCAAAGGGTAGTATTACCTTACTTTATTGAAAAGAAAATAAAGAAAACTTTTGGAGCACCATTTACAAAATCATTCTATATTGAAGAAATAAATAAAAAATGGAATCCTATAATTGATAATAGAACATTATCCTATTATATTAATAAAAATAAATATAAAATTATTCCAGTTGAATTTGATTTAGACTATTATCGTCAGATGAATCATGATCTAAACTTCTTATCGAATCGAGAACTCTATAATCATTTTTTAAATAATGGACAATTTGAAAATAGAAGATTTAATCCAAATGCAAGAGATAATATTTTTATTTTTTATGATGATATTCAAAAATTACCAAGTCATTTTAATACAACTGAATATATTGAAGTAAATCCAGATTTAAAAGATTTATTTAAAAATGATAATGAAATTGAAAATCATTTTATGAAAAAAGGAATATATGAAGGCCGTATATTTTCAAATAATATCACAGACCATTTTCCCTATATGAACCTTTATTATTTATTGAATCTATATGAAGAATTAGAAAAAAGAATTAATATATGCTAGATTTATTTTGCATTAAATATTCTATTTTCTAACCAATAAACAACATAATCTTTCAAATTATGAAATACTACATCTTTCACTGAATTTTTATATTCCATTAAATTGAAATCTTTATTAATATCAAAATAATCAATTAAATTATATTTTATTAAATATTCTCTTATAAATGTCGGTAATATATAGTCAATTTCAGATGAAAATATTCTCATTTCAAACTGTCCATGTTGCAAGAAATGTTCATAATAAGATTCATTTGTTTTTAAAGTTTCTTCTAAATCTTTATGTTGTTTATAAATATTGATATCAAAATGAGATGGAATCCCTGTATATTTAAATGATTTATATACTTCTCTTCTTTTAATTAAGGATTCAATTGAAATATATGGAAGAACCTCTAACTCTATTAATCTTTTATAAAATGAGTCTATTTCTAAAAAAATATCTTTATCGAACATTTCTTCATTATATCCAAATTTTAAAAAAGGGGTTCTATTTGGAAATAAATTTAATATATCTTTATTCATTATTTCCCACATTTGAGTTTCTTTTGATTGTGTATTACGAATTCTCTTTAAAAAACATATATATTTACCAATACATGAAAAATGTAAAGAATACATATGTAAGGAATAACTATAATTCCCATTTTCAAATTTATCCATTAAAGTATAAAAGTGATGGTCTGATATATAATTTAAATAATTCGAAATCTTATGAATAAATATATTTGAATTATCTATCCATGTAATATAATCATATTTATCATGTTCTATCATTTGATAAACATATAATTGAATATCTATTTTTTTATACATAAAATTCTTTATTAATACATATGTATCTACATTTAACTCTTTCTTTAATGAGATTGAATATTCATTTACAATATCCACAATTATAATTGTATCAAATTGGTCTTTTAAAATATGATAATTATGTTTATTTATTATTTTCTGTAAATAAGTTGACGTATCAAAAAATAAAATACCCAAATGTTTTTTCATTCTTTATAACAAAGAATAAAAAAATATAAAAATATAAACTATATAATTTTAATTATAATACATATTTCAATTATTATACACGTATTATACACGTATTATACACGTATTATACACGTATTATACACGTATTATACACGTATTATACACGTATTATACACTTATTATACACGTATTATACACGTATTATACACTTATTATATACTTATTATACACTTATTATACATATTTCATTTCAATTATTAGATTATTTAAAGATTCATTACTACTATTTAATATGAGTAATAAAAGAACAAAAAGAATATTGAAAGAGTTTCAAGAGTTAGAAGAATCAAGAGGGATTCTTGAAGATAGTAGAATATATTTTGAAATTCAAGAGGACAACATAAATTTTATAAAAGCGATGTTAATTGGTCCGAAAGATACACCTTATGAAAATGGATATTATTTTTTTACATTTGAATATCCTCCAAATTATCCAATGAGTCCTCCTATCGCTAAATTTATGACAAATGGAACATTAAAGACATATAACAATAATAATATCCATATTCGTTTCAATCCAAATTTATATGTAAAAGGAAAAGTCTGTTTATCTATGTTAAATACATGGAGTGGTCCAGGTTGGGTTCCTACAAATACAATAACAAATGTATTAGTTGCCATTCAAGCATTGGTTTTAATAGAGAATCCTTTATTAAATGAACCCGGGTTTGAGAATGCATCTATTGAAAGATTAGAAAAATATAATCGTATTATTCGATATGCAAATATAAAAATATCCATTTTAGATACACTTCAGAATCCTCTTCCTGAATTTTCCTACTTTATTCCAATTATGAAAAGTTTTTTTATAAATAATATACAAAATATAAAAGATTTAATTATTAAATATCAAAATATGGATGCAGATAATTTATTTATGGATGCCGGAGTCTATGAATTAAAAAATATTAAAGAAGATTATAATTATTTAAGTGAATATTTAGAGAATACAATCTATTTCATTCAGAATCTAGAAAATAGTATTATTGAAAGTAATAAGATGGATGATGTAGTCATTCAGATGAATTCAATGGATATAAGTGATGTAAGTAATGAAGTCGATACGAATAATTTAATTGATACAATATATACATAGATATAATTAAATTTAACTTATCTCTTTATTTAAAATTTTATAAGAAAATCAAGTTTATTATCCAAAAATAAATAATGCTGATGTTTATTTAGATTTTATTGAAAAAAACTATGAAAATCATGAATTAGAGAATAAATATCAAGATTATACAAAATTATATGATATAAAAGAGTTTGATTGGTTATATTATTATTTGTTTGTAATATTATTTATTGATTTTGACTCAAATATTGATAGAGAGTTGTATGAAAAAATAATTGCTTTTATGGTAGTTTGGGCAATTCTATAAACTTAAGGTTTTTAACCCTTTACATAAACATTATTAGGGTGAAGGGTTAATATATGAAACAACATACAAAAAATTATAAAGAAACAGATAAAATTTCAAAAAAAATATATAATATATAATTAATGATAATATCTATAAGAATCATTATCTTATTTATTATTGTCTTATTTTTAATAATATTAATCTTATATTTTACATTATTTTTAGAGAATTATTTATATATTGAAAACAATTTTTTAGATAATACAGATATTGACAAATTATCTAAATTTTTAAATAATATAAATAATATTTT
>Ga0136644_10001232_pt1 | contig 20411 bp, 12 predicted proteins | sample C_130820_EF_Meta_FD_94780 | JGI IMG/M metagenome (GOLD analysis project Ga0136644, IMG submission 94780) | Freshwater microbial communities from Lake Croche, Canada to study carbon cycling - C_130820_EF_MetaG (v2) (version 2) | ecosystem: Environmental > Aquatic > Freshwater > Lake | place... | reverse complement strand
GCACAGACCGGCATGCACTGCATCGATGCGTTTGTGGAGAAACTCCACCGCACCGGTTGGCTGCACAACCATGAGCGGATGTGGCTGGCATCATGGCTCGTCCACGTCCGCGGCGTACGGTGGCAGGCGGGGGCCGACTGGTTTCTTTCGCACCTCATCGACGGTGATCCTGCCAGCAATCACCTCTCGTGGCAGTGGGTGGCCGGCACGTTCTCGGCCAAACCCTATCTATTCAATCGCGAGAATCTGGAGACCTTCACGTCCGGAGTTCACTGCCAGCCGTGTGGGCTCCGGGGCTTCTGCAGCGTCGAGGGCTCGTATGAGGAACTGGCGGCCCGCTTGTTCGAGGCGACTCCATCGAACCCACGGGAACCGCTCCGGATTCGTCCGCGGCTGGAAGCGACGGTCACGCACGACGCGACGGAGCAGCCTGCTGCATTACGGAATCCGCTCGTCTGGCTCACGCTCGATTCGGTGGCAGCCACGAGCCCGGCGGTGGCGGCTCACCCGGAGGCACCGCGGGTCTTTCTCATCGATCCGGAGTGGATTGCCACAGAACGTCCAACGCTCAACCGGTTGCTCTTCTTGTTTGAGTGCCTCGCCGAAATACCCCGAGTCGAAGTGCTTCTCGGCGATCCCCGGCGCTCGATACAAGAGCGGGCCAGAGCCCACGGCTGCGACTGTCTCGTGGTGGCCGACACGCCCTGCCCGAGGATCCGTCGCACAGCCGCGGCCCTCCAGTCGGTCGCTGCCGGCCCTGCGGACGATGGAGCATCGCTCCCCGTGGTGATGGTTCGTTGGCCCCGCTTCTGCGATCGCTCGAAGGTCAGGGATCTCGGCCGTTTCTCCCGGTATTGGCAGCAGGTGGGCCAGACGGCGATGCAACCGACTCGCGCCGAGTAAATGAGCCCGCTCACGGGGTCAGCTTGTCAGACCAGCACGGCGGCTCTGCCCTGATTTCAACAGGCCGGCCGTCGCGGGGATGTGCAAACATGAGCCACGTGGCGTGAAGGGCGAGCCGTGGTGCCTCCGTGCCGCTCAATGGCCCATAGAGACGGTCGCCGACGATCGGCATGCCGAGCCATGCAAGATGCACCCGCAGCTGATGGGATCGGCCTGTGACCGGCTCCAACTCGAGGAGCGACCATTGCTTCCCGGGCACTGGCGATGTCGCGAGCAGCCGCCACAGCGTGGTTGCGGGCCGGCCCAAAATCGGATCAACGCGGGATCGGGGGGGCCGCAACGGATCCGATGCCAGTGGCAGGTGCACGAGGGCTTCAGTTCGGTCTGGCTCGCCATGGACGACCGCTTCATAGCGTTTTCGCACCGTGCGAGCCTCGAAGGCCCGGCCAATCGCGGCCCGCATCTCCTGCGATCGTGCCAGCACGAGCAGTCCTGAAGTGTCACGGTCGAGTCGATGCGCCGCTTCCAGCGGGCCGTACTCAGCCCGCAGCCGCCCCGCCACGCAAGGAGGATCGAGCGGCGTTCGTGCCGGAACACTCGGCATGCCAGCCGGCTTGTCGACCACGATCAGATCCGCGTCGGCAAAAACAACGCGGACGTCGTCGGCGGTCGCGTTCGCGAACTGCAGAAACGGCTGATGCTCCGGAGTCGGCAAAGACGTCACAGCAGGCCGAGCGCCTCAACCCAGGCGGCGAGAACGGCGGTGGGCAGCTGACCACTCTGCTCCACCGGCAGAGTCCCAGCTGCGAAGCCCGCCTCGTCCAGTCGCCGACGGTCGACCTCGACGCGGGCCGGTAGCGGCGCTGCCGCAGTCGCTTCGGCTGAGCTGCCAAAGAGCACCCACCGCGACCGGCCCGGCTCGGAGGGTTCGACAGTGGCCTGCCGTGGCAGTGACGAGTCGATGAGAGCAACACCCCGCGCAACGGGACCGAGCGCCTCGGCCACGAGCCAGGCAAAAGCCCCCCCTGCTCCGCGGCCGGCGACGGCGATCCGTGCCGGATCAATCGCCCGCTTGGCGGCGAGTGTGGCCACCGCCCGCTTGATGCCGGCGATGTCCTCCCTGCCCCACCGCTGCGGATCGGTCGATCCGGGCAGGATCACGGCCACGCCATGCCGCGCCGCAGCGGCCTTCCACTCCGCGGCCTGCGATTCAGCGACCGGCCCACGGGGCAGGTCGAGAAAGATGAGCACTCCCAGCGGTTCCTGTGCCGGTGCCGTCGGCAGCACGACGAGCGGCGGCTGAGCCACTTCGGCAGCCTCCAGCCGTTCGATCGTGGCTGCGTCCGCGAGCGGGAGGCCGGGGCCAGCTTGTGCCGGCGCAAAAGCCGGCATCTGCTCCACCAGGTCGGCTGGCAGATCGGCTGGCATCGCAGCCAATTCAACAGGAATCGTCTGCTGCTGGCCGCTGCGGGAAATGACAAGGCCGATCGACCGCCCCACTTCGGTTCCGGCAACCAGTCCCGTCAGCGCGGCCGCCGATTCCACAGGCACTGAATCGCCGGCGCCTGCGTTATCACCATCTGCCACCGGCGGCACGACTGCTTCGATCTGATCGCCGGCCACGATCCCCGCCTTCGCGGCGGGACTGCCGGCCCAGACCCATGCCACCGTCACCGGTCCAGGGCGGTCGTTGCGAGTGGACGACCGCGCCGGCACGATGCCGAGCATCGGCCGCCGCCAGCGCGGAAGCGAGGCGACCAGTTCGACCTGCACATCGATACGACTCGTCGGGGCGGACTGCTGCGGGGCTGGCTCACCCTGATTGATCGCACCATCCTGCTGCGGAGTGTCGCCATCCCGTCGGGGCACACCGATCGGGCCGCGCTCCACGGTGAGGTTCACCCTATCCCCCGCGTAGTGCGGTGCGAGCGCGTGCCGGAGTTCTGCGATCCGTGTCACCGGGCGACCATCCGCCGCGACGATCAGATCGCCTGTCCGAAGTCCGGCTTTCGCTGCAGGGGAGCCTGAGCGGCAGGTGGCGATTCTGGCCTCGCCCGTAAACGGATCCCGCGCACTGTATCCGATGCCAAGGACACCCGGTGCCAACGTCTCGCCGTTCTTGAGTCGTGGCAGCACGCGGGCGACATCGTCAAATGGCACCGCGAAGCCGATGCCTGAGTCGTAGAGTTCGGTTCCCAGATTCATGCCCGCTGTATCGGCTGGCAGCGGCGCGAGGATCCCGATCGCACGGCCCTGGATGTCGACGAGGGGGCCACCGTAGTTGGCTGGCGAGATCGAGGCATCGGTCTGCACCGAGCGGCCCCACGACCGGTTTGTGGCTGACAGGATGCCAACGGCAACGCTTGGAGTGGCACCGTCCCACGCCCGGCCCACCGCAATCGTCCACTGCCCGACGGCCAGTTCGCCGCGTGGCACCCACTCGGGAATCGCCGTCAGTGCCGCCTTGTTCAGTGCGGCTTCGTCGATCCGCAGGAGGACGAGTCCGCGGGCAAGGTCTCGGCCCACGACCCGCGCCACCCATCGCTGGGCTGCGTTCTCCTGCCCCGGAGGAGTCTCTTGTTTGGGAGCGGGCAGCACGACAATCGCCTCGCCGGCATCCTGCGGCACGGCAAACGACGTCGCGAGTATCCAGCCCCCCTCCGCCACGATGACGCCGGTGGAAGGACCGCTGGCGGGAATGGCCTCAGCCGAGGAGGCGAGCGATGCCTCCGAAACACCGGCCGTTTCGATCCGTACCACGGACGGCGCCACCCTCTCCACGGCGGCCCGGATGGCAGCCTCCTCCTCGAAAGCCAGATCCTCCGTGGCAGCCGAAACGATGGAGACGGAGACCATGGACGAGGAGACGATGGACAACGAGGTAGCGGTCACCATGAAAAGCCGCAGCAAGAGCCGCGGCGGCCATGAGTGCGGATGGATCATCGCTTTCTCCCTGCTGCCGGCCGCGGCCCAAGATTGCAGTCCACGATGGCACCGCCGCGGACGACCGAGAGCCGCACCGCATCCCCTTCGGCCAATGACGAAAGCGCCTGCTGCACAGCCGCCCGCGAGGCCACGGACCTGCCTCCGACGGCGATGACGAGGTCATCGGCCCGCAGGCCGGACCGCGCCGCTGGTGAGTCAGCGGCGACGGTCTCGATGAACGGCGGTGTGCGGTCGAGCAGGTCGGGCACCAACACCAGTCCGAGCGCAGCCGGATCGAAGCCAGGCCCCATGATTTCATTGCCCGGAGATTCCGTGATCGATGACGTGGTGCCCGAGATGATTTCGGCGTAGCCGCTGGCAAGCGATGCAACCGGGATTGCATAGTTGAGCCAGATGCCGCTCCCGGAGGCACGAAGTTCCTTGCCAAGCATGCCGATCAAGCGACCGCGCCAGTCCACCACCGCCCCGCCTGGCGAACCGGGATTGTTGGTCGTGCAGTCGAGGATGTAGACGTCGCCACGATAGGGCACCTCGTAGCTGCCTCGGCGGGCCTCGAGTGGCACAAAGGCCGAGACCACGCCGTGCTGGGCGCTGACACGCTCGTCGCCCACCGCGACGCCGAACAGGTTGGAGAGAGCGAAGATTCTTGTCCCGACCGGCACGTGATCAGGAGCGGCAAGAGTGAATGCCGGCAGTTCTTCCGCCTCAATCGAGAGCACGGCAAGTTCACGCTGTGGATCCACCCCCAGCAACGAGGCTCGGTATCGTCGGCCGTCATCGAGCACGCAGTCGAGTTCGTCGGCATCCAGCACGGTGCTCATCACGGTGACGACATGCCCGGTCGGGGAGACGAGGATGCCCGTTTGATAGGCCTCCAGTCCACGCACACCGCCGGCGCCGTGAATCTTGACCACCTTTCTCGCCGCGCCAGCGATGGTCTCCTGCGGTGATGCGGCATCGACTCGGCCACGGTCGCCGGCACCACCTGCCAGGAAGCCGATCAATACCGCGATGATCGCGCGTCGGATCATGTACCACCTCCCGGTAATGCCTGCGGCTCGGGTGCAGGGCCGTCGGCACCGGTCTCGTTGGCCGCTGTCTCCAACGCCGCGTGCTCCACCTGGAATTCACCGAAGAGTTCGTCGCCGTGCCGCACTTCGATCACGGCTGGCATGCCCTTTGGGAGGTTCTGGCCGCCGTCAGGCTGGGCGGCGGTGAACCGCACCACGCACGGATCGACATCCGGTGCCGTCCAGAGTTCGATGCCGTTCACGAATCCGTCATCCCCCACGGTGAAGCGGGCTTCGATGCCCGCCACGGAAGACTCGAGCATGTCGACCAGCCGCGGTTCGCCGGCTTCTCCAAACGAGCGAGGGTCGAGCGGCGCCGTGCCCCAGTAGCTGGTGCGGCCGAGTGGCTCAGGCCCTTCACGGAGCAGCCGCCTCCACACGAGCAGCGCCGCCAGCATGCCACCGCTGCCCGGTGGGCTCGGATTGACATCCAGTTCACCGGTGGCATCAACCCGCGTCGTCCCCGTGGGGAGATCGATGACGCCCTCCGTGTCGGAGAGCTCGATGCGAAAGGCCTGTCCCGTGGCCAATCGACCGGCCAGCACCCAGCGGGGACCCAGCGGAGCAGCGAGACCATCCGCGGCGATCAAGCGGGCGACGCGGTCGCGTTCCACGGTGTTGAAGTGGTAATTGGTGAAACCGCGTCGAGACTCATAGACGGCCTTCACATCTTCGGGAAGCTGAGCTCGACGCTGCTGTTCTTCCTGCTCCTTCGGACCACCGCCTTTGCCGGGGCCGCCACCTTCTTTGGGCTCACCTGGGCCACCATGCTCGGGAGGCAACGGCGGCTGTCCGGCGGGAATCTTCGGCTTTCCCTCGACGATGTTGGCAAGTTCCGCGGCCGTATGCACGCTCGATAGTCGTACAACGATCTCTTCGCGGCGACCGCCGCGTCGATACACCAGCGGCACCTGCCAGCCAGCCGGCAGCGTGCCCAAGATGTTTTTGAAGGCATTCACCGTCCGCACGCTGCGGCCCGCGAGTGACACGATCTCGTCGTCATACCGCAGACCGCGTTTCCAGGCGTCGGACGATTCGAGAATGTCGGACACAACGACGCGACCGTCGGCACTCGTGGCCACCGTCGCCCCCAGCGTGGCATGGTCGACGAGGCGACCGCCCTTGAGAAGTCCGAGGAAGTTGCGGAGTTGATTGGCGGAGATGGCGTAGCCAACGCCCACGTTGACACGGCCTCTTTTTTCGAACGACGCCCTGCCGTTGACGCCGATGAGCCGCCCCTGCGCATCAAAGAGGCCGCCTCCGGAATTGCCCGGGTTGATCGCCGCATCGACCTGGAGGCAGTCTGCGTATTCGAGAATCGTGCCCGCTGGAAACTGGTAGCGTCGCGTGCCCGACACGATGCCGGCGCTGATCGACGGCTGGAAATCGGTCGCCAGCAGAAAAGGATTGCCGGCCGCGAAGCAGAAGTCGCCGACCTCCACATCGTCACTGTTGGCGAACTCGGCAAAGGGAAAGTCGTCCCGGCCCAGAAGTTTGACAAGCGCCACATCGCCAGTCGGATCGAGGCCGACCAGCACCGCATCGTAGAGCCGACCGTCGGCGAGCCCGCACTTCATCGCCACGCCCGCCGGTTGCACGACATGAAAGTTGGTCAGCGCATAGCCAGCGGGGCTGATGAGCACGCCCGAACCACCCCCTGCCTCACCGGCAAAGATGGCGACGGCCGCGGCTGCTGCCCGCTGCATGATGTCGATGCGCTGCTGCTGGGCATCCAGCACCGTCGGGGCCACATCACGTGCCTGGGCAGGCATGCCGGCGATGGCGGCAATCCCTGCCATACACCACGCAAAAAACCCTGAGGTGAGTCTCTGAGCCATCAGAGATGTGACCAGCCACTGCATGAAAGCTGCCTTTCGTTGCCTAGCGTTCGATCACCGGGCTGCCGAAACGCACTGCTCCGCCGATGCCGTGACTGGGCACGAAATCGACGGTGACCGTGAGTCGTCTTCCAGACGTCAGATCGACGTCAATCGGGATTCCCTCGCCACCCTGCTGCGGGGCTTTGCCCGTGGTGGCCTCGCCGGATCCCGTCGCGGCGTCGATCTGCCGCCGAAACACTTCGCGGTCGTCGACCAACACCGTCACCACCGCGGCATCGGCAGCCTGCGGGCCGGTTGCCGGCGCGACGACGGCGTGAAACCGCCGGCTGTCGGCCGGCAATCGCCAGACAGCAACGGTCCGTGGCCGCATGACGATGCTCGGCGCCGCTCCACTGGTTGTCCGGTTCAGGCCATTCGCCGCCGGCTGTGGCGTCTCTTGCCCTGTACCGCGTGCGTCAATCACCCGCGGCGCAAAAAAGGCTGCCAGCCCATCGGTGCGTGTCGATGTTCCAGCAGCTGACTCACCCGAAATCAGTCCGCCAAACCATGGTTCAACGTTGACTTTATCAGCGGTCAGGCTGGCAAGGGGCACAATGCGGCCTGCGGCATAGTCGACTGCCGACAACATGGCGGCCGGCAGCCGGATTTCGCCGTCGATGACGAGAGCATCGGCCGACCATTCCACCCGGCTGGCCCTCAGTCCGCCCCCGGACACGTTGACAACAGTCCTGCCCTGGGCATCCGCAGCTGCGGACTGTTCGCCGCGCAGCCATTGAAGGCCGATCACCTTTGATCGTTTGACAGGAATCGTCTCTTCGTCGAGCACCACGGTGACCGTATCGGCCGAGACGCCCGTGATGGCACACTCCACAAATTCGTGGCTCGCGTCGGAACCGACGACGACCAGGTCGCTCTCAGTGCCCTCGGGAATCGCCCCCTGCCACGCCGGCGCGGCAGGGGCCTCGGCTCCGTCCGACCGCCAGGCGATGGACCGGACGCGGCCGGCTGGCAATTCGATCCGGCCTTCCGGCCGGATCAACACCGCCGGCTGGTTGCCGTCCCACGCAAAGTCAGTGGCAGACAGCGTCGAGCCGTCGAGCATCGTGAGCACAAGCGCGGGCCGGCCATCGGTCTCGTTCGTCGTTGCACCGGCCGTTCGTCGCACCGCCCGCACGCGGTCGCTGGGCAACGACAGGATGCCCCCTTCCACGCCTGCGACATCGGCCAGCCGCACCCCGGCGGCATCAATTCGCTCCAGTCGTCCTGACGACACAGTGCCATCCCCCTGCTCCACGTCCACGAGCAGCGGTGCCGTCGCCATTGCCACGGCCGGCACCAGCATCAAGACGATCCATGAGAGCGTGGTCACATACATGCTTCGCACTACCGCTTCTCCTCGCCGGAAGCCAGCCGCTTGAAATACTGTTCGATCGCCTCGCGATAGTGTGCCGGAAACTCCCTGCCGATCTGTTGCAAAGCCTCCTCGCGTTCGTGGGGTGGCAGCTTGCCCCAACCATCGGAGTCGCCGAGTTCTCGTTTGGTGACCTCGCCAGCGCCCTTGCCGCCAGCGATGCGACTATCTTCCATCGGCGTCCCGTTGCCGCTACGGCCGCCGCCGCCGGCCCCGCTCGACGATTGGCTCTGTTGCTGTTGCTGCTGCTGTTCAATCGCCTTGATCATTTTGTCGAGCGAATCGATGACGCCATCCTGCACGGCGAGCGTCTTCGGGCCGGGACGGCCCAGGTCGAGCCTGCGAGTGACGTCGCGCATCCGTCTCGCGATGTGGTCGAGCGATTCATCCTCGAGCGCCGCGATGTCAGCACGCAACAGCCGTGCTACCCGTTCATACCGCACCGGAATTTCACCGGAGCGTTCCAAGAGTCGATCGAGCGATTCCACGGCGACATCCGACTCGAGCAACCAGTGCTGGCAGGCGGCGCGATGGAACAGGAGCGAAGCAGGATCAATGGACGTGGTGGGGTCGAGATCGGCCAGCAGCGTGAGCCCTTCGTCGAAACAATCACGGCGGACGCATTCCCGTCCCAGCCAGAGCCGAACGGCATCCCGCTGGAAGGCATCGGTGGCGGGATCGTTGAGCCAGCCGATGTCAGCAGCGGCCGGTGCAACTGCTGGGCGTCCGTCCCCGAGGCTCCGCCGCACCGTCGCAGACCGGGCATCGATGCGGGATAACGAATCCATCACATGATCGAGCACGTCGGCTACCGGTTCGTCCGGTGCCTGTTCTGGCCAGGACTCGCGGACGGCGGCGATGTCTGCCGCCGACGCCTGACCTGCGGCCCGATCGAGCCAGCCGTTCATCAGCCGACGGACTTCTGCGTAGGCAGGGATCGACCAGGATGGTGGCCTCTCCAGATCGCGTTCAGACGCGACGGCATCAGGCTGCCCATGCATGGGAGCGGCCATCGCGATCGGCCCGCCGACCGACAACACACCCATGACCGCGTTCAGAACCGCGCGAAGAAACCGTCTGGGCTCCATGCGGATCGATCCTTTGAGATGGTTTCGGCTGACCGGCGTAGCGAGCACGAACAATCCTACTCCCTTATCATATCCCCCGGGCGCCTCGGCAGGGAAAAGCGGCCGCCTCATTCCGTCCGGCCGGTGACGATGTCGTGTGCCGCCCGTTCGATCTTGCGTTGGCGGTCCGCAAGCCGCTCGACCGCGTCGAGCAGTTCCGGTTCATCCGCCTGTTCGGTGCCGTCGGCCAGCAGCTTGGAAAACCGTTTCGTGCGGGTGTTCACCCGCATCTGCAGCGAGCGGATCATCTTCAACTCGGCCAGTTTGTCGACCAGCGGCTGTTCCCCGGGTTCGGCGGGACGTCCTCCTTGATTGCCCTGCTGCTGCCGTGCCTGCTGCTCCTGTTGGGCTTTTTCCAGCGCCGCCAGCATTTCCTCGAGGCTCGTCACGAGGTCCTGTAGGATGCCGCGGGTTGTGCCGCCCACGTCACCGCGGGCCAGTCTTGAAGCGGCCTGCCCAGAGTCGTCACGGACCTGTTCGAGCGCTTCCGGAATCGCTACGGCAGAGCCATCGTCCCGCACCAGCGTCAGGGCCTTGGCTGCGTCGATCCCGACGCCATTCTGCTCGCGTGACAGTCGTACCGCCTCCAATTGTCGCTCCCGATCGGCCTGCGACTGCTCCGCAGCAAGCTTCTCTGCGCCGGCGAGCACAGCCCGTTCGGTTCGCAACATGGTCCGCAAACGTGTTTCGAGTTGCACGAGCAGCCGCTCCACCTCCTCCTCCCGCATCTGTCGGAGAATCTCCTCCAGCTCTGCCCGCGCAGTCTCCAGTTCCTCGATCGCTTTTTCCTGTTCTTGCCGCGCATCACGCCGCTTGGCCTCGTCGAGCTTCTCCTGCGCCTTCCGCATCCGCTGCTCGGCGGCACCCAGCCGCTGCCTCGTGCGGCGAGCCCGCGACGCTTCGTCGTCGCCGTCCTGCTTCTCCGTTTCAGCCGCTTCCGGCTCTTCCGGTGACGGCGATTCGTCGCCGCTGGCATTCTGCTGCCCGGGCGAGCCACTGTCAGACGCTTTCCCTGATTCTTTTCCTGATTCTTTTCCTGGCTGGCCGTCCGCAGGATCTGCGTTGTTTGAATCCGAGGCCGATTCCTTGCCCTGATCCGAGTCTTCCGCTGCCTCCGACTCCTTGCCGTCACCGTCCTTGGCGGCATTGTCTTCGCCGTCACTTTCCTTGCCGACGCTTTCCTTGGGCTCCATCCGTTTGGCAAAATTACCGATGTCGCCGGCGAGCCCTCGCGTCTCCTCGGCAATCGCCGCCTGCCGTTCAGCCAGCTGGGCCTCTCGCGCTCCTGCCTCGGTCGATCCCTCCACGTCTCGCTGTCGGGCGATCAGCTTGGAGAGCCGCCCGAGAAACTGCCGAACCTCTTCCTTCTCGCTGGCCCGCCGTTTGTCGGTGTCGCCCGACTCCAGCAGCGTGAGCAGTTCGCGGAGCTTGTCGAGTGCGCTGGATTGGCTGGTGCCAGCCTTGAGCAACTGCCCCTTTTCGAGCAGCTGCACGATCGTATCGAGACGGTCGCCCATCTCCGCATCCCGCGCCTGTTCGAACACGCTCCGCAACAGTGCGGCACGTCGTGGATCGCTCGGCGCCAGGATGTCGGCGAGCCGCAGGAAGGTTTTTTCGAGATCGCGAAACTGTTGCGCCAATTCCTGTTCCCGGGTGGCGAGGCCGCCGTCCGGGGCCGCCTTCGGCGCCGTTGTCGGGGCGGGTTCGTCCGCAGCGTGCACCGGTCCGCTGACCATGGCGAGCAGGCTGACGCACGCCAGGAATTCGATCACGGCGGTCGATCGGGGGATGTCTCTCATGGCCGCTCCAGCGCTTCCCGGGCCCGCCGCTTTTGCTGCTCGAGCGTGTCAGTGCGAATCTGCTCCTGCGTGCGGATCATTCCGCGCAGCAGGTCCACGACTTCGTTGAACGACTCCAGTTCCAGCATCTTATCAAGCACCGCCCGCATCCGGGCCAGCACGAGGTCGGCCCGCCGCACGAGTTCGGGTCTGCTCGTCCCCGCCCGACAGGCCGCGGCCAGCGCTGGGAGATCCTCAAGAGACAGCGCTGCGAGTGGATCGGCGATCTGGGCGATGAGGCGGGCCTCCAACTCCGGAGTGATCAGTTGGTTGTTGTCGAATTCCAGACGGATGTCGCGGAAGGCCTCCGCCAGTTCGGCAGTCTCGCCGGCGGCACGGGATGTGGCCTCGCCAAGTCCGGAAGCCTGAGCGGGGCCGTTGGCCTCTTCGGCACGGTCAGCGGTTTCTTCGTCGCGTCTCGGGGTGGCAAATCCATCGCGGGCCTGCGTGAGGTCGGCCACGCAGCTTTCATAGCGGCGGCGGAGAATGATCTCGCGAGCTTCGAGCATCGCCACGAGCGACTCGGGAGCGACCACGTCGAGGGACCAGGAGTCGCTCGTGCCGTTGTTGGGCGGGCCGTCGAGCGTGCAGGTGTCGACGGCCGTCACCGCCAGTCCCACCGTGCGACCGACTGCGAGACCGAGCGGCTCGAGTTGCACCATCTCGGCCGCCTCGACAGGCAGTTCCACGACCGCATCGCCGGCACGGACACGGGTCACGGGAAGCAGCGTTTCGGTGGCGTCTTCCGTCGTGAGTCGAACGCTCGCCCCGCCCAGCCCATGGTCATCCGAAATGGTGCCCACGAGCGGCACTCTGGCCCGCGGCGTGACCGCGGTGGAGATGCCGCGAAGGCGGATGGCGACCTGGGGCGGCTCATCCGGCAGGGCGGAGAGCACGAATGTCACCGGCTCGCGATTCATCAGACCATCGGTATCCGTAAACCGCACGACGACGGTGCGATCGGCGTCGAGTGCTGCGATCCGGCCAACAATGGTGCGGGACAGGGACGTCGGCGGCGTCGAACCGGCAGCCGCATCGGCCGCTGGCAGCATGGCCAGCACCTCCTCGGTGGGTGAACCGCCTCCGCTGGCAACGCTGCCGACGGGGAGTGAAACCATGGTCGCTGCGGAGAGGGGCTTCGTCGACGTGCAGGCGATCTCCACGGCCGACCCCCGTGGAATCTGAACGACCCTTGCGGGTGGCGCTCCCCGAGGTCCGCCTCCCAGATAGGCCGGCGGCGTTGCAGTGATCAGGATTTTTTCCAAGCTCGGAGGCTCGAGCACTTCCAACCGCAGATTCCGTAGACGCGCATCGCCGCCGCGGATCTCCAGATCGAGACTGTCGTTGACCGATTTGAGCAGATGGCCGAAAGCCTGGCCGTCGGCCGTGGGGCCGCCGCGTGCACCCATTCTGTCCGCCCGCCAGTTGCTGCCCAGCCGCAGCCGGCTCGCTGATTGATTCTCAGGGCCACCGTCATGGGCCACCCGCCAACGCAGGTCGACCACATCCGGCAGCGCAGCGGCTGCCCGGGCACGCACGATGACGTCGACATCGCTGCCCCGTGCCACCTTCCGCACGCCCCCGGGGAAATCGTCAACAAAAAGCCGTACCTGCCGCGGCCATGGCTCGTTGCCGAGAAGCGGCAGCCGTTGCACCCAGAGGCCCGCAATGGCCGGCCTGGCCATTGCCAGAGCGGCGATGCTCGCCACGGCGGCGACCGCTGCAAATGCCATCATCGCCAACTGCCGGCGTCGGAAGATTCGTTCCGGTCGCAGCTGCCCAAGGTTGGCCTTCGCCTCGGCGGCTGTACGGGCCAGAAGTTCAGGATTGACGTCAGCGTCTGGGCTGGAAGCGAGTTCGATCGCCGTTGAAAGACTGTCCCTGAACGATGGATGGACGCGTTCCACGACGACTGCCAGGCTCGCATCACTGAGATCCGCGGTGAGTCGTCCCACGAGCTTTCGAAACAGGAGCGTTCCCAGGCCGGCTGACGCTGCGGCCAACAGCACTGCCCGCGCCCAGCGGGGCGGCTCCACGGACCAGTCGATCAGCAGCGATCCCCAGAAGAAGGCCGCTGCCGCCAAGCACAGCCAGGCCAGCGATTCCACCCAGATCCAGCCCCGGGTCTGCCGCCGGAGCGTCGCGAGCGATTGCTTTAAAATCGCCACGTCGGCAGCCGCGGTCGGGCGACCTGTGTCTGTCGATGCCGGTGGATCGATGACGAGCGTCACTGGTGGGCCTTGGGGTTTCGGAAACGTGTGGGATGCTGGAGGGAGTGACTCTGACCGGATGTTCACGCGAGCTTGACGAGCCGTCGCAGAATCCATTCGCAGCACAACAGGCCTGCAGCCATCGCAAGCAGGATGCCATTGAGCCGCCGCTTGAACGCCCCGTCGGGGGCGCCAGTCTCGTATTCACGGCGGGAGCGATCCGGAATGCCGGCGGCCAACAACTCCGCGTCGGCGGGTGTCCACGGCTGCGTGGCGAGAAAGCGTGTTGTTCCTCCGGAGACCGTGGCGAGTTGCTCGAGCAGACCGCGATCCAGCCGTGGCCGTTCCAATTCGCGGTCGGGGAGCCGTGCCTGGATGCGGCGGGAAACCCTCTCGCCGGTCCCACCCGGCAGATCGACGTCGATTCGCCACGAGCCATCACGGGCTGCCACGAACGTGCCCTGAAGCACGCCTTCCCGGTTTCTTTCGGCCACCAGCGGAACCCGCATGACGACGCCGTCCGGTCCAACCACCTGACAGATGGTGGGCACCGCCGTCTCTTCCTCGGGAACGACCAGGCGAACCACCACGTTGGCTCCCACGGCAAACCGATCCCGATCCACGAGCAGCCGGGCCCGCCGCGATCCTCGCAGAAGCCGCCCCTGCGAGACATGACGCACCAGCTGCGTGACCAACCGTTCGTGCAGGCTGTCGTCGAGCGATCGCAGCCGCCACATCTCGCCGCTGCCCATGAAGAAGACGTTGCCAGAGCCATAGAACTGGCCGGCGAAATAGCAGGAGTTTGATTCCGGAGGAGCCGCCGCACCTGGGCGGACGGCCCGCGCGTAGACGGTGGCTCCCGGCTTGGGGCCCGCCGAATCAAAGCAGGAAAACACCCCCGGGAACTCACTCCAGACAGTCTGGCTGGCGATGCGGCTGGAGGCCAGCCAGAGAAACTCCGCGTCAAGTCCATCGCGAGAAAAGACCAGCGGCATCGGCTCTTCCAGTCCTGCGGGATTGTCGCCAGTCAATCGCCCGGCCCGGCGCAGTTCAACCGGGTGGAGATTGCGGATCACCGCTGTTTGAGAGTCGGCAATCCACGCGTCCATGAAGATCGAACCGGCCACGAACACAAGGCCGCCGGACTCTCGTGACACCCATTGCTCGAGGCGGGCCTGCGCTGCCGCGTCGAGCAACCGCCAGTCGTAGTCGAAGGCGACGACCACGTCATACTCGGCGAGTTCTTCGGCGGTGGGCGGGAAGGCCTGCAGAATCCGGCGGGCATCCTGAGAGCCCCCCTTGCCTGCGGTGCCCAGCAACACGTCCACGGCAACGCTCTTGTCTCGCTCGAGCACGTTTCGCATGAACTGGTATTCGCGGCTCGGGCCACCAGCCATCAACAGCACCTGCGTGACCCGGTCGACCACTTCCACCTCGGCCACCTGCCGGTCATCGGCAGGCGTGCGGTCGGCGGCCGGAGGAATCACACGCACGGCCAGATCGCGACGGCCCGGCGTCGCCAACCCCGGCACGTCGAACCGTACGGCGACGAGTTCGCCGCCTGCTCCCAGGACGGCTTCGGTGGTGTCGATCACGCGGCCTGCTGTCGTGGCGGACGGCGAATCGCCCGTCGTGGCATCGGTGGCTGTCATTTCGGCGAGTTCCACGCGGACCGTCTGTCCGGCCAACCCCTGCGACTGCAAGTAGGCGGTCACGGCGAAGCGATCGCCCGGAAATACCCGGGCAGGCACGAGGACATCGGCCACGCGGACATTGATCGGCAGGCGATCCGAGCCGATGCCCAACGTGTGCACGGGCACGCCTGCAGTGGCGAGTGCCGTCACCGCCGCGGCGGGATCGATGCCGGCGTTGTTGACGCCGTCGGTCAGCACGACCACACCCGCGAGCACGCCGCCAGGTTCCTGATCGAGCACGCGGGCGAGCGCCTCGCCCAGTCGCGTTTCGTAGCCGCGGGCGGTGAGCCGATCCCGCCAGTCGCCGACCGGTTCGCCGGCGTCTGGGGATGCTTCTCCGGGCGGTGCCGATGCGGCTGCAGACGCCTTCGGAAGAACGGTCAGTGGCTCGGCGTCGGCATCGAACCGCCACACCGACACCTCGTGTCGGGGGCTGAGCGCCGCGAGCAGTCCCCCTTCGCCAAGCACGTTCACCGCACGCTGCGACCGCGTGTCGGCCGGCTGTTCGCCAGCGGGCTCGGTGGGCTGTTCATCCGCTGGCTCGTCGCGGAGCGTCATGCTGGCGCTGGAATCGACAAGGACCGCCACCCGCGATGGAAACACGATCTCATGTTCGGCTGTCCGCTCAAAGTCGAGATAGGCGGCTGCGACTGCCGCGATTGCTCCCAGACGCAGGGCTGCGAGCAGGAGCCCCATCCCACGTGGCAATTCTGCTGCGTCGCGACGGTACATCCAGAGCACGAAGAGCCCAATGGCCGCCAGCGTGAGCACCAGGGCGGGCAACTGCCACCACTGTGAAAATCCGTCGATCAGACCGCTGGTGATCCGGTGCTGAACCCGCTCCGAGGAGGCAAGCAGACACAGCGACGTGCCACCCGTCGCTGGCGGCACCGCTGGCACGGAAAAAGACAGGAGCGGAAACACGAAGGGTATGTGTGAGGGCATGAGGAATTGGTGATGGCCGTTCAGGCGGGCGATCTTCCACGGAAAGTGGCATGGTAGCTGGCTGAAAAGGCCATCAACTGTTCGATGATCAGCACCGCCGCGAGCAGGTGCAGCAGTGGCTTCGCCAGAGGCACGCCAGCCTGCGTTGTGGTGTCGGGCTGGAGTGATTCGGCACGGTCATACTTGAACGCCACGCCGGCGAGGGTCCGGTCCAGCCGTTCGCGCCCGATGCGTTCGAGTTGCCCTTCGTTGGCCGCCACATTGACGGCGAAGATGCGTTCTCGCTCAGTGCCGTCGAGACGCCGCCAACGCGCCGTATAGCCGCCGGCGGCCGAGGTGGCCGGGAGCGTGGCCTCGAGCACTCCAGTGGGAGATGCCACCGCAGTCTGGTGCACGAGCGTGCCGTCTGGGGGCACCGCCACATCGACCTCGATTTCATCGACGGCCGCCTCGAGCCGCACGGTGATGGGATCACCCACCTCGAGCGATTCCGCCCGGCGGCGACTGCGGGCCAGATGGCTCTCCAGTTCCAGCATCACCACCACCCAGCTGGGATTGCCGCGGGCCCAGTTGTTCCACGTGGGGGCTGCGGTCGACAGCACGGCCACGACCATGCCCTCGCCGTAGGGCCGCTCGACGACGAGAGGTCCGCCGGTTCGCAGCGAGAGCAGCCGGCGGAGCCCGCTGGCGGCGGCCGGTTCGAAGCCGCGTTCCACCGCCATCGATCGTTCGATCCGCACGGCGTCGAGCAGAGGATTTCGTTGGCCTGAGAGCACGGCGACGACCGGGTGCTCCTCGACGATTACATCAGGCGCAGCGGCAGCACCGGCGGCGGCGTTGGGCAGCAGGTCGATCGGCCCTGCGAGCGGCACCGGAAAAAGCCCCTCGCCGCCCCGATGCAGAGACTGATTGACGATCTCGGCCTTCGTGCGAGGGCCGGTGAAAAAGACGACGCCCCCACCGGCCTTGGCGAAGGCTTCCAGTGCTGCGACCTCAGCCGCGTCGAGTCGCTCCACATCGAGCAGCCAGATGCAGGCAAACGATGTGAGGTCGAGCGTCGCCAGGCTCCGCGGGGGCTCGATGCGAGGCCGGAGGCCCGTCGGCGCACCTGCACCAGGGGCCAGTGCCGTTGCCACGTAAAAAGCGTCACCTGCTCGGGCCCCGCCGGTGGGATCGCCGTCGATGAGCAGCACATCCACCCGGTCAACCACATCGATCGCCATGGTACGCGCATTGTCTGCTGCCACGGCATCGGTGGCGATCCTGGCTTCGATCAGGTGTGCCCCCGATTGCGTGAACCGCGTGTCAAAACGCTGCGTGCCCACGCCGCCAGCGGGAATCTCCGCAATTCGCACGCCCGGTCGCCCCAGGGCATCCTCGCGGAGCTCGACGGCCACGTCGCGGACCGGTCTGTCGGAGTTGTTTCGGATCGCCACTTCGAGCGGCACGAGCACGCCCGTGGCCGGCACGCCGCCGGCCATCTCCAGCCGTTCCACCGTCAGGTTGCCGGGCTGCCGGCCATCTCCAGCCTCCGTTCCGCAATCGACCAGCCGCAGTTCGCAGCCCGCGTCGGATAACTGCCGCAGGAGAGCCACGGTCTCGTCATCTGCTCTCCAGTCCTTGGCGCGGAAGTCGCTGACCAGCCAGATCACGTTGGCTGCGCCCGAGCCGCCGCCCATGAATCCTGAGCCAACGCCGGTCACGCCAGCTGCCGCTGCCACCGCCGCTCGCGGCCCGGCAGCCATCGCAGAGGCAGTCCAGCCACCCAACTCATCGCGCACCTCCTGCACCAGCCGTGGCGTTACGGCCTGCAGGCGGAAGTCGAACGCATCCTCGGCCCCCGAGACGCGATTCTCGGTCCGTTGCTCGCCGGCCGGCGGATTCGACATCGGTTGTTTCTGCGGAGTCCTCTCAAACGCGGAAAACCGGCCGATCGCCAGTTCCTGCTGCCCCGGTGCGGCGGCCAGCTCGGCACAGATCCGCTCGACGACCAGCCGTCCGCGATCAAAGCAGCTGGCGTCTCCGATGCGGCCATCCGCCGACAGGTCGCCCATGGAATAGCTGTCGTCAAACAGCACGACGTGCGCCGTTCGTGCGCCGCCCAGCATCCGGCCGAGCGCCGTCTTCCACCTCGGCTGGGCCAGAGCCAGCACGATTCCCAGGATGGCGGCCACCCGCAGGAGCAAGAGAAGGAGTTGCTTCAGCAGCACCCGCGTGCGGTACTTTCGCTGGCTTGCCAGCAGGAACTCCATGGCTGCCCACGGCACCTTCCGGTGTCGAAGCAGATTGATCAGGTGGATGACCACCGGCGCTGCGACGAGCGGCAGGCCCCACCAGAGGAGCGGAAGAAAATCGAATGTCGGCATGGCGGGGCTTCCCTTCTACACGGCCATGCTGGCGCGTCGTGACAGAAATTTCACGAGTGCCGCGTCGACCGGTTCGCCGGTGCGAATGAGGGAGTAGTCACACCTCGCCGCCGCGGCCCGCGTGCGGACGTCGACGAGAAACTCCTCGACTGCCGCCAGATAACCCGCCCGCAGGCTTCGCGGATTGCAGGCAATCGAGTCGGGCAGTTCGAGTCCTTCGAACCGTGTTGGGCCCTCGAATGGAAAGTCGAGTTCGTCATCGTCCATGACATGCAGCAGCACAAGATCGTGCCCGCGTTTCCTCAAGAGCTGCATTCCCTGAAACACGCCGTCGCGGTCGCCGAGCAGGTCGGAGATCACCATCACCAGGCCGCGCCGCGGCAGCGTTTCGGCAAGCGATCTCAGCACGGGCAGAAAAGATGTGGGGCGGGCGTTCCGCGGCGTTTCGAGAACCTCCACCACGCTCGCCAGATGCGACCGCTTCGTGCGCGGCGGCACACTCGCCCGCACCTTGTCATCAAACTGGCAGCACCCTACGGCATCGCCGTGCGAGAGCGCCAGCCAGGCGAGGCTGGCGGCAAGCGTGGCTGCGTACTCGTATTTGCCGAGCGGCCCCGATCCGTAGTTCATGCTGGCCGAGCCGTCGACCAGCAGCGTCACCCGGAGGTTCGTCTCCTCCTCGAATTCCTTCACGTAGAGCCGGTCCTGTCGCCCCCAGACTTTCCAGTCGACGCGGCGCAGATCGTCGCCACGGGCATACTCCCGATGCTGGAGAAACTCCACGGACTGCCCCTTGTAAGGGCTTCTGTGGAGACCGGCGAGCACGCCTTCGACAACGGCCCGGGCGCGCAGCTCAAGCCGCGCGATGCGGGCAATCGCCTCAGGATGCAAATATTGTCTGGAACCGGGCGTCACGCGTCAGTTCGTCCTCTCTGGCCGGGGTCGTATCGATGATCCGCTGAATGATGCCATCGGGCGTGACGCCTTCGCTCTCGGCCGTGAAACCGACGACGATCCGGTGCCGTAGGACGGGGCTTGCGAGCGACTGGATATCTTCCACGGTCACATGGCTGCGGCCCTGCAGGAGCGCGCGGGCCTTGGCACCGATGATCAGAAACTGCACCGCCCGCGGCCCCGCTCCCCAGGAGAGTTGGTCGCTGACGAAATCGGGCGTGCCCTTCTCGCCCGCTCGTGTCTGGCGGACGATCGCAAGCGCATACCGCACGAGGTGGTCGCTCACCGGCACACCCCGCACAGCCTGCTGCAGGCCGATGATGTCAGCCGCAGACAAGACCGGCTGGGCATCCTCCTGGGGGAGGCCTGTGGTCCGGCGGGCGATCTCGAATTCCTCCTGAAACGTCGGATACCCGACGAAGACCTTGAACATAAAGCGGTCCTGCTGTGCCTCCGGCAGCGGATAGGTGCCTTCCTGCTCGATCGGATTCTGCGTGGCGAGCACGAAGAAGGGATCGACCAGCCGATGCCGCACCCGGCCGACACTGACCTGCCGTTCCTGCATGGCCTCCAGGAGAGCGGCCTGCGTCTTTGGCGGCGTACGATTGATTTCGTCCGCAAGCACCACGTTGGCGAACAGCGGCCCTTCGAGGAACCGTAACTGCCGCGTGCCGGTCGCCTTGTCCTCTTCAAGCACGTCGGTGCCGATGATGTCGGCTGGCATCAGGTCGGGGGTGAACTGGATGCGGCTGAAGGAGAGGTCGAGGCTCTTGGCCAGCGTGCTGATGAGGAGCGTCTTGGCGAGCCCCGGCACGCCCTCGAGCAGGCAGTGCCCACGGCTGAAGAGGCAGATCAACAGTTCCTCGATCACCTGGCTCTGGCCGACGATCACTCGCGAAAGTTGGGCCAGAATGCGGTCATGCGCCTCGTGCAGGCGGTCAATGGCGGAAGGGTCGAGGGGCGTCTGCGTCATGGTGCTCTCCGGACGGAACCTTGGGGGCGTGTCTGCGGCATGGCCTGTGGGACGATGAGTCTGTCCGCTGTGGCGAATACTGTCAGCGTTGGTAATTCGGGAGCGTACCCCGGTCAAGCTGCAAAATGGTGAG
>Ga0136644_10001231_pt1 | contig 20420 bp, 25 predicted proteins | sample C_130820_EF_Meta_FD_94780 | JGI IMG/M metagenome (GOLD analysis project Ga0136644, IMG submission 94780) | Freshwater microbial communities from Lake Croche, Canada to study carbon cycling - C_130820_EF_MetaG (v2) (version 2) | ecosystem: Environmental > Aquatic > Freshwater > Lake | place... | reverse complement strand
CCAAGCCTCGAAGTGGCATTAGAAAGAAGCCTGACAGAGCTACTTCAGGGCCGCAGTCTAGAGGGGCTGAATGATTTGCCGCCACCGACTTTTGCTAGCGAGGCGGTGACTGAACCCAATAACTTTGTTGAGCACTTTATTGATTCCAGCGGAATTGTGTCCTGGCGTTTTTTTAGTGCGAAGTCCGATTACGAATTTGTTGAATGGAATTTCACGAGCAAGACTAAAAATCCAAATGCCGAAGAAGCGAAAAAATTATTCGACATCCTCAAAGGCATGGGTAAAGAAGCTTATGTCGCGGTATACGATCAGCTGGGCGCAATTGCTTGTCGGATATTGGTACCCGGTTATTCCGAGGTGTATCCGATTGAGGATTTGATCTGGGATAATACCAACAAGGCACTTCTATTCCGTGCAGATATTTTGAATTTGCATTCTCTTGAAGATGCAAAGCTCAGCGCTCTGCTTGAGCGTTTAGAGAATAACGAACTAGATGAGTACGGCGATATTGCAACGTTAATTGGTATCGAGTTTGATGAGAATACCCCTTGGGGGCAGTTAACCGTATTGGAATTAAAGCTATTAATTCATCTTGCATTAAAGCAATTTGATGAGGCACACGAACTGGTAGGTGCCTTCTTGCAATATAACGACAACACAGTAGAGCGGAGATTGTTTTACCAAGCGTTAGATGCAGTTCTGGAAGTTCAGCTCAGCGAAGATTTGGAGCTCGCTGATTATGATGTGAACCTTCGTCGGATGTTTGGGGGTGAGCGGATGGATGCTGTCATCGGCTCAGTAAAGGGCAACGTGCGTTTTTATGGTCTTACCCCAACCAGTTTGAAGCTAGAAGGGCTGGACAGGCATCATCGCTTGATCGACAGTTACAGAAAATTACATATTGCCCGTTCCAAGAATCAAACAAAGGCTGCTTAGGCTGTTTTTGAGGCAAAAACGCACTTTCATTTATAATTCCCAGTCTTGGCCTGGTAGCTCAGTCGGTAGAGCAGAGGATTGAAAATCCTTGTGTCGGTGGTTCGATTCCGCCCCGGGCCACCAAGAAACACCAAAACCACCTTCGGGTGGTTTTTTATTAATAGGGTCTAGAATGGCCAATGTTGTATTTCATATTGCAGCTATTTAGCTCGCTTCCGCTAGCGGCCCTTCAAATTATTGGGGCTTTTATTGGGCTTTTGGTTTACTTGTGTTCTCCCCGGTACCGAGAGCGGCTATATAAAAATCATCAAAGCGCCGCTAATTACTCTAGATTTAAAGCAACCCCATGGAGGGTTGCCGCCGAATCTGGAATGATATTTGCTGACACATTATGGATTTGGAGACATCCAAAATCCTCCATCAATAAAGTAGCCGTTGACAACTTGGCTCAAGTGATAGAGCTATCCAAAAACGGAAAGGGCTTAATTGTTCTTGCCTCACATTTGGGCGGATTTGAAATAGTGCCCCGTATTTTTGCTGAGCATACAAGAGCAACTGTAATGTATAGGCCAGCTCGAAAAGTATGGGTGAATGAGCTAATGCTTAAATCTCGAAAACATACCGAGATTGAATTTGTTGAAGCAAATATTGGCGGAGTTCGTCAAATTAAGCGAGCTTTAGTAAAAGGCGAGGTAGTTGGACTATTAGCCGATCAGGTGCCTAGCGTTGGCGATGGAGTGTGGGCTAAATTTTTTAATCAATACGCTTACACAACATCATTTCCAATTAAACTTGCTCGCCAGGCTGACGTGGCAATCCTTTTTGTTGGGGCAGAAAGGCTGGGATTGGGTAAGGGTTGGCAAATTAAGAGTCAATTGATGACGGATGAATTTCCAGACTGTCTAGTTGATGCCTGCACAGAAATGAATCAATATTTTGAAGAGATGATACTTTCAAAGCCTCATCAATATATGTGGTCATATAACCGCTATAAAAGACCGTCTGGAGCAGAGATGGCCCCCATGGAGTAAGACATCCTGAGCCCTGGTCGATTCCGCCCCGGGCCACCAAGAATCTCAATAGCCCACTTGATGGGCTATTTTCTTTTCTGGGCGTAGAGTATAGAAACCGCACCAGGAGAACCCAATGACTACAGCTACGCCCACGAATCAAGAGCTACAGGTTTTAGAGGCTTTACGAGCTCACAGAAAAAGGCATCGCCAAACACTTCCGACTCAAATTACAGCTCATGTCGAGCAACCCATCGAACCATTAACTGTTGGGCAAAAAATATCGGATGCGGTGGCAAGAACGGTGGGCTCTTGGAAGTTCATCATTATTCAAAGCGTTTGTATTTTGGGTTGGATTATTTATAACTCTGTAAAAAATACCAATGTTTGGGATCCATACCCTTTCATTCTTTTGAATTTAATGCTGTCATTTCAAGCGGCTTATACAGCACCAGCAATCATGATGAGTCAGAATCGACTCTCGGAGATAGATCGACAGCATGCCAATAACGACTTTGAGGTCAATGTAAAGGCAGAACTAGAAATCGAATTACTTCATCAAAAGATCGACATGATGAAAGAAAAAGAGCTTTATGCTTTAACTAAGGCGGTTGAGGGTTTGAGCGAGAAATTAGATAGCTATAGAAGGTAGGATGAGGCATCCTGAGTCCTGGTCGATTCCGCCCCGGGCCACCAAGAATCTCAATAGCCCACTTGCTGGGCTATTTTCTTTTGAGGCTTGGCAGGGTTAATTATGATTAGCCTCGGATAGCCTCATCAAAACATCCCTAAGGGGGCAAACAATGACCTAATTAAAGGGGGGCTGTTGATATTGCGACCCAATGTAATGTCCAAAACTTATAAAAGTGATAAAGTTTTTTTAATCATTTTGTCGCACAAGACTTGATGAGAGTTAATAACCAATCAAGATTCTTAGGAGCCAAAATGAAAAAAGTGTTAGTTGCAGTTTGTTTGACAGCATTTGCTGGTTTTAGTTATGCAGACGGTGCAGTTAAATGGGGATACGATGGCAAGATCGGCCCTGCTAATTGGGGTGATTTAAGTTCCGAATTTGCGATGTGCAAAACTGGAAAGGTGCAAGCGCCAATTGATATTTCTTCAAAAGGTTTGGTAAAAGCAGCCGCTCCAATCAAGACTTACTACCATGATTCAAAAGCGACAGTAGTGAACAATGGCCACACTATTCAGGTTGACCTTCCGGATGGTGGTTATGCAATGTTGTCAGACGATGATTACAACATCTTGCAATTTCATATGCATGCTCCCGGTGAAGAAACTGTTGATGGCAAGCGCTATCCATTTAATGCTCATTTAGTCCACATTAATCCAGGCGATAACGAGAATGATACTGAGAGGGGCAAATTAGCAGTTATTGGAATTTTCTTTCAAGAGGGCAAAGAAAATGCCGCACTAAAGCCTATTTTTGATGTGATGCCAGCTAAAACGGGCAAGGTTGAAATGAAGGAAAAGTTCGATGTATCTAAGCTTCTTCCTAAGTCATTGGCTTACTACAGCTACTCAGGATCCCTGACAACCCCTGGTTGTGGTGAGGGAGTTACTTTTTATATTCTTAAAACCCCAGTAGAAATGTCAGCTGGTCAACTGGCACAGTTTAAGAAAATTTTCCCAATGAACGCAAGACCGGTAATGCCGTTAAATGGTCGCAAGATTACAGAAGGCAGTTAAGTCAGAGTCAGGCATCCTGGGCCCTGGTTCGATTCCGCACCGGCCCACCAAGAAACACCAAAACCACCTTCGGGTGGTTTTTTCGTTTGGGGATCTGCTATAAATTGAATAATCATCAATGGAGCTGATATGACCCAATCTTCACGCCGCAATTTCTTAAAAACCTCTACCGCCAGTGTTGCCGCTGTTGCTAGTACACAAGTTTTTGCCCAAAGTTCGAACCTCTCTAGGAAAACTATTGCCGAGGTTCAATCTTATGAGGCAAAGCTGGATATAGATACAACAGCTAACTGGAACGATGGTTTAGCTCATCCCATCCCCTACAAGGACCCCCCTGGCAAAGGAAAAGAAAGAGGCATTGCTTTGGGCGGTGGTGGCACACCACTATTGGGTTTTTATGCAGGTTACTTTAATGCCCTTAGAAAAAATGGCGTTGACTTGGGAAATGCTGATGTCATTGTTGGCACCTCTGCCGGCTCAATATTTGGATCAATGTTAACTGGGGGTCGTTTATGGTTAATTATTGATGAAATGGATTTCTTTAACGACTTTCCAAAACTCTTTGCTGAGCTGGTCCCGGCCCTTCAATTTAATGACTCTCAAAAGAGGGCTATGGCTACGGCGCTATCGGCTTCAGATGGATCTCCAGCAACCATTCAACGAATTGGCAAAGCTGCAATGGCCTCACTCAATCCCAACGGTGTGGATAAGCAATACAAAGTTGTCGAGAAAATCATTGCAATGACTAAGTGGCCCTCGCCAGCCATGTATACAACCACCATTGATTGCTTCACTGGTGAGCGATTAGTAGTTTCTCATAAAGATAATGTGCCCATTAATATTGCTGTATCTGCTAGTTCATCTGCGCCCGGACAGGTAGGGCCAACATTTGTTAAAAATCGCATCTGTATGGATGGGGGAATTTTTCAAACCAGCACACATAGTGATGTGATAGCTGGAGTGAAACGAGCCCTTGTCTTTTCTTTAGGCGATGGTACTAAGAATGAACAAAAGCAAGGCCTGCGTTTGTCTGATTTACCAAATACAGTAAATCAAGAAATAAAAGATTTAGAGGCGGCCGGGACTAAAACTATGCTTATAGTTGCGGGGCTTCCAGCAGGAATTACAAGAGTTGAAAATCTTGTTGACCCTAAATGGATTGGTGCTTATCTGAAGTTAGGGTGGGATAAGGGGGTTGCAGATGCCCCAAAAATGAAGGCATTTTGGTCTTAATTAAGCGGCATTCAAAATCTTTGATCTGGGTTCGACTCCGCCCCGACCCACCAAGAAACACCAAAACCACCTTCGGGTGGTTTTTTTGATCACTCCTCTAGCAAGCTTCTTAACATCCAAGCAGTTTTCTCATGGATGTCTTGGCGTTGAGTGAGTAAGTCAGCGGTTGGTTGGTCATTTGCTTTTTCAACGAGTGGGAAAAGCTTGCGAGCAGTTTTTGCTGTTGCTTCTTGAGCTTTGACAAGATGCTTAACCATTTCCATTGCCTTAGGTACCCCATCAACTTCTTTTATTGAGGTGAGCTTAGCAAATTCTTTATAAGTTCCTGGAGCAGGCTCGCCAAGGGCTCTAATCCGCTCAGCTATCAAATCCAGCGCCGCCCATTGCTCAGTATATTGAGCCATAAACATCGTATGTAGGGTGTTAAACATCGGGCCCTTCACATTCCAATGAAAGTTGTGGGTCATCAAATATAAGGAGTAGCTATCAGCTAAAAGCTCTGACAATCCTTTGGTAATTGCTTTACGATCTTTTTCGCTAATTCCAATATCTATTTTGGTATTCATTTCATGCCCTTTTTAGATGAATTTATCTAACCATCATGCGCCATTTTATGGCTAAAAGATATGGTGTTGTTGAGTGGGCTAGACGGCCATTTTCTTCTGGAGTGCCCCGGAGTTTGGCCCTGGTCGACCTTCCTGGCTAATATGAAAGCCCAAAAGCATTAAAGTTGTCAGGAGATTTGACATTAGTCAATATATGGACTATATTAGTACATATATGAACTTTTTACCTATCGTTAAACAGCTTGCAAGAGCCTACCAAGAGTTTGAAGGCTATTCCTCGACCCATATTCGCGGGCTTGGGCTCTTGCCGGTCCAGTTTGATGTGATCGCGACGCTGGCCAATCAGCCCCCGATGAGCTTTAAGCAGCTAGGTGAGAAAACCTTAATTTCTAAAAGCTCTCTAACGGGGGTTGTAGAAAGAATGGCTCAAAAAGGCTTGATTGCTACATTAGAAAACCCCGATGATGCTCGCAGTCATTTACTCAAGCTAACCCCTAAGGGGCAAAAGATATTTGAGCAAGCCTTTCCAGAGCATCTCAAGCATCTTGAAAAAGCGTTTGAAAAGCTGTCAAAAAAACAAATGAAAGAAATTGAGGCATCGCTCAAAACCCTTAAATCCATCTTTATTAGTTAAAGGAAACATAATGAATCCACATATTGTCCAAAAAGCACCCTACGCAGTAGAGGTAACTGCTGGTCAGTCCTACTACTGGTGTTCTTGCGGCCTGAGTAAGAATCAACCATTTTGTGATTGCAGCCATAAAACTACCGAATTTACCCCTGTTGCGTTTACAGCCGAAAAGACTGAAACCGTATATCTATGTGGATGTAAACACAGTGCTGCTGGTGCATTTTGCGATGGCAGTCACAATAAACTCTGAGTTCATAAATCAATCACGAAAGGAAAAAATATGAAAAACTTTGAAAATGTATTAAATCTACTAGGCCGTATTGCTATTGCAGCTTTGTTCTTGCCAGCAGGACTGAATAAGTTAATTGGTATGGAAGGTGCAACAGGTTATTTCGCATCACTTGGATTACCGGCTGTAGCTGTATTGATATGGATCGTAATTGCCATTGAAATCTTAGGTGGCCTTGCCTTAATTCTTGGCTACCACACTCGTTTGGTGGCGATTGGTTTAGCAATCTTTACTGTAATGGCGAGTATTGTTGGCCATGCCTTCTGGGCCGCTCCAGTAGATGCTGCATTTATTGCTCAGTTATTGTTCTTTAAGAATATTGCTGTGACTGGCGGCTTGTTGATATTGGCCTCATCAGGCGCTGGTTCAATTAGTATTGATGGCCGCAGGGCAAAAGCCGAATAATTAAGTGCAATTGAGCTAGGGTTTTATGCCCTAGGTCCAGGTAGATATCGCCTAGAGCCAACAAGAATCATCAAAACCACCTTCGGGTGGTTTTTATTTATTCAAAGCGGATTATTGAGGTGCCCAGTTTTTACATAGATGAGTGCACCCTCTGATTTAGTGAAGGGCGCATGGTTGCTATATCGAGGACTTCTTATCCACGTCCCGGTGGGATATGAGCCATGCTCATCATGGAATACTCCTTTAAGAACGAATATTTCTTCCCCGCCCGGATGCACATGAGGATTAAAAATTGTATTCGGCGCCCAGTGAACTAAAGCTGTTCCAACGCCTTCAAATTCATGTAGTGGCATTACGGATAAGCCTGGAACTAAACCAGGATGCCATGTAGCTATAGTTGTATCTATTCTGACTATTGAATCATCTTGGGTATCAAATTGCCTCAGTTTTACAAATAAGACACAACCCTCTTTTGAGTGGGGGGTATGTTTGCTATGAGGTGGATTTCGAAGATAAGTGCCAACTGGATAGTCGCCATTCTCATCAGAAAATGTGCCTTCGAGAACTAGGATTTCTTCTCCGCCACCATGATTATGTTCGGTGAAAGAGGATTCCGGGCCGTACCTCACTAGTGAGGTGGCTCGCGCAAGCTCATCGCCAATTCGATCAAGATATTTTCTTTCGATGCCTGGTATGGGTGACGGGTTCCAGCCTAAGTCAGCAGTATTAATCACGGTCTTCTGGGCAAAATCCGAATTAATGTTCATTTATATAATCATATTGAAAGTCCTCAGCTTACTGTAAATATCCCTAGCGGTATTTTTTCATCTAGTCCTCAGACAATGTGAGGCCAATGCAAGAATCTCCAAAATTACCTAAGATAGTGTCATGAGCAATTTCTTAGATCCAGCAATTCTCTTCTTTGTCTTTGGTGCTTTTGCAGGCATCGTCAAATCTAATCTAGAAATTCCGCAACCGATTGCAAGGTTTTTATCCCTTTATCTATTAATGGCTTTGGGTTTGAAAGGCGGCTTTGCGCTGCATAAATCGGGCTTTACTCTGGAGATTGGTTTAGCACTTGGATTGGCAGTGTTCCTGGCGATCATTATTCCTTTGATGGGCTATTTGGTTCTCAGAACCAAGCTCAATAACTATGATGCCGCAGCTATTGCAGCTACCTACGGCTCAGTCAGTGCCGTTACCTTTATCACCGCAACGCAAGCACTTGATCAATACGGCATCCAGTTTGGTGGACATATGGCCGCTGCAATGGCGCTGATGGAATCGCCTGCCATTATTCTGGCAATCTTATTGGCAAACAAAGCGAGAGCATCAGCCACTAACTCAACTCAGTCCACGGGTATGTCAAAGATTCTTCATGAATCATTTACTGATGGCGCACAACTGCTTTTATTAGGTTCAATGATCGTTGGTTTGGTGAGCGGCGATGCGGGCCAAAAAATAATGACGCCTTTTTCAATTGATTTATTCAAAGGTATGCTCGCCTTCTTTTTACTCGATATGGGTTTGATGGCGGCCAAGAACTTTGAGGGACTAAAGGGCAAACCGCCAATCACCTTGTTTTACGCTATCGGTGCCCCATTAGTTCATGCCTCCATTACGTTGGGGCTATGCAAGTTGCTGGGCCTACCTTTAGGCGATACCGTTTTGTTGATGGTGCTAGCTGCGAGCGCCTCTTATATTGCAGTGCCAGCAGTATTAAGGCACGCACTTCCCGAAGTGAATCCTGCTTTGTATATGGGGATGTCCTTAGGCATTACTTTCCCCTTCAATATCATCTTGGGAATTCCGCTCTATGCCTATATTGCTGGGCTTACTTACTAGCTTAGATTTAGTCCGGTTAGACATCAATTATTAGGCCCCTATAAGATGTGTAGAACTAAGGAGAATAGCAATGCCATTGGTCAGAATTGATATAAGCAAAAAACACCCTAAGAGCTATGCACAGCAGGTTGGGGACATTGTCTATAAGGTCATGCGAGAGCAAATAAATGTTCCAGAAGACGATAAGTTTCAGATTATCACCAGACACGACTCATCGGAATTTAATATTCCCAAAAGTTATTTAGGAATTGAATACTCTGAAGGAATCATTTTTATTCAGGCAACTATAAGCTTTGGCAGATCTATAGATCTTAAAAAAAATCTCTATAAAGCTATCTGCGAATCCTTAGTAAAGAATCTTAAAGTTAGGCCTCAAGATATCTTTATCAACTTGCTTGAAGTAAGCAAAGAAAATTGGTCATTTGGGAATGGTGAAATGCAATATGCTGATAAGGATTGATTATCTTCAGCAATGATCCAGCACTCCTTCAGCTCGCCTAAAATCAACCTATGCGCTTGCTCTCTCTTTTAGCTCTGATCTTTTTATTCAATACAGCCTTTATGCCTGTATTGGGGGCGGCTCATGAGCAGTCCCATCAAACCAGAGAAGGCATGACCCAGATTAGATGGAATGATGATCAGTCTAGCAATGGTTTATTCCAAGTGGTGCACGATGAGCATCATGCTCAAGCGGGCTCCACCAATGCATCTGATCACTCAGAGAATCATCAGTGCCATCATGTTTCAGTAATTGGGATTGTTAGCTTTATAGGTCAACAGACAATTCTTAATCTACACTCCCACACATCTACAGAGCAGTACTTTCTGCTCGAATTCTTCTCTTCTCGAATAGACTATCCGCCTAAAAATACTTAAACAAATTTTTTGAACTCAATCCATTGTGATTGAGCATTACATTATTTTTTTAAGGTTTCATATGAAGGCGATAAAAATTGCTTTGCTGGCTTTGACTCTAGTCTCAAGTATTTATGGCGCAACAGTCAATGCAGAGGAGTCAAGAGATGATCATTCACTGATTTTGTTGGTGGGCCCCGCAATGGAGAAAAGTACAGTTGATGGCTCAAGGGCCTATGGCACTGCGTTGACGGTTGAGTTTACGGCGATTGAACATCAATTAGAAATTGAGCTTGGTACACAGTACTTGAGCACTTCTAATCCAAAAGAGCTCGGCGCCCAAATTATCTTTAAAAAGCCGTTTGAGCTTGCTAAAGACATAGAGCTCGGGGTTGGAGTGGGCCCCGCGATCTGGAGGAAGACCAGCTCGCCTGGAAACAATCTTCAATCAGGGGTGGCCTTTGTTGCGGACTTTATGTTTTGGCCAACCCAAAAGATTGGTTGGTATTTAAGTCCAAGTTACACCTATGGAACGAGTAGTGGGAGCGATAGAACGGCTGGAGTTTCTGTGGGACTATTATTTTCAATGTAAAGCTTAGGTAGATATTCTTGGCCCTAAAAGATTTCGCACCGTAGTGATGTAAATCTAGGTATATTCCCAACAAGTACTTCATTTAAATACATAAAGCAAAGGTTGAAATGACCACTATCGCTAAACCCCAGTCTAAATTTTCGACAGTAATTCGCGTTACGAGTGGAAATTTTATTGAGATGTATGACTTCTTTTTGTTTGGCTTTTATGCCACCTATATCTCTAAAGCATTCTTCCCATCCGATAGTGAATACGCATCTTTAATGTTAACTTTTGCTACCTTTGGAGCGGGATTTTTAATGCGTCCACTGGGCGCAATTTTGCTGGGTGGTTATATCGATCGCATTGGCCGTCGCAAGGGCCTAGTCCTAACACTTGCAATTATGGCAACTGGCACCGCTATGGTTGCGTTCATTCCAAGCTATGCAACGATTGGTTTATTTGCCCCCCTATTAGTCTTGGTGGGTCGCTTGCTGCAGGGATTCTCAGCCGGTGTAGAGTTGGGTGGCGTGTCGGTTTATCTTTCGGAGATGGCAACGCCTGGCCACAAAGGCTTTTATGTCAGCTGGCAATCTGCTAGTCAGCAAGTGGCCATTATCTTTTCAGCCGCATTGGGTTATATCCTAAATGAATCCATGAGCAAGGATGTCATTGCTGATTGGGGATGGCGTATTCCATTCTTTATTGGCTGCATGATCATTCCAATTGTGTTTCAGATTCGCCGCTCACTACAAGAAACAGAAGAGTTTCTTGCTAAGAAGCATCACCCGAGTTTTAAAGAAATCATGAAGTCAGTCACGATCAACTGGCAGTTGGTTGTTGCTGGAATGATGTTGATTGTTATGACTACGGTATCTTTCTATCTGATTACGGTTTATACCCCCACATTTGGGAAGAGCGTGATGAAGCTCTCAATTGTTGATAGCTTGCTGATTACGCTGTTTGTGGGTCTATCCAATTTCATTTGGCTGCCGGTGATGGGCGCTCTTTCTGACAGAATTGGGCGTTGGCCAATCATGGCCTTGTTTTCCGGTTTGACCTTATTAACTGCTTATCCCACCTTGAACTGGTTGGTGGCAAACCCAAGCTATGAACATATGCTGGTAGTAGAGCTTTGGCTCTCATTTTTATATGCTAGCTATAACGGCGCTACCGTTGTTGCGTTAACAGAAATTATTCCAATTCAAATCAGAACTACGGGCTTCTCTCTGGCATATAGCTTGGCCACCGCCATATTTGGTGGATTCACACCATTGGTATCGACTTGGCTTATTGAAACTACCGGAGATAAAGCGTCCCCAGGATATTGGATGGCAATGGCAGGTGGTATGGGCTTAATTGCTACTGCGTTAATCTACAAAGGAATTATTAAGGCTAGGGATTAATCATTCTCTGCTCATTTCGATACAGCTCAAGTTATCTATAAGAAATATCAAAACTACTTTCGGGTGGTTTTTTCATTGATAGAGCGTAGAGTATGGAAAGCATATTAGGAGGATCACCATGGCCATGGCTACACCCAATACTCAAGAGCTAAAAGTTTTAGAGGCCTTACGTGCCCATAGAAGAAGGCATCGCGAGGGACTTTCTAGTCAAATTTCTGCTCATATTGAGCAGCCTGCCGGTACCTTAACGGTGGGCCAAAAAATATCAGATGTAGTTGCAAAGACCGTTGGATCTTGGAAATTCATCATCATCCAAAGTCTATGTATATCTGCCTGGATTATCTATAACTCAGTGAGCAACACCAAGGCATGGGATCCTTACCCTTTCATTCTCTTGAATCTGATGTTGTCTTTTCAGGCTGCTTATACTGCTCCAGCAATTATGATGAGCCAAAATCGGCTCTCAGAGATTGATCGACAACATGCAAATAATGACTTTGAAGTGAATGTAAAAGCAGAGCTTGAAATTGAATTACTGCATCAAAAGATAGATGCGATGAAAGAGAAAGAGCTCTATGCCTTAGCTAAGGCGGTAGAGGCTCTTAGCGAGAAATTGGATGGTTATCGCAAATAATCTCAAGCATTTTCGGGATAGGTAATAAAAAAGGGGGTGATTATCCACCCCCCAGTCCAATATCTTAGTTGTGCTTACTTAAATAAGTCGGCATTCATCACTTTGGTCCATGCCGCAACAAAGTCTTCAACAAACTTTTCTTGATTGTCATTCTGAGCGTAAACCTCAGCATAGGCACGAAGAATAGAGTTAGAGCCAAATACCAAATCGACTCTGGTAGCAGTCCACTTCACTTTGCCGGTGTTCCGTTCAACAATCTCGTAGCTATTACGTCCAGTGGGCTTCCAGAGGTAATTCATGTCAGTAAGATTCACAAAAAAGTCGTTGCTCAGAACACCAACTTTATTTGTAAATACACCGTCTTTTATTTCGCCATAGTTCGTTCCCAGCACCCTCATGCCACCCACTAGAGCAGTCATCTCTTGGGCTGTCAGACCCATTAATTGCGTACGATCTAAGAGCAACTCTTCAGGGGTTACTGCATAGTTTTCTTTTAACCAATTGCGATAACCATCTGCAAGCGGCTCCAGCACTTCAAAAGATTCCACATCAGTCATCTTTTGTGTAGCATCCCCACGACCTGATGTAAATGGCACTTTGATATTGAACCCACCAGCCTTTGCTGCTTGTTCAATACCAATATTGCCAGCCAACACGATGATGTCAGCAATGCTTGCCTCCGTCTTTTTAGAAATTGATTCATAGATGGCTAAGGCTTTTGCTAGACGCTCAGGCTCATTGCCAGCCCAATCCTTTTGAGGAGCCAGGCGAATACGAGCACCATTGGCACCACCACGCTTATCTGAACCACGGAAAGTACGCGCGCTATCCCAGGCAGTGGCAATCATTTCACTATTGGATAAGCCGCTTGATTTGATCTTTGACTTTACTGCTTTGAGATCATATTTTTTGCGACCTGCTGGAATGGGGTCTTGCCAGATTAATTCTTCTTTAGGTACGTCAGGGCCAAAGTATCTTGCTTTAGGGCCCATATCACGATGGGTAAGCTTGAACCAAGCGCGCGCAAAAGTTTTGGAGAAGTAGTCCTGATCTTGTGAGAATCTCTCTGCAATTTTTCGATACTCTGGATCCATTTTCATTGCCATGTCAGCATCTGTCATGATGGGCATGCAACGAATAGCAGCATCTTCTACGTCAACGGGCTTGTCCTTTTCTTGAATGCTAACGGGCTCGTATTGCCATGCCCCTGCAGGACTTTTTTTAAGCTCCCACTCATGGTTCAGCAGCATTTCAAAGTAGCCGTTATCCCATTGGGTTGGATTACTCGTCCAGGCGCCTTCAATACCGCTAGTGACGGTGTCACGACCAATGCCTCTAGTCTTATGATTCATCCAGCCAAGGCCTTGTTCCTCAATAGGTGCCGCTTCAGGTGCCGGCCCTAGGTTTGCTGCATTGCCATTGCCATGGGCTTTACCCACGGTATGTCCGCCTGCAGTGAGCGCAACAGTTTCTTCATCATTCATGGCCATGCGCTCAAACGTCACACGAATGTCACGAGCTGTTTTTAAGGGATCAGGTTTGCCATCAACACCCTCTGGATTCACGTAAATAAGACCCATCATCACTGCTGCTAAAGGATTTTCTAAATCGCGCTCCCCCGAGTAGCGACTACCTTCACCACCACTTTTTTGCAGCCACTCTTTCTCTGAGCCCCAATAGATATCTTTTTCTGGGTGCCAAATATCCTCACGCCCAAACGAAAAGCCAAAAGTTTTTAATCCCATGGCTTCATAGGCAATAGTTCCTGCGAGAACCATCAAATCGGCCCAGCTAATCTGGTTCCCGTATTTCTTTTTAATTGGCCATAAGAGACGACGAGCCTTATCCAAATTAGCATTATCTGGCCAAGAATTTATTGGGGCAAAGCGTTGATTGCCCGTGCCTGCGCCGCCTCTGCCGTCAGCAATACGATAGGAGCCAGCTGAGTGCCAAGCCATACGAATCATCAGGCCGCCGTAGTGTCCCCAATCAGCCGGCCACCAATCCTGACTAGTAGTGAGTAATTTTTTGACATCTTTCTTAAGGGCTTTTACATCGAGTGTTTTTAATTCTTTTCGATAGTCAAAGCTTGGTCCCATTGGATTGGTTTTGGTATCTTGTTGATGCAGAATATCCAGATTGAGAGACTTGGGCCACCAAGCCATTGGGCCATTATTAGATTCGGTATTAGAGCCGTGAGCGATAGGGCATGTGCCAGTTGAAGTCATATGAAGCTCCTTTTGAGTAAATCAGTTTTCTTCGCTGTTTCAGCTTAACTGATCTAGATGAAATTAGTTGATTTTGATACTAATTTTTATGGTAACTGGCTAGATATTTTTTAAAGCAGTTCAACACCGAAGTGTTTCATCAGTAACGCAAATAGCCCAAAGCAAACGATGGTCACTGCTACGCTAGCACCCATAGTGAACCAGAACCCGATTCGTGGAAGCAAATAAGGAAAGAGTAAAAACATTGGTAATGTTGGAATGACATACCAGAAGGTGTAGTAAGCGTGATTGGCTATTTTTTCTTCAGGCTGATTTTCTACAAACAGCCATACGAGAGTGAGCAGTGTCATCAAAGGAAGTGCGGCTATAAAGCCACCAAGCCTATCGCTGCGCTTAGCTACCTCAGAAATGAGCACAACCAGTCCCGCAGTAATTAAGTATTTAGTAATGATCCAAGCCATTTGAGCCTTTGGAAGCAGGTGATTTACCCCATTATAGGAAGAATGCCGCAAGGACATCAGCCATTCTTTTGGCTTTGTTAGTATCGACTAATGGAAAAAATAATTGAAGATCACGAGCTCGAAACGCCTGACAAACAGCGGGCGGCTAAGAAAAGTACATTAGTTAGCGTTGCAGTCAATATTGGCTTAACGATTTCTCAGGTATCCGCCGGAATTGTGTCAGGCTCCCAAGGTTTGATCGCTGACGGCATTCACTCACTTACAGATTTAGTTGCTGACTTTGTTGTTCTATTCGCCAATCACCATAGCGGTAAAGAGGCAGACGATGACCATCACTATGGACATCAACGCTATGAAACTGCAGCGTCTCTTTTCCTGGGAGTATCTTTATTGGCTGTTGGCGTTGCAATGCTGTGGAAAGCTGGCGAAAAAATTATTGATCCCGTTCCAATGGGTCAAATTCAAATCATTGCCTTATATGTTGCTCTAGGATGTTTAGTCGCCAAAGAATTACTCTTTAGATATATGTTGGCTGTAGCTGAACGAGTTCGTTCTTCAATGTTGGTTGCTAATGCTTGGCATGCGAGATCGGATGCAGCTTCTTCTTTAGTGGTTTCTGTAGGTATTGTGGGCGCACTCTTGGGTTTTCCCATCCTGGATTCGGTAGGCGCATTGGTTGTGGGCTTAATGGTTGCTAAGACGGGTTGGCAATTTAGTTGGGATGCGCTTAATGATTTAATGGATAGGGCGGTATCTGTTGAAGAGCATCAAAGAATTGAAGAAATTATTCGATCTACTGAGGGTGTGAGAGGTTTTCATGATCTACGAACCCGCAAGATGGGAGATATGATTTTGGTAGATGTTCATATAGAAGTGGATGCGGATTCAACGGTTCAAGCAGGTCATGACATCGCCCTTGCAGCCAGAAATCAAATCATGCGAGAGCTACCCGTTCTAAATGTCATGACTCATATTGACCCCATTTAAATTACCCCATTTAGGTTTTAAAGATCATCAAGCTCAAAGCAGTATTCTTATTTTATGAAAACCTATATTTCTGAATTTATTGGTACCGCCTTGTTGCTTGCAATAGTTGCTGGCTCTGGAATCATGGGCGAGACATTGGGTGCTGGTAATGCAGCTGTGGCTCTTCTCGGCAACAGTATTGCAACTGGTGCCGGTTTATATGTTCTCATTACTTTGCTTGGGCCAATTTCAGGTGCGCACTTTAACCCAGTGGTGAGCTTGATGTTCTGGAAGTTAGGGCATCTTCATTTAAGAAAAATGCTGGGTTATTGGCTATGCCAGTTCAGCGGGGCGATTCTCGGAATATGGCTAACTCACTACATGTTTGGCCTGGCAATTATTCAAGAGTCAACCAAGAGCAGATCTGGCTCTGGCATTTGGTTCAGCGAATTTATGTCTACACTCATCTTGCTCTCAGTAATTCATATTGGAGATCGAGAAGCAAAAGATCGTGTTCCTATGCTGGTGGCGTTAACAGTAACCGCTGGTTACTGGTTTACCTCCTCTACTTTCTTCGCGAACCCTGCTGTGGCTTTGGCGCGCAGCTTGACCAATACCTTTGTAGGCATTGCCCCAAATGATGTTCTGGGTTTTATCATTGCCGAAGTCTTGGCAGTCCTAGTGATGATGGCTCTATTACGCCGCCAAAGCTGAGAATTCTTGTGAGAGAATATCCTTATATCTTAGGAGGAGCGTTATGAAACAAGCATTTAGGTTAGTTTTTACCCTTTCTTTTCTGATGACTTTAGGCGGCTGTTTGGCAAGCACCACCTCGCCTGTTGGCCTTAATTGCGATTACAGTCAAGGCAAGCCCTTTTGGGAATTGCCTGTAGATTGTCAAGGTGGCCGCTAGTTTTCTAGTAGATTAAGTCGCCACTAAATTAATTGGGAGGGTCTCATTACTAATCTCAATCAACTTCCTGGCGACCTTCCGACCCCACTAGACGATGGGGCTGCGGACCACTTAAAGGGCATGTCGCTTCCCCAGCTTGCATTACGCTCGACAATTGGAGAGGACATTGCCCTTGGTCAGATCAAGGGAAGGTTGGTGATCTATTGTTATCCCATGACAGGGCAGCCCAATGTTGCTCTTCCAGATGGGTGGGATCAAATCCCTGGAGCAAGGGGCTGCACCCCACAAAGTTGTGCATTTAGGGATCACTATCAAGAGCTTCAGGCGCTGGGGGCACAAGTCATCGGTTTGAGTGTGCAAAGCACCGAGTATCAAAAAGAGATGGCCGATAGGCTGCATTTGCCTTTCCCCGTAGTGAGTGATGCGGATTATCAATTTCAGCAAGCCTTAAATATGCCCACATTTGTTGCTGCAGGAATGACTTTACTTAAGCGGGTTACGCTTATTGCAAATGATGGTGTGATTGTGGGTGTGCATTACCCCATTTTTCCAAGTGATAGTGATGCACCTTGGGTAGTCGACTTCTTAAAAAATCACGCCTAAAAAGAATGTGCTTAGATCTGAGCTCAAAGATCTAAATTATCTAAGGCGTTTTTCTGAAGGTGGCTGGTGTCTGCCCAACGCTCAACCTTCCAAGCATTGCCATCATGACCAATCCAATTTAGTGATGCATTCGGTACGGAAACCGCTTTTTCAGCTTCTAGGGGTTGATTGCTTGCGACCCTATACATCATGTCTAATGCGCCCCCATGACTTACCAGCAAAATAGTTTTACCAACATGTTTTTGCCTGAGCTCTTCAAGCGCACCTTTGATGCGTTCTGAAAATTGCAGAATACTTTCACCGCCATCCATATCATGATGAATGTCTCTACTAAGATGAATCTTCCAAAGCTCTGGCTTTGCTAAGGGGGCATCATTTAGACTTAAGCCTTGAAGAGCGCCAAGATGCCGCTCCCTGAGTGCGCTAACTGGAATTGCAGTAACTTGGTATAGGTCTTCTATCGCTTTTGCTGTTTGTCTAGCCCGCTGTAGGTCGCTGGTATACATCACATCAAACCGTAAATCCATTACTTTCAGAGCACGTGCCATTTGGGTGGCCTGCTCCAGACCTGAAGTATTCAGCTCAATATCGGTGTGACCTTGTAGGCGACGCTCGACATTCCAGTCAGTTTCTCCATGGCGCACTAAGCAAAAGCGTGTTGTAGTCATTCGCCAATGATAAAGCCCGGAAGCAAACCTCGAGATGTAAAAAGCCCCGTTATTACGGGGCTTGATATTTATGCGGCAGCAATAGGATGTTTGCTCAGTGCTCTTAAAATCTTATTTTTATCTTTTGGCTTGGTGCTACTTTCAAGTAATTTATTGAGCTGTGTAACGTTTAGTGGCCCAAGGCGCGCTTTTCCGGTTTTGGTTAGCATGGGATCGTTTTTTCTATTTCTTTGATTTTGGCCTACAGCCATGAATTTTCCTAGGGTGATGGAATGATAAATCTCAGAATGAAATTCAAAGATTCCCCTAGCTAGGGCGCAGAATAGTGATCACCATTCAGAATAACAGCTTCAATCTTCAGGCGCTATGATTAAGGCATGATAAATCTCATGAATATCCTATTTTCTTTGGTAATGGGCTTTCTGATGTCGGTGAGCATTACCCTTGCTACGACCTTTGTGCGTGTTGGTCCTGTAGAAAACTTCTTTTTCGTTTGGCTTGAAGTTTGGTTGGTGGCTTATCCCGTGGCAATTGTTTGTATTTTGATTTATCGCCCCTTTGCTAGCAGGCTAACTGCCGTATTATTCGAGAAAATTACTGCCAGCAAATAACTCAAGTTTTTGAAAAGGTCTTATATGAAGATTTATGTTTCTTGCGTACTCTGTGTCATTAGCTTAAGTGCATGTGCTGCTGTCTATACGGATGGATCAGATGCTAATCACGTGACTTATTTAAATAGCAATGGCGAGTCTATTGCGCAGTTAACTCAAAACGCAAACGCCTATTGTGCGCAATACGGTAAGGTTGCAAGCTTCAGGAATAGTGATACACAATTGGTTGCTGTTTTTGACTGCAAGTACCCACAAAAACAATAGCAGTCATTAGCCTGCAAGATCTGATTGATAGATCAATCCAGCATGCTCTCTAAGTGCATGGAATTGAATCGATTCCCAGCGTTGTTGAGCAACATCTAGTTCGGATTTATGAGATGCTAAGAATACTGATGCACCCACAACATCTTCCGCCATGCGATGAATGTTTTCTTGAGTGAATTTTTTGAGTGCTACAGGGTCATCAGAGCTTACCCAGCGCGCCAAGCTATAGCGCGCAGGTAATAGGCGCACTTCAGCTCCATACTCAGTTTGCAGACGATGACTAACTACTTCAAATTGCAGTTGCCCAAAAGCGCCTAGTAGCATGGTGCCCCCAGACATGGGGCGGAAGACCTGAATGGCGCCCTCTTCACCAAGTTGCATCAAGCCAGTTCTTAGTTGTTTGGAGCGCAAAGGATCGGCTGATTCAACCATGCGAAAAATTTCAGGGGCAAAAAATGGTAAGCCCGTAAATTGCAACTGCTCCCCTTCGGTAAGGGTGTCACCTAAGCGCAATAAGCCATGATTGGGTAGTCCAATAATGTCTCCTGGAAATGCCTCATCCAAAATATCCCGTCTTTGAGAAAGAAAAGACAATGCATTATTGGTACGTACTTCCTTTGCGTTCCGACAAATTTTCAGCTTCATGCCGCGCTGAAAATGGCCAGAGCAAATACGTAAAAATGCTACGCGATCGCGATGAGCGGGATCCATATTTGCTTGAATTTTGAAGACAACAGCTGAGAATTTATTTTCGGCAGGACTCACTTCTCGTTGCAATGCTTTGCGTGAGCCAGGTGATGGCGCTAGTTCAACTAGTGTATTCAGAATTTCTCGAACTCCGAAATTATTAATTGCAGACCCAAAGAAGACGGGTGACTGACGACCTGCCAAAAAGGCCTCACGATCAAAGGTAGGCATCGCTTCTTTAATGAGATCTACCTCTGCCAAGGCGTTTTCTAGATCAGAGCCAAGACGTTCTCTCAGATCTGGATCATTGACATCGACGACGGCATGCGAGTTTTCAGTAACGCGATCTTCACCAGCTTTAAACATGCGCATACGCATATTGGCAATATCAATTACGCCAGCAAAGGATTTGCCCATGCCTACTGGCCAAGTAAATGGAACAACCTCAATACCTAAGGCAGTTTCAATCTCATCCATTAATTCCATGGGAGGTTTAACCTCGCGGTCCATTTTATTAATGAAAGTAACAATTGGAGTATTGCGGGCACGACAAACTTCTAGCAAACGAAGGGTTTGAGACTCAACACCATTGGCGGCATCAATCACCATCAAAGCAGAGTCGACAGCGGTTAATACGCGGTAGGTATCCTCGGAAAAGTCTTGGTGACCTGGTGTATCTAGAAGATTAATGATGCAGTCACGATATTCCATCTGCATCACTGAGCTCGCTACGGAAATACCACGCTGCTTTTCAATTTCCATCCAGTCAGAAGTTGCATGGCGACTCGCCTTGCGGGCTTTTACGCTCCCCGCAATCTGAATCGCTCCTGCGTAGAGCAGTAGCTTTTCAGTCAGCGTAGTTTTGCCCGCATCTGGGTGAGAGATGATGGCAAAGCTGCGACGTCGTAATACTTCTGCGCCTGGAGTGCTG
>Ga0136644_10001230_pt1 | contig 20428 bp, 14 predicted proteins | sample C_130820_EF_Meta_FD_94780 | JGI IMG/M metagenome (GOLD analysis project Ga0136644, IMG submission 94780) | Freshwater microbial communities from Lake Croche, Canada to study carbon cycling - C_130820_EF_MetaG (v2) (version 2) | ecosystem: Environmental > Aquatic > Freshwater > Lake | place... | reverse complement strand
GGGCGGTGTGATCGACAAGGGCACGCCGGCCACGGTCCTGGCGGGCGTGAAGGTTGTGCTTCACAAAAAGAACGGGCAGTGGCTCGTGCAGGATGCAGAGGGGGAGCAGGTCAGGCCGGGGAGACGCGAGTGATGGATTCCCGATGGAGGTGTGACCGGGTTGGATTTCCTGTTCCAGGCGATACGAGGGTTTAGGAACAGGGTTGACCCAGGGAACCCGCACAGGCGCGAGACGAGCGGCCGGGAGCGCCACCCAACGCCGCGCGCAGTCATCGCCCCTTCATTCCGTCGGAGGGGCCGCCCGTTGCCCCGTGAGCCGGCGTAGTTGGCCAGCGCAGGCATGGATGCCGGAGCGCAGACAACTCCGAGTGAGCGGAGGCCTGGAAGGCCGGAGCGAACGTCCGGCGAGCGGGGCGGCGGGCGGCCCCGGGCGTCACCGGAAACGCGCGATCGGCACCGCGCGCCGATTTCGGCCGACACGATCGACGGCCGCGCCCAAGCCTCCGCCGCCTCACCCCGCGCAGGCGTTCATCTTGTCGCGCGGCGTGCCGGGAGCGACGAGCGGCGGCGTGGGCTTCGAGAGCGGCACGACGTCGAAGTCGTTGCCGATGGTCACCGCCACCCGCTTGTAGGCCGGCGTCCGCGAGAGCGGGTCGGCGTCCTTCGGCACGAGCACGTTGGCCTCGGGGTAGTACATCGCCACGTTGCCCGGCCGGATCTGGTCGAAGGCCGACACGATCTGGCCCCGCATCTCGCCGGCGACGCTCGCGATCCGGCACTTGCCGCCGTTCTTGAGCCCGAGCCGCTCGATGTCGTCGGGGTGCATGAGCACGATGTCGCGACGGGTCTGGTTGCGGTAGAGGTCGTCCTCCTCGTAGACGACCGTGTTGAACTGCCCCTCGCTGCGGATCGTCATCAGCTGCAGCCCCTGCGGCGCGGGGGGCAGGTCGTGCACGAAGAGCGTCGCCCGGCCATCGGGCGTGGGGAAGGAGGGCTCGTCGAGCGCGCGGCCGGGAATCGAAAACTCCTTCTTCGTGCGGTCGATGTCGGCGATCTGCTCGAGGCCCGGCACGATCCGCGCGATGGCCTCGCGGATGGTGCTCGTGTGCGACATCGCCCGCCAGTCGACCGGGCCGCCCGTGCCGAGCACCCGCGCCGCGAGGTCGGCCACGATCGCCACCTCGGCCCGCGGGCCCTCGACGGTGGATGACACGTGCCGCGGCCGGCCGCCGTCGGAGAGGCGGATGTAGCTGAACATGCTCTCCTGCGTGGAGGGCTCCGGCTCCTCGTCGCGGGCGAGCACCGGCAGGATGATCGTCTCCTCGGCGCCGGTGCCCCAGGCGTGGCCGGTGTTGAGCGACGTGCTCAGGTAGACGACGGTGTCGACCTTCCCCAGCGACCGCCGCGCGTAGGCGGCGTCGGGCGTGGCGCCGTAGAGGTTGCCGCCGAGGCAGACGGCGAACCGCATCCGCCCCGCGTCGGCGGCGTCGAGGCACTCGAGCGTGTCGAAGCCCTTCGTCGTCGGCAGCCGCACGCCGTAGTGGCTCTCGAGCCGCTCGAAGATCGCTTTTTTGAGCGTCGGCGTGACGCCCACCGTGCCCATGCCCTGGATGTTCGAGTGGCCGCGGATCGGCTGCAGCCCGGCGCCGGGCCGGCCGATCATCCGCCGCAGGAGCGCGAGGCTCGCGATCGCCTGCACCGTGGCCGCGCCGTGGAGCTGGTGCGTCACGCCCATCGTCCAGGCGAACACCACCCGCTTCGCCCGCGCGTAGTCGGCGGCCATCCGGTCGATCTCGGCCTTCGCCACGCCCGACTTCTCGACGATCTCGTCCCAGGGGAGCGCGTCGAGCCGGGCCGCCAGCTCGGGCCAGCCGTGCGTGTGGCGGGCGAGAAACGCCTCGTCGACGACCGGCTCGGCGCCGGGGGCCGGCCGGCCGGCGGCCGCCAGCTCGCGGAGGGACTTCATGATGCCGTAGACGAGCGCGAGGTCGCCGCCGACGTGGGGCTGCACGTGCATGCTGCCGATCTCGGCGCCGAAGAAGAGCGCCCAGGGGTCGCTGGGCACGGAGAAGTTGACGGTGCCCGTCTCGACGATCGGATTGATCGAGATCACCTTCCCGCCGGCGCGGCGGACCATCATCAGCGTGCGCATCAGCCGCGGGTGGTTGCTCGCCGGGTTGCCGCCGATGAGGAAGACGAGGTCGGCGTGCTCCATGTCGTCGAGCTTGATCGTGCCGGCGCCGGTGCCGATGGCGCTCGTCAGCCCCACGCCGCTGGCCTGGTGGCAGTAGAAGCTGCAGTTGTTGACGTGGTTGGTGCCGTAGAGCCGGGCGAAGAGCTGGAGGAGGAAGCCGGCCTCGTTGCTCGAGCGGCCGCTGAAATACCAGAAGGTGTCGTCGGGGGGCGTGGCCCGCAGCTTCGCGGCGATCCGGCCGAGCGCGTCGGACCATTCGATGGGGCGGTAGTGCTGCGAACCCTTCTCGAGGATCACCGGCTGCACGAGCCGGCCGGAGTGCTCGAGCTGGTGGGGCGTGAAGGCCCGCAGCTGCGGCACGGAGTAGGTCTCGAAGAACGACGGCTTCACCGCCCCCTGCATGTCGGCGACCATCGCCTGGAACGACTTCTTGCAGACCTCGGGGAAGTGGCCCGCCTCGTTGACCATGCCCCCCGACTGCCCCCCCATGCCGACGGCGCAGGTCTTGCAGGCGTTCTTCGACCGCATCGCCTGCCAGAACTTCCAGAGGCCGCCCGCCTGCCGCGCCTTCTTGAACGTGTAGAGCACGGCCCGCCAGCCGCCCCCCGTCCGCACCCTGCCCGTGAGCTTCACCATGCGATCCGCCTCCGCGTCCGATCCCACACCCGATCCTACGCCCGCCGTCGTTCCGCCGTCGTTCCGCCGTCGTTCCGCCGGCCACGCCGGCCACGCCGGCCACGCCGGGGTCGCCGGGGTCGCCGGGGTCGCCGGGGTCGCCGGGGTCGCCGGGGTCGCCGGTGCCGCCCGCACCGCCCGCACCGACGTGCCGCGCGGCGGCCTCGCCGTCCGCCCCGCCGTCAGGCGAGGCTCACCGTCACCGTCTTCGTCTCGAGATACGGGTCGAGGCCGCGCTCGCCGAGTTCGCGGCCGAAGCCCGACTGCTTGAAGCCGCCGAACGGCGCCGCGGCGTCAAAGACGTCATAGCAGTTTACCCACACGGTGCCGGCCCGCAGCCGGCGGGCGACGTCGTGGGCCCGGGCCACGTCGCGGGTCCAGACGGCGGCCGCCAGGCCGAAGGGGGTGGCGTTGGCCCGCCGCACGAGCTCGTCGGTGTCGGAAAACCGCAGCACCGAGAGCACGGGGCCGAAGATCTCCTCGCGGGCGATCGTCATGTCGTCGGTGACGCCCGTGAACACGGTGGGCTCGATGAAGAAGCCGCGCGAGCCGACGCGGCCGCCGCCGGTGGCGCAGGTGGCGCCCGCCCGCCTGCCGGCGTCGATGTAGCCCATGATCTTGTCGAACTGCGCCCGGTCGACCTGCGGGCCCTGCTCGGTGGCGGGGTCGAAGGGGTCGCCCACCCGGCGGGCGCGGCTCAGGGCCACGACGCGGTCGACGAACGCGTCGTGGATCGAGTCCTCGACGAAGAGCCGCGAGCCCGCGCAGCAGCACTGCCCCTGGTTCAGGTGGATGCCCACGTGGGCCCCGGCGGCCGCCGCGGCCATGTCGGCGTCGGCGAAGACGATGTTGGGGCTCTTGCCGCCGAGCTCGAACGTGAGCCGCTTGAGCGTGTCGGCAGCCTGCCGCATGATCACCTGCGCGGTCTCGCCGGAGCCGGTGAAGGCCAGCTTGTCGACGCCCGGGTGCCTCACGAGCGCCGCGCCCGCGGTGGGGCCGTAGCCGGGCACGACGTTGATCACGCCGTCGGGGATGCCCGCCTTCTGCGCGAGCCGCGCGAGTCGCAGGCAGGAGAGCGGCGTCTGCTCGGCGGGCTTCATCACGATCGTGCAGCCGGCCGCGAGCGCCGGCCCCCACTTCCAGGCCACCATCAGGATCGGGAAGTTCCAGGGGATGATCTGGCCGGCCACGCCCACCGGTTCGCGGCGGGTGTAGCAGAAGTGATTCCCGTTGATGGGGATCGTCTGGCCGTGGATCTTGTCGGCCCAGCCGGCGTAATAGCGGAGCGCGTCGAGCGCCAATGGAATGTCGCCGGTGCGGGCGTCGGCGACGGGCTTGCCGTTGTCGAGCGACTCGAGCGCGGCGAGCTCGTCGATCTCCGCCTCGATGAGGTCGCAGAGCCGGTGCATGAGCCGGCCGCGTTCGCGGGCGTCGAGCCGCGGCCAGGGCCCGTCGTCGAAGGCCCTGCGGGCGGCCCGCACGGCGTCGTCGACGTCGGCCGCGTCTCCTTCGGCGACCTGGGCGATCACCTCCTCGGTGGCGGGATCGACCGTGGCGAACGTCCGGCCGCTGCGGGCGGGCCGCCAGTGGCCGTCGATGAAGAGCTGCGTCTGGCGGATCGTCGGACGGGCGACGCGACGGGGCGCGGCGGTCGTGGCCATGGGTCACCTCGCGGAACGGGAAGACAGGCGAATCGCGCGAGCGGTCGGTCGCGCGGCCGCAGGCACCGCGAGCCCGACGCGAAAACCCTCGCGTTGCGGGGGGCCGGCGCGCCGTCGGAAACGGGATTTGCGGCTTGAATCGTAGCCGCGGTAAGATGCCGGCGACAATGCGAGGCGGCCTCGTCGCAGCGTGCGACGGCGGCCCGGTGCCCGCGGGGCGGCTGCGGCCGGCGCCGCGGCGCTGACCGGTTCGGCGGTTCGCATCCCGGTTCGGTGGATCCTGTTCCTGCGGGATCACGTTTCAAGGAGAAGATTCGACATGCGCATGGCACGAAAGATGGCGATGGCGGCGGTCATGGTCGCGGCGGCGGTGGTCTGCGGCGTGGCCTCGGCCGAGGTCACGAGCGGCTACCAGGTGGGCGACTCGGTCGGGGCGATGACGGTGACGAAGGTCGCCGGCAACCCGCTCGACGGAGTGCCGGAGGGCAAGGAGCTCTGCTACCGCTGCCGGATGGGCAGCCGTCCGGTGGTGATGGTGTTCGCCCGCACGGCCGACGCGAATCTGGCCAAGCTTCTCAAGAAGCTCGAGGAGGAGATCGAGGAGCACCAGGACGCGAAGCTGACGAGCTTCGTGAACATGCTGGGCACCGACGTCGAGTCGCTGAAGAAGGACACGGCGGAGTTCGTGAAGGTGAACGGCATCGAGCGGATCGCGTTCGTCGTGCCGAAGGAGCCCAAGGACGGCCCCGCGGGCTACAAGATCTCGCCCGACGCCGACCTGACGGTGGTCTGCTTCAAGGACGGCACGGTGGTGGCCAACCACGCGCTGGCCAAGGGGCAGCTCTCGGAGCCGAAGATCGACGCGATCGTGAAGGCCGCCTGCAAGATGGTGGAGTAGCATCGGGCTGCGGTGCGGCGAGTGCGGCCGGCATCCGCCGGCTGTTTGCCGTCCGATGGCGGGTGATATAGTGACATTCGAGAAACGCCGGGCGGCTTCGGTCGCCCGGCGTTTCCGTGGCAGCGTAGCTCAGTTGGCAGCGTAGCTCAGTTGGTTAGAGCACCGGCTTCATAAGCCGGGTGTCGCCGGTTCAAGTCCGGCCGCTGCTATTCGCACTCGTGCACGAGGATCCGCGGTTGTGTGCGAGACGGACCGAAGCCTTCGGCGACCGTCCCTGCGGGCCGTTGGTGCCGGCCGTCCGCGGCCGCACCGAGCACCGCCGTGAGCACCGCCGTGTGCGGGCAGTCGGATTGCCGACGCCCTCGGTTACGACCTGACCGGCGACCGGGCTGCGGCCGGGCCCGCGCGGCACGTCGCGTAGTGGAAGTACGCCGCCTCCTCGGGCCGGCGGCTGCTCGCCTCGCGCTCGGTCGTGACGTCGATCCGGTCGAACCCCGCCCCCTCCAACTGCGCCGCGAGCTCGTCCGCCGTGAAGTGGTGCGTCATGTACAGCACCGCGCCCCGCTCATCCCGCGACAGGTAGCTGTGCTGCTCCCCGGTCGAGGGAAAGTCTTCGGCGTAGAGCCGGGCATACCCCGGATTGATCGTGTCCGACACGCCCGAGGCCGACAGGTAGAGCCATCCCCGGGGACGGAGGTGTGCGCGCAGGTGCCGCAGCAGATTCTCCCGCTGCCGGACGCCGCCGATGATCGAGAGCACGAGCTGGCAGACGACGACGTCGAATGGCCCATCGTCGACGAAGGGGCAAGGATCCGCCGCGAAGTCGCCCGCGACGAACTCGAGGCTGCGGCCCGTGGCGTCGACCGGAACCGAAAGCCGCTCGGCGGCGCGCACGGCCGTCGGATTGACGTCGACGCCCAGCACGGAGAAACCCCGATCGTAGAGCCGCCTGGAGAGCCGCCCCGTCCCGCACCCGACATCGAGCAGCCGCAGCGGCGTGGCCGCCGCCGTGGCCTCCTGCACCACGGCCAGAAACCCGTCGAGCTGCGGCGTCGAGGCCTTGCTCGGGATCTTCTCCGCGTCGAACCGCCGCCAGTCGTCGCAGGCGTCACGCATCGCCGTCTCTCCTCCGCTGCCGTCGTCCCCCGGCACGGAACGCGCCGGTGCCCACGCCACACGGCACATCGGCTCCCCTCCCCGCGCCCGTGAACCCGCACGCGAGGGCTCGCCCCGCGCTGGCGACGGAGCCGCCCGCCTCCGCCCACGCGTCACGCAGGCCCCGCACGCGTGCGCCCGTCCACCGCACACTCCGGCCGGCCGGCAGCTGCCCGGGGAACGTCTGCACGATGATCCCATCCATCTCCCGTCTCCTCTGCGGCATGCTATCAGGCTGTGAACAATGTCATCACGGCCGCGCATGCGGAGCACGCTCGAGCAGAGGGCGAGGTCGATGAGATCGTGGCGGACATGGGCTACCACTCGACGATCGTGCGGATGCCGTGCGGATCGGGGGCCCACGGAGCCTGCAGGGGCTCCGCGAGCGTCTCCACACTGCCTGATCTCACTTCGAGCGGCTCATGGAGGCGTTCAACCGGCTCCCGACGGCGCCGAGCGGATGTGGGCCGCGGGGCACAACGTCCATCGGCGGATGATCATCGAGCACATCGTCACCCACAAACGGTTTTCGGTCACGGGCTGTCGGGGCGCATCCCGTCGTGCTGGAGCGACGAGTCGGCGGCATGGAAAAGGAAGGCGAGGGGCTGACAGTTCGTCGCCTTCCGGCAGTTCTTGGCTGCCGCTCTCGCTGCCAACCACGGCCCGGCCCGCGGACCGCGGCCCCATTCACGCGGCCGAGGCTGATGCCGTCGGTGTCGATGTCGTTGGCGGCGACGGTCAGGCGGAACGTGAGCGACTTCGTGCCGCTGCCCGACACCTACGCCGCCTCGCGCCTCGCGTAGCCGACCTCGACGGGGAGCGTGATGCCGCCCGGGGTGCCGGCCAGCTTCACCGGCTCGCTGAAGTTGACCCTGAAGGCGAGTGGCTGGCCGGTGCCGTAGGTGCCGGCGGCCGGCAGGGAGACGGAGCAGATCACCGGCGCGACGGTGTCGGCAAGCCCCACAAGTCCGGCGGGCGCCAGCCGCGGCTCGAGCGTCTCGAGCCTCAGGCCGCGCTCGCGATCATTCCCGCGACGTCGTCGTGCGGCGTCGCGGAATCGGCGGAAGGGAAGACCGGCGTCGCGGAGGAAGCGAACCATCGAAAAGACCTTCGGGTCGAGGGGAAGTGGCCAGAGGCAGGCGATCCACAGGGACATCCCGTCAGACTGCTCTCAGGGAAATGAGCTGCACGCTCCAATCAGGGCAACCAATGTGTCGTACACCCCACCCGCAGGTTGTGGCCGCCCGGCCTCCAACCGGGCGCTCGGTCGTAACGCCGCCATCTTTGCCCACAGGGCGATGCCGTCGTTGGTCGACGCCGCGATCGTGGTCGTGCTAGGATCGTGGCCTCCCCGTCGTTTGCAGACGGCCTTCCCTCGAACAAGGAATTGCTCCCAATGGTGCGCTCACTGACTGCTCTCTTCGTGTTCGTGTCGGCGTCGGTCGCCGCGTTCGCGTGCCCCAGCGCCCACGCCCAGTCGGCCGGCACCGTCACCCCGGCTCAGGAGTCCGCCATCGAGGCGGGCATCAAGGACCTGTCGATGCAGTGGTCGACCGCACTCCTCAAGAAGGACGCCGCGATCCTCGAACGGATTTGGGCCCCCGACTTCGTGGAAATCGCGCCCTCGGGTGAACGATCCACCAAGGCCGACGGGATCGCCGCGCTCAAGACGGGCAAGGGGCAACCCACCCTCTCCGAGCTCGCGTCGATCGACGTGCGGGTGTATGGCGGTGGCACGGTGGCGGTCGACATCGGCGACTACCGGGAAGCGGGCAAAGACAAGGATGGCAAGCCCTACGACCGACGGTCGCGGTTCACCAACGTCTGGGTGCTCAGAGACGGGGCCTGGCGGTGCGTCAGCGCTCACGCATCGGTGCTCGATCCGAAGCCTTGACGCCGCCCTCTCCGGGGAGCACCTTGGGCCCCGTCACGGACCGATCCCCGTGAGCGCCGGCGCCCGGGCCACGGCGCGAGCGCCCGGGCCATGGCGCGAGCGCCCGGGCCATGGCGTGAGTCGTCCACGGCCTCGGGTGCCCGACAGCGGGCTCACTTCGCCGCGGATTCCCCGAGCCGGCGGAGCACCTCGTCGTGCTCGGCGTGGGCCGTGCGCAACGCCTCGTTGACCTTGCGGGCGAGCTCCATCGCCGTCGCCGGCGCGATCGACTCGCCGGCGTGGTGGTCGTGGAGCGCGGCATGGCCGCGCCGGGCGACGCCGAGCTGCTTCTCGACGTCGGCAAGCTTGGCGATCGCGTCGGCGTCGCCGACGCTCTTCGCCCTCGACTGCATGCGGGTGACGTGCCGCTGGATCAGCTCGATGTCGTCGGCGATGGCGTCGCTCGCCTCGCGGGCGATCTCCGGATCGACGGCCCCGTGCGCCGTGATCTGCTCCGCCGGGGAGGCCAGGTGCATGGCCGGCGCGGCGGCCGGTGCGGCCGACGTCGCGACCGGGGCCGGGGCGCCGACGACCGGAGTGCCGACGACCGGCGTGCCGGCGATCTTCGCGCCGCCGGCCGGCATCGCGACGCCGTGCGTGTCGCTCAAGTAGCGCTGGTACGACTCGACATGGCCCCGCGCGCTCGAGAACGCCGTGTGGGCGCTGTGCCCGAAGAAGTTGTAGTCGCCCCGGGCCTTCGCCCCCGCGTCGGGCGCGGCCAATACCGCGGGGGGGAGCAGCAGGGCGGAAACGGCGGCAAACCAAAGGGGCGTGCGAACGCGGTGCATCGTGGTCACGTGGTCCTCGAGAAGTGGGCGGGGCGAGCGATCCGCCTCCGTCCGCCAACGGAAGCGCACGTGCTCGCGTGAAGTGACGACGCCGACACCGGCGCCCCGATCCAAAAGTGTAACGAATGATCCCGCACGTTCGGTACGGTCAGTCGTACCGCAGCGGTCATGGGCGAAGCCCGCGAGGGCAAGCCGTCGCCGCCGGTTCTCCCCCCGCCCTGCTCGCTCCGATTCTCGCCCCCCGCCGCCGGTCAGGGCGCCGCGACCGGCGGAAACTTCGCCTCGCGGTCCACCGGGATCGCGGCCGGCTCGAGCGCCGCGATCTCGGCGGCGGAGAGCGGCGTGATCCGTGGCTTCGACGGCCCCTTGTCGTCGAGGTTCGCGTTGAGGTCGTCCTCCGTGACCGGCAGCGACTTCACGCCGCCGGCGGGCACGTCGATCCCCGCCGTCCAGACGACGGCGTTGAGCACGAGCGTGCGGAAGCCGTCCACCGACCAGTTGCGGTGGTAATGGCCGCCGGTGAAGCCCACCCCGCGGCCGCCGTCCGGCCGCTCCACGCCCCACATGAGCGTCTGCGGACGGCCGAGCCCGGCGACGCCGTGCTCGTTCCAGAGGTTGATGTAGCGGATGATCCGCTCGCGCGACGGCGTCGCGGTGGCGAGGTCGAGCACCTCGGAGCGGTTCGGGCGAAACCGCATGTTGTAGTAAAACTCGTCGAGGCTCACGATCGGCCCGGTGATGCCGCGGGCCACCGGATGGCCGGCCCGTGGCTCGACCGCGGCGACCCAGTGGGGATTCACCGACCAGCCGTCCTCGAAGGCCCCGCCCATCCAGGGGCGGAAATACCGCTCGCCGTCGGCCTTCGACGGGTGGACGGCGTAGTGCATGAACATCACCCCCGTTCCGCCCCGCACGAGCGCGTCGGTCTTCTCCCAGCCCTTCCCCACCACGCTCGTGCCGTCGGAATAGAAGACGAGCGCCCGGGCGCCGTCGAGCACCGCGGGATCCTCGGGCCAGCCCTGGAGCACCTCCGCCTTCACCGCGAGGCCGCTCTGCTCGTTGAGCGCCCGGGCGAGGAGCATGCAGCCCGCGCGAAACTCATGCTCCCCCGGGCCGTGGCTGCGGCCGCCGGCGAGGAAGACGATGCGGGCGGGCGCCGTCGGCTCGGCGGCGAGCGTGGTGCCGGCGGTCGCGGCCGCGACGGCGCCGGCGACCATGGCGGACGCCACGACGCGCTGCAGGAACATGGTGAAACGCATGGCGATGAAAACTCCGTGCGGCGGTGGGTGGGCGTCGTTCAGCGGCGGATGTCGTAGCAGAGCAGCGTGTCCTGGTCGCGGATGTAGAGCCGGCCGTCGGCGATCACCGGGTGCGGCCAGCTCTTCCCCTTCACGCTCGCCAGCGTGAACTGGCTCACGAGCCGGTATTCGGCCGGATCGGCCTCGACGAGCGCCATCTCGCCGCTCTCGTAGCGGAAGTAAAGCCGGCCGTCGGCGTAGGCCACCGCCGCCGACCCCGTGCCCGCGCCCCGCTGCTCCTTCCAGAGCCGCTTCCCGGAGAGCATCTCGACGCACATCGGGAAGCCGTTGTTGTGGCCGTGGCCGCAGTAGACGTGGTCGCCCACGAGGATCATGCCGCCGTGGTGGTTTTGCAGCTCCTTGGCGTCGAGAAAATACACCTCCTCGGCCCGCAGGCCGCCGGCCTCGGGGAGGATCTTGAGCAGCGCCGCGCCGGTGCCGTAGCCCGACGAGCAGAAGACGTGGTCGCCCTTGACGATCGGCGTGGGGATGTTGGCCGTGCCGTTGGCCACGCGGTTGTAGGTCCAGAGCACGCGGCCGTCGTCCGCCGCGACCGACACGATGCCCCGGCCGGTGAGCTGCACATACTGCTTCACGCCGCCGGCCTGCGAGACCACGATCGACGCGTAGCCCGCGCCGTCCTTGCCGCGGGTGCCGCCCCAGTCGGCCGGGGCCGGCGACTTCCACACGGGCTCCCCGGTGCGGGCGTCGAGCGCGACGATCATGGCGGCCGCGGCGCCCGGCGTGCAGATCACGCGGTCGCCGTCGACCAGCGGCGATTCGCTGTAGCCCCAGCCCGACATCATCTGGCCGCCGAAGTCGGCGGCGAAGCCGCGCCGCCAAAGCTCGCGGCCGGTCTCGGCGTCGGAGCAGACGAAATCCCCCTCGCGGCCGAGCGAGTAGACGCGGCCGTCGGCGATCGTGGGGGTGCAGTTGGGGTTGCCGGGGCCGATCTCCGCGGTCCAGGCCACCTTGCCGTCGGCGGCGCTCGCGCAGATGAGGTGCGTTTTTCCCTTGAGCAGGCCGAGCGTGTAGAGCTTCCCGCCGCTCAACGCCACGCTCGCCATCCCCTTGCCGAATCCCTCGGCCTGCCAGATGAGCGTCGGCCCCGCCTCGGGCCACGCGGCGAGCAGGCCGGTTTCGGAGGAGATGCCGTCGCGGGCCGGACCACGCCACTGCGGCCAGTCGCGGGCGAACCCGGCGGCGGCGGTGGCTCCCAGGGCGAGCGCCGCGGCGAACCGCGTCCCCCGCCACGAACACGAAAAAAATCCCGGCTGCGCTCGCATGGCTGCCCCCGTTTCCGGTGTCCCACCCCATCCTGGCCGCCGCGGTCGGCTTGGCCGCGGCTCGCGGGCCGCCAGCATAGCAGCCTTCGCGTCGCCGGCTCCACGGCCGCCGGGTATCCTTGAGGCGTAGTCGGGCGGAGCGCGGACGGCGGCATCCGTCGGCGGCCCGACGCCGCCGGGCATGACGGGGGCGTTCCTTCCGCCTTCGCTCCGCGCGGTGAAGCGTGTTGTCTGGCTGCCTCCGGGAGGGCGTCCATGCCCCGTTCACGCAAGGTTCACGACGGTGCGGGCGGCATGACTGGCGGGGGCGCCGGCGGGATCGCCGGCGCGAACGACGCCGCCGGGTGCGCGGGATGGCGTCGCCTGACGACGGCCGGCGCGGCGCGTCGGCGGGTCGTGCGGGCCGGCGTGTTCGCCGGGCTCGGCCTCTCGCTCGCCGATCTCCTGCGGCTCGAGGCCCGCGGGGAGCCGGCCGGGGCCGCGGCCTTCTCCGCCGAGGCCGGCGCCCGGCCCAAGGGGGCCCCGAAGGCCCGGAGCGTGATCCAGCTCCACCTGCCCGGCGGCTTCCCCCACCACGAATCGTTCGACCCCAAGCCCGAGGCACCGGTCGAGTATCGCGGCTCCTTCGGCGTGGTGAAGACCGGCCACGGCGACGTCTTCAGCGACAACCTGCCGAAGACGGCGGCGATCGCCGACAAGGTCACGGTCGTCCGCAGCGTCGTCGGCAAGATCCCCGACCACGGCCTGGCCACCTACCACCTCTTCAAGGGCTACACGCCCTCCACGGTGATCGACTACCCGCCGATGGGATCGGTGGTGTCGCACGAGCTCGGGAAGCGCGGCGACCTGCCGCCGTTCATCGCGATTCCCTCCATGCCGGGGTTTGTCGGCGGCACGGGCTTCCTCAGCAGCGCCTACGGCCCCTTCGAGCTCAACGCCGACCCGGGGCAGAAGGGCTTCAAGGTTCGCGACTTCTCGATCCCCGCCGGCGTCACGCTCGACCGCTTCGACCGCCGCCGCCGGGCGCGGGAGATCGTGCAGCAGCAGATCCGGTCGCTCGAGGCCGATCCCGACGTGCTCGACACGATGGACGACTTCTACAAGAGCGCCTACGCCGTGCTCACGTCGGAGCAGGCGCAGCGGGCGTTCACCTTCGACGGCGAGCCGGAGGAGGTCTTCGAGCTCTACGGCAGCGCGGTGACCGGCGCGGTGAAGGGCCCCGACAACAAATACCACCCCAAGGGGCTCGCCGAGCGGCTGATCATCGCCCGCCGCCTCGTCGAGGCGGGCACCCGGTTCGTCACCGTCGAATACGGCGGCTGGGACTGCCACGTCGACGTGCAGAAGAGCTGCCTCGACCAGATGGCCCCGCTCGACCACGCGCTCACCGGGCTCATCACCGACCTCGACCGCCGCGGCCTGCTCGACTCGACGCTCGTCTGGGTGACGAGCGAGTTCGGTCGCACGCCGAAGGTGAATCGCGAGAGCGGCCGCGACCACTGGGCCCGCGTCTATTCGCTGCTCCTCGCCGGCGGCGGCGTCGCCCGCGGACTCGTCCACGGGGCCAGCGACTCCACCGGCGGCGAGCCGGCCCGCGACGCCGTGCCGCTCGAGGATCTGCAGTTCACGATCTACCACCAGCTCGGCATCGACGCCGACAAGGAACTCGTCGCCTTCGGCACGCGGCCGATCGAGATCATCAAGGACGGCAGGCTCGTGAAGGCCATCCTCGGCTGACCGATCCACGGCGGCGACCCACGGCAGCGACCCATGCGAGCGACCACCAGCACCGCCACACCGCCCGGGAAGGCGACGATGTCCGTGCGAGACGATCCCCCGACGCGCATGGCGACCGGCCGCCGGCTCGTGGCCGCCGCGGCGGTCGCGTGGACGCTGCTCGCCGTCGGCCCGGCCGCCGGCTCGGCCTGGAACTTCATCGACACGGTGCGGCCGCGGTGCGGCCAGCCGGGCACGACCGTCGAGGTGACGATCCAGGGCAGCTACCTCGCCGACCCCGCGGAGGTGATCTTCTATCGGCCCGGCATCCGCGCCGTGAATCTCTCCTACGCGGGCACGCCGGACAACGGCGCGGCGAAGTGCCGCTTCGAGATCGCGGCCGACTGCCCCCCCGGCGAGCACGTCTTCCGGATCCGCACCCGCACCCAGCTCTCCACCGCGGCCACCTTCCACGTCGGGCCGTTTCCGGTGGTCGACGAGGTCGAGGCCGACGCGACGCGGAAGACCCCCGACAACGACTCACCCGCCACGGCGATGCCCGTCACGTCGAACGTCAGCGTCCGCGGCACGATCGGACCGCAGCCGAAGGGCGACGTCGACCTCTACCGGGTGCCGGCCACGCCCGGCGGCCGGCTCACCGTCGAGGTGGACTGCGTGCGGACGAGCGACATCCCCCACACCCACGGCGTCGAGCCCAAGGACTCCGACCTCGCCGTGCGGGTGCTCGACGCCCACGGCCGCGAACTGGCCGCCAACGACGACAACCCGCTGCACACGCAGGACCCGCTCCTTTCGCTCCGCCTGCCGGCCGACCTGCCCGCGGGCCCCGACGGCCCGTGCGCGCTCGTCGAGGTGCGCCGGTCGATCTTCGGCACCTGGCCCGCGCCCTACGTCGTGCACATCGGCGGCTTCAGCCGGCCGCTGGCCGCCTATCCTGCCGGCGGCCCCACGGGCGCCCCCCTCGCCGTGCGGCTGATCGGCGACCCGCTCGGCGACGTCGAGCAGACGATCGCCGTGCCCGCCGCGCCGGGCACGTTCGAGCACTACGGCGACGCCCCCTCCCCGCTCCTCATGCGGTCGAGCGGCTGCCCCAACGTGCTCGAGGACGAGGCGGCCGCCGACACCCGCGTGGCCGCCCTGCCGGCGGCGCTCAACGGCGTGATCGACCGGCCGGGCGACGTCGACCGCTTCCGGGTGACGGTGCAAAAGGGGGAGCGGTATCGGGTGCGGGTCTACGCCGCCGCGCTCGGGTCGCCCCTGCAGCCGCTGCTGCGGATCATGCCCATCGGGCCGGACGGCGCGCCGGGCAAGGAGGAGATCCGCTCGCACGAGTCCACCCGCGAGGACCGCGACATGTTCGGCATCACCGCCTACGGCGGCGCGGTGGTTCGCGACGCGCTCGATCCGTCGGTGATCTGGACGCCCAAGGCCGACGGCGAGCATCTGATCGAGATCTCCGACATGACCGGCGCCGGCCTGCCGACGGCGGTCTACCGCATCGAGGTCGAGACGCCCCCCGACGTGGTCTACACGTTCCTTCCCATGACGCTCTACTGGTGGGAGGCGCCGAAGTGGGCGAGCCTGACGATCCCGCGCGGGGATCGCTGGACGGTCGCCGTGAACCTCGCGCAGGGCCAGGGGAGCACGTTCAAGGGGGATCTCGAGATCGTCGCCAAGGGCCTGCCGCCGGGCGTGCGGCTCCTGCCCAACCGCATCCCCGCGGGCGAAGGCTCGTGGCCGATCCAGTTCGTGGCCGACGCCGACGCGGCCCCGGCGGCGGCGGTGATCGAGCTCGAGGCCCGGCCGCTCGACCCGCAGCGGAAGGTCGAGAGCCGCTGCCAGATGAATCTCCCGTTCCTCAACTCCCCCGGCGGCGACGCCTGGCGGACGGTGCGGCTCGACAGCTTCATGCTCGCGGTCGTCGAGCCCGCCCCCTTCGCGGTCGACATCGACCAGCCGGCGGCGCCGATCGTGCGCGGCGGCGGGCTTGGCATCCCGGTGACGCTCACCCGCCGCGACGGCCACGACGAGCCGATCGGGCTGCAATTCGACTGGACGGCCAAGGGCATCGGCCGGCCGCCGCAGGTGATCGTGCCCTCGGAGGAGAGCACCGCCGTGCTCGAGCTCACCGCCGAGGCGTCGGCGGCGCTCGGCGCCGCGCCGCTGGCCGTGACCGCGCTCACGAAGAGCCGGGGCGACCAGAGCTGGTCGGGGCTCGGCCAGATCCGCGTGTCGTCGGCGCTCGTGAGCCTCGCCGTGGCCGAGCCCTTCGTGGAGCTGGCCTGCGAGCCGGGCAGCGTGCGGCGCGGCGAGCGGAAGGCCTTCGTCTGGACGGTGAAACAGAAGAGCCCCTTCGACGGTGCGGCCTCCGTGAAGCTGCTCGGGCTGCCGAAGGGGGTGACGGCGGTGGAGCCGCCGCCGCGGATCACGAAGGACTCGGCGGAGATCGCCTTCGAGGTCGAAGCCACCGACGACGCCCTGCTCGGGTCGGTGAACGGGCTCTCCTGCGAGGTGACCGTGACGTCGGGCGGCCAGGAGATCCGCCAGCGGTCGGGCAAGGGCGTGTTGCGGATCGATCCGAGGCTCTGAGGAGGTTCGTCATGCAGCGCCCGTTTTTGATCGTCCTCGCGGCCGCGATCCTCTTCGGCGCCGGCACGGCACGCGCCGAGAGCCAGCCGGCCGAAAGCGAGACGGCCGAAAGCGAGACGGCCGCCGCGCAATCGGCCGGGGCCCAAGCCGCCGCCGCGCCGCCGAGCTTCCGCCGCGACGTGATGCCCGTCTTCTTCCGGGCCGGCTGCAACGCCGGCACCTGCCACGGGTCGGCCCGCGGCAAGGACGGCTTCATGCTCTCCCTCTTCGGCTACGACCCCAAGGGCGACTACGAGCGGATCGTGACCGACATCCCCGGCCGCCGCGTCAACACGGCCCTCCCGGACCAGAGCCTGCTTCTGCTCAAGGCCACCGGCGCCGTACCGCACACCGGCGGCAAGCTCTTCGAGAAGGAGAGCGCCCTCGCCGCCACGCTGCACCGCTGGATCGCGGCGGGCGCGCCCGACGACGACGGCTCCGTGCCGGCGACGGTGGATCTCACGCTCTCGCAGGAGAGCCTCGTCTTCGACGCGGCGGGGAAAGACGCGGCCCTGCGGGTGACGGCCGTGGCGGGCGACGGCACCACCCGCGACGTCACGACGCTCGCCCGCTACTTTTCCAACAACCCCAGCGTGGCCACGATCGACGCCGACGGCAACGTCGTCGCCGTCGGGCCCGGCGACACGAACGTCTTCGCCCGCTTCGCCCGGTTCACCGTCGGCGCCGAGGTGATCGTGCTGCCTCCGGCGGAGGGCTTCGCCTGGCCGAACCCGCCCGCGGAGAACTTCATCGACCGGCTCGTCTTCGACCGGCTCGAGAAGCTGCGGATCGCCCCCTCCGACATCTGCGACGACGCCACCTTCCTGCGGCGGGTGACGCTCGACCTCGCGGCGCGGCCGCCCACGGTGGAGGAATACCACGCCTTCATGGCCGACGCCTCGCCGGGGAAGCGCCGCCGGAAGATCGACGCCCTGCTCGCCGACGACGCCTTCGCCGACCTCTGGACGGCGATCTGGTCGGAGCACCTGCGGATCATCGGGGGCAGCTACGCGCCGCCGGCGACGCTCGTGAAGTCGGCCGACGCCTACCGCGAGTGGATCCGCCGGCAGCTGCGGGCCGGCCGGCCGCTCGACGAGTTCGTGGCCGAGATGGTGGCCGCCTCGGGCAGCAACATCTCCAATCCCCCCGTCAACCTCTACACGATGCTCGTGCACAAGCCGAAGGTCGAGCCCAAGCCGCTGGCGGCCGACTTCTCGCAGCTGTTCCTCGGGGTGCAGATCCAGTGCGCCGAGTGCCACAATCACCCCTTCGACCGCTGGACGATCGACGACTACTACGGCTTCGTCAGCTTCTTCACCGGGATCAGGCGGATCAACGGCGCGGAGCCGCGGGAGCGGCGGATCTACTTCGACACGGCGGTCGAACCCGCCCGGCACCTCGTGGACGGCCGGCCGATGCCCGCGACGGTGCTCGGCGGCCTCGCGCCCGTGCCGGCGGGCGAGGATCCCCGCCGGGCGCTCGCCCGCTGGCTCACCTCCCCCGACAACGACCTCTTCAGCCGCAACCTCGCCAACCGCATCTGGGCGCAGCTCTTCAGCCGCGGCATCGTCGAGCCGGTGGACGACGTCCGCGTGAGCAACCCGCCCGCGAATCCCGCGCTCCTCGACGCGCTGGCGAAGCGGCTCGTGGAGCTGAAGTTCGACCTCCGCGGACTCGTCCGCGAGATCTGCAATGCGCGGGTCTACCAGCTCTCGTGCCGGCCCACGCCGTCCAACAGGGCCGATGACCGGCAGTTTTCCCACGGCCACCTGCGGCGGCTGCGGGCCGACGTGCTCAGCGACTCGATCGTGGCCGTCACGGGAGTGCCCCGCGGCTTCGGCAACTTCGCGGCCGGCACCCGCGCGATCGACGTCTACCCGCGGATGGCCGGCGACACCGGCGGGCCGCACCACGCCGATCCCTTCTTCCACACGTTCGGCGCCGCGAGCCGCGCGACGGTGGCCGCGGCGGAGACGCGGCGCGACCCCACCCTCTCGCAGGCGCTCCACCTGATCGTCGGCGACAGCCTCCGCGACCGGCTCGCGCAGGGGGGCGTCGTGGCGACGCTGATCGCGACCAAGTCGACGCCGGAGGACGTCATCGACGAACTCTACGCGCGCACGCTCTGCCGCCGCCCGACGACGGCGGAGATGGAGGGGCTGCGGGTGCTCGTGGGCGACGCCGTCAAGGATCCGGCCGTCTACGAGGACATCTTCTGGAGCCTGCTCAACTCCACCGAGTTCCTCTTCAACCACTGAGCGAATCACCGCGCACCGCTCCGGCGGCCGCCGCAGGCCCGTGCCGTCCGCGGCGATCGTGAGCCGCGACGGCGGCGGCCGCTGATCGCCAGGCCTTGCGGCACCGGCTATCATCGTCGCCACGGTGGCGGGCCTCGGCCCCGCCCCGCGTGGGCCATGCACCGCCCCGATCACACGCCGGCGCCGGACACCGGGCACGATCGCACCATCCCCGCCGACAGGCACGCAGCATGACCACCCACGACCCGCGCTGGGGCGGCCTCTTTCCCGCGCTCACGACGCAGTTTGACCGCGACGGCGGCCTCGACCTTCCGGCCACGGCCCGCCACGCGGAGGCCCTCGTCGCGGCCGGCATGGCGGGCGTCATCGCCTGCGGCTCGCTCGGCGAGAACCAGGCGCTCGCCCCCGACGAGAAGCGGGCCGTGCTGCGGACGGTCGTCGAGGCCGTCGGCCGCCGCGTGCCCGTGCTCTCGGGCGTCGCCGAAACGAGCACGCGGGCCGCGATCGATTACGTCCGCGACGGCGAGCGGCTCGGCGCGGCGGGCTACATGGTGATGCCGCCGATGGTCTACCGCGCGCCGGCCGAGGAGGCGCTGCACTACTTTCGCCGCGTGGCCGCGGCCACGTCGCTCCCTTGGATGCTCTACAACAACCCGATCGGCTACTCGGTGGACGTCACGCCGGCGCAGATGGCGGGCCTCGCCGACGTGCCGAACCTCGTGGCGATGAAGGAGAGCTCGGGCAACACCCGGCGGATCACGGAATTGCGGCTCGTGGTCGGCGACCGCTACCGGCTCTTCGTCGGCGTCGACGACCTCGCGCTCGAATCGGCCGTGCTCGGCCTCGACGGCTGGGTGGTGGGCTCGGGCGTGGCCTTCCCCCGGGAAAACCAGCACCTCTGGAACCTCATCCAGGCCGGCCGCTGGGACGAGGCCCGGGCGGTCAACCGCTGGTTTTTTCCCCTCTCGGGCCTCGACACCCACGTCAAGTTCGTGCAATACATCAAGCTCGCCGTGCAGGAGGTGGGCCTCGGCGCCGAGTGGGTGCGCGAGCCGCGGCTGCCGCTCGTGGGCGCCGAGCGCGACCGCGTGCTCGCCGTGATCCACGCCGGGATCGCCGGCCGTCCGCGGCTCGACTGACGTTCCGACCGTTTCCCGCCGAGGGTGCCGCCGTGAGCCGGCCAGCCGTGCGCACGATCCGCTTCGTCGACTCGCACACCGCGGGCGAGCCCACCCGCGTGGTCCTCGCCGGCGGCCCGCCGCTCGGCGCGGGGAGCGTCGCGGAGCAGTGCCGCCGGTTCGCCGCCGAGCACGACCGCTTCCGCTCGGCGATCGTCAACGAGCCGCGCGGGTCCGACGTGCTCGTAGGCGCGCTCGTCTGCCCGCCCGCCGACCCGGCCTGCCACACCGGTGTGATCTTCTTCAACAACGTCGGCATGCTCGGCATGTGCGGCCACGGCACGATCGGCCTCGTCGTGACGCTGCACGCCGAGGGGCTGCTCGGCCCCGGCCCGTGCCTGATCGAGACGCCGGTGGGCGTCGTCGCGGCCACGCTCCACGACGACGGCGGCGTGTCGGTGCGCAACGTGCCGAGCCACCGCCTCGTGAAGGATCTCGCGGTGGACGTGCCGGGGCTCGGACGCGTGCGCGGCGACGTGGCCTGGGGGGGCAACTGGTTCTTCCTCGTCACCGAGCCGGCCTGGGATCTCGACGCCCACCCGACCGCGACGTTGATCCGCATCGCCGGCGACATCCGCCGCGCGGTGAACGCCGTGCATCCGCTCGTGGACCATGTCGAGCTCTTCGGTACGCCGCTCGACCCGCGGGCCGACTCGCGCAACTTCGTCCTCTGCCCCGGCGGGCAATACGACCGCTCCCCCTGCGGCACCGGCACGAGCGCGAAGCTCGCCTGCCTCGC
>Ga0136644_10001229_pt1 | contig 20435 bp, 17 predicted proteins | sample C_130820_EF_Meta_FD_94780 | JGI IMG/M metagenome (GOLD analysis project Ga0136644, IMG submission 94780) | Freshwater microbial communities from Lake Croche, Canada to study carbon cycling - C_130820_EF_MetaG (v2) (version 2) | ecosystem: Environmental > Aquatic > Freshwater > Lake | place... | reverse complement strand
TCGTCGGCAGGCGGGGGCCCCTCCGCGTCGCGGTCGGGCACCGCCGCGTAGGAGAGCCACCGCGGGCCGAGGCCGGCGGGTCCGGCCGGCTCCAGCAGCCGCTCGACCTCCGGCTCCTCGAGGTCGACGACACGCTCGAAGTGACCCACGCGGTCGGAATGGCCGACGTCGATGATCCGTTCACCCAGCGCGATGCGCACCCGTTCGCCGGCCACCCGCTGGAAGAGGAAGGCGTCGGCGCGACGCTGGAACACCGGCGAGTGGAGGTCGGCCTCGTCGATCTCCAGCAGCCGCTTGAGCACACCGATGGCGAGCGTGCGTCGGCGGCTCCGCCGGGGCAGGGGACGCGAGATCATGCCGGCGACCGTCGCCCGCCAGCGTCGCTGACCCGGCAGTCGCCGCGCGTAGGTGGGGAAAAAGACGATCATGCTGGCCCGCGTGCCGACCGGCTGCGAGGGAGGCGGAGCGGGTCGCGTCGCTCCCGGGGCGTCACCGGGAGGGATTGGTGCTTGCAAACCCACAGAGCCACATCTTACAACCTCGACGGACGAGGGTTCGGTCACCACCTGGAGGAGAACATGGGCGTCAAGAAAACGGGCAAGGGCCGCCGCAAACTGGGCCAGAAGAAGCGGCGCATGCGGGCCCGGATCCGCCACCGCAAGGGCTGACCGCGCGGCGGATGGTGCGGCGGGTCCGTCACCATCCGCACAGCTTTCCTGCGGCGGGCCTCCGACGCCCGCCGCAGCGCGTCGATTCGCTTGCTGCGCGGCTGTCGTGGGGTAGTTTTGCGTGTCCTTCGGCGACGACTCCGTCGCGGGGACCTCCCCGGCAGAGGAAAGAACCGTGCCCACAAGCAAACCACTCGCCCTCGGACTCCTCGCGCTTGTCCTGGGCTCGGCCGGACTCGCCGGCTGCAAGTCGTGCACCGAGAAGTACATCGCGCTCGAGGTGTGGAAGTACGAGAAGCTCTTCGGCCATCTGCCGCCGGGCTTCGTGCCTCCGGGTGTCGGGGCGGCCGCCCCGGCGGCGCCGGCGCTCCCCGTCTGCGGCGGCGGCGGTGGCGGAGCGCCCTGCCAGAACGCGGGCTGCGGCCAGGGGGGCGAGACGGTCGTCGGCGGCGGCATGGCGATGGGAAGCAACTGTGACGGGTGTCAGGGGGGCGTCGTCGAGGGGGGCATCCCGGCCGGCGGCATCCCCATGGGCAACCCGGCCGCGCCGAGCCTGCCCGTGGGCCCCGGCGGTTCGCCCGGCCCGTCGCAGCCGATGGCCACGCCCGCCTCCCTCTCGCGGAGCAGGCCGGTCGTCATCTCCGACGAGGTCGTGCTGCCCTGATCGGCCGCGCGGCGACCATGACGCACTCCCGCCGCGCGGTGCCGCGCGGCGGTGCGATCATGCCCCGCCGGCGGCGGCGATCGCCGCCGCGCCGCTCAAGGGAGCCTGGCAGGTGCCGCCGCGGCAGAGGTGGAGCGTGGTCTCCCCGGAGACGCCCGCGCGACCGGTGAAGAGCGGGTCGAGCGGCCGCGGACTCGCGGCTGGCGCCGCGTCGGCCGCCGCGCGGAGGGCCGTGACCGCGAAGGGGCGAAACCGGCTCCGCAGGCCGCGGAGCAGCCGCCGCGTGGCCACCGCCGCCGGATCGCCGACGACGACCGCCTCTTCGGTCGGCGCCGTGGCCATCGCCAGCGCCACGAGCGACTGCGGCACCGCCATCGGCGCCCGCCCGGCGATGCCCGCCACGGCCGCGAGACCCCGTTCGGCCCCCCGGCGGTAGCGGTCGCGGCCGGTGAGGGCGGCGAGCCGCAGGAGCACCGTCGCGGCCATGCCTGTCGCGGAGGGCGTGGCGTTGTCGAGCAGGTCGGTGCGGCGCACGAGCAGCCGCTCGTGCGCCGCGGAGGTCTGGAAGAAGCCGCCGCTCACGGGATCGACGAAGCCGCCGCCGGCCGACTCCGGCAGCGGGCCCGAATCGTCCGCACCGAGGAGCAGGTCGGCCAGACCGCAGGCCGCCACGATCCAGCGTTCGGCGAAGGTCGTCTCGTAGAGGCTCACGAGCCCCTCGGCGAGGCAGGCGACGTCGTCGGCGAAGGCCAGCCCGCTGGCCGTGCCGCGCCGCCACTGATGGGCGAGCCGGCCGGACGCGTCGCGGCAGTGCTCGAGCAGGAAGCCGGCGGCCCGCTCCGCCGCCGCCGCATACCGCGGCTCGTCGAACGCGGCCGCCGCGCGGGCCAGCGCGTCGATGGCCAGGCCGTTCCAGGCGACGAGCACCTTGTCGTCGGTGCCGGGCCGCACGCGCCGGCCCCGCGCCGCGAGGAGCACCTCCCGCGCCGCGGCGAGCCGGCGCCGCACCACCTCGGGCTCGAGCCCCAGCGCCGCGGCGACGGCCTCGACGGGCTGCGGCAGGTGGAGGATCGAGCGGCCCTCGAAGTTGCCCGCGGCCGTGACGTCGTAGACCCGGCAGAACAGCTCCGCCTCGTCGCCGCCGAGCAGGGCGTGGATCTCGTCGGGCGACCAGACGTAGAAGAGCCCCTCCTCCCCCTCGCTGTCGGCGTCCTCGGCGCTCCACAACCCGCCGGCGGGATCGCTCATGTCGCGCAGCACGTAGTCGAGCGTGCTCCGCGCCACCGCCGCGAACGCCTCCCGGCCGGTCGCGAGGAAGGCCTCCACGTAGGCCGTCGCGAGCAGCGCGTTGTCGTAGAGCATCTTCTCGAAGTGGGGCACGAGCCAGCGGTCGTCGGTGGAGTAGCGGGCGAAGCCGCCGCCGAGCTGGTCGTGGATGCCGCCGGCGGCCATCCGCTCGAGCGTGTGGGCCACCATCTGCACGTCGTGCGTGCGACCGCTCCTGGCGGCCGATCGCAGCAGGAGCCGCAGGTCCATCGGATGCGGAAACTTGGGCGCGGCGCCGAAGCCGCCGTGGCGGGCGTCGAAGCCGCGGGCCAGCGCCGCGGCCGCATGATCGAGCAGCTCGGGCCCCGGCATGCCGCCGCCGGTCGGCTCCGGCGGCCCGCCGGCCAGCGTGGCGGTGAGCTCCGCCGCCTGCCGCTCGACGTCGCCCCGCCGCGTCCGCCAGGCGTCGCTCACCGCGGCGAGCACCTGCGGAAACCCGGGCATGCCGTGGCGGCCGGTCGGCGGCCAGTAGGTGCCGGCGAAGAACGGCTCGAGCGCCGGCGTCAGGAACACGCTCATCGGCCAGCCGCCCCGGCCGGTGAGCACCTGCACGGCGGTCATGTAGACGGCGTCGAGATCGGGCCGCTCCTCGCGGTCCACCTTGATGCAGACGAAATCCCGGTTGAGCACCGCGGCGACGCCCTCGTCGGCGAAGCTCTCGTGCGCCATCACGTGGCACCAGTGGCAGGCCGAGTAGCCGATCGACAGGAAGATCGGCCTGTCCTCGCGCACCGCCCGGCCGATGGCCTCGGGCCCCCACGGCTCCCAGTCCACCGGGTTGTCGACGTGCTGCAGGAGGTAGGGGCTCGTCGAGCCGGCGAGCTTGTTGGGCATGGTGCTGCTCCCGCCCGCGGGCGGCCCTCAGGCGAGCGTCTCGCCGGGTCCGGGAAACGTCCGCTCCTCGACGTCCTGCCGCCAGCGGGCGATCGCCGCGGCCATCGATCCCTTCACGTCGGCGTAGGCCCGCGCGAACCGGGGCACGCGGCCGAGCGAGAGCCCGACGAGGTCGTGCATCACGAGCACCTGCCCGTCGCAGTGCGGCCCGGCCCCGATGCCGATCGTGGGCACGTCGAGCGACCGGGTGATGGCCGCCGCCGCCTCCTGCGGAATGCACTCGAGCAGCACGGCGAAGGCGCCGGCGCGGGCCGCCGCCTCGGCGTCGGCCATGAGCCGGTCGATGTCGCGCTGCATGCGATAGCCGCCGAGCTGGTGCACGGCCTGCGGCCGCAGCCCCACGTGGCCCATCACGGGGATGCCCGCGGCGGCGATACCCGCGATCACGTCCGCCTGCCCGGCGGTGCCCTCGAGCTTCACCCCTTGGCAGCCCGTCTCCTTGAGGATCCGGGCACACGCCTCGATCGCCGTGCGCACGCCGAGGTGCTGCAGCGGGAAGGGCAGGTCGACCACCACCATCGCGCGGGTGACGGCGCGGCCGACGATCTCGCCGTGGTAGATCATCTGCTCGAGCGTGGCGGGAATCGTCGACGAGCGGCCGGCCACGACCATCGTCACGCTGTCGCCGACGAGCACGCAATCCACCCCCGCCTCGTCGGCGAGGCGGCCCGTCGGCCAGTCGTAGGCCGTGACCATCGAGATCGGTCGCCGGGCCCGGCGGGCGGCGGCGAGGTCGAGCACCGTCACGCGGCGATGGGCTGCGGGGTCGGAGGGCGTGGCGGACATGCTGCTCACGGGATCGGGAGGCCGCCGCTCGTCGCGTGCCGGCACGTCCGGCGACGGACCTGCCGGCGATCGGGCGGCCGGAACCGCTACTATAATTCGTGGACGCTTCCGCCGGGGTGAGGAATCCGCGTTCGATCGCCGCGACGGCGGCTGGTACGGTGGAGGAGTTCGTTCCCAGGCCGGGTGCGCCCGCCCCGGCGATCGTCAGCGACGCAGCGGACAGGAAGGTTTTGACGCCATGTGCACGACCGTGCCGAGCCTTGGTCGATCCCATCCGCAGCGCGGCATCCCGCCCGCCGCCATCGCCCCGCCGCGGCTCGTCGCCGCCGTGCCGCTGCTCGCGGCTGCATTGATCGCCGCGGCGCTCGCCGTGCCGCCACGGCCGGCCTTCGGCCAGGGTCCGCCGCGGGGCCAGCTGCAACAGCTCGACAGGGAGACGGGCGTGGGCACGGTCGATGCCGTGGCGCCGGGGATGATGCGGCTGAAGCTCAAGGGCGACGAGCTGTGGACCGTCGTGCCCGCGCCGACCGCGAAGGTGGAGGTCGTCGGCACGGCGGCCCGCGAGATGCTGCAGGCCGGCACGTTCGTCGTCTGCGCGGTGCAGCTCGACGAGCAGGGCAAGGTGACCGATCCGCCCGCGCGGATCACGTTTCCCGGCACGGGCACGCCGGGGGTGACCGCCGGCGGCCTGGGGATCGCGGAGCCCGGCGCGAAGAGACAGGCCGGCAAGCGGCCGGCGGGAATCTATCTCGTCGCGGGGACCATCAAGGCCGCGACCGACGACGTCGTCACCGTGCAGGCGGGCCGGGAGAAGATCGACGTGCCCGTCACGCCCGAGACGGAGCTGCTCGTGAACACGCAGGACTGCTCGATCGTCGAACCGGGCGACAAGGTCACGGTGGAGGGGCAGTATTACCGGCGCGGCGAGCTGCAGGCGACCGTGCTGACGATCACGCGGACGAATCCCCTCATGCCGCCGCCGAAGAAGGGACCGCGGCGGCCCGCCAAGACCGCGCCCTGACGCTCCCGCCCCTGTCGCCACGACGGCAGAGCCGGACGACGAGCCGAACGGCGGGCTGCGCGGCGAGCCGAACGGCGGGCTGCGCGACGAGCCGAACGGCGGGCTGCGCGACGAGCCGAACGGCGGGCTGCGCGGCGAGCCGAACGGCGGGCTGCGCGGCGAGCCGAACGGCGGGCTGCGCGGCGAGCCGAACGGCGGGCTGCGCGGCGAGCCGAACGGCGGGCTGCGCGGCGGGCCGAACGGCGGGCTGCGCGGCGGGCCGCTTCATCGGCAGAGCCGTTTTCCCGGCCGGTCAGGGCAGTCCCTTGAGGAAGTCGAGGAACTCGCTGTCCGGTCCTCCGTCGGCTGCCGACGTGTCGGCCGGCTTCCGCTCGGCCGGCTCGGCTGTGTCGCCGGACGCTGTGTCGCCGGACGCTGTGTCGCCAGGCGGCGTTTCGCCGGGCGGCGCATCGTCCGCCGCAGCGTCGCCCGTGTCGGCGGCCGGCGCCGGTGCGTCAGCGGTCGCGCCGTCGCTGCCGCCGTCGCCGCCCTCGTCGTCGTGCCCCCGGGCGGTGGCCGGCTGCGCATCGCCGGGCGTTGCCGCGGGCCGCGCGGGCGATGGATCCCCCGTCGGTTCGTCAGGCGACGGCGTCGCGGCGACGGCGTCCCCCGCCAGGAAGGCGGCGGCGACCGCGGCGAACGGATCGTCTCCACCGGCGCTGGATGCGGCGGCCGACGCACCGGCCACGCCGCTCCCGGGCAGATCCTCCGGCGCCACGGCGTCGCCAACTTCGTCGCCAACTTCGTCGCCGGCCTCCTCGTCGGTGACGAGCTCGCCCGGATGATCCACCGCGAACGATTCGTCGTGGGACGAGCCCGAGCGGTTGGCCGCGATGTCGCCGCCGGTCTGCGTGGCGTCGCCATGGTCGTGGGTGGCGCCGCCGCTGCCGGCTCCGGCGGCGCGGCCGGCTCCGGCGGCGCCGGTGTACTCGACGACGAACGCCACCTTCCCCACCCGCACCATGGCCCCGCAGGGCACCGGCGTGCGGGTGCTCGTGGGAATCTGCTCCCCCGCGAGGAAGGTGCCGTTGGTGGAGCCGAGGTCGCGCACGTAGACGACGTCGTCGCCGGCGAAAAACTCGCAGTGGCGCCGGCTCACCTGCTCGTGCTGGATGCGAAACTTCGCCTCCGCACCGCGGCCCACGAGGAGCGGCAGCCGCACGCTGAACGAACCCCGCTTCGACTTCGGGGCGACGATCCGAACCCGGACGATCATGGCGAGCGCCGAACCACCGGGGACGTTGCCCGCGGCGAACGCGGCCCAAGGGGGGCGTGGCGACGACGTGTCCTCGGGAGCGCGGGTGCCGGGCGGATGGCACGCGGAGACCGCGGCGCATCCATCCGGTCCGCGACGCCGCCGGACCGAAGCCACATGCGATGCTACCGACGAAGGGGGGTGGCCTTCCAGCCCGCGGCAGGGTCCACCCGGAAATCCCAGTTTCCCCAGCGTATGACCTTGCGGCAGCCCTCGGCCTCCCTATAATCCGGGGTTCGTCGACAGTCGAAGCAGTCCCTCCCGCTCCCACCGGACGGCCGGTGGAATCGTGCGCGGGGTCGTGCTTCGGCGGTCGGTGGAAGTCCGCGGGTGTAGCTCAGTTGGTAGAGCACCACGTTGCCAACGTGGTTGTCGTGGGTTCGAATCCCATCACCCGCTCCTGACCGTTGTCGCCTGACCTCCGTCGCGGTGCGAAGCGCTCCCTGCGCGAGCCCCCGCGTTTCCTCCGCCTTCTTCCGCGATTCCCTGACACCCCTGCCGCGACCCTGTCGAAGGCGCTGAGCGCGCAAGCCCGGGCCGGAGGCGGGTCGCGCCGGGGAAGGCCGGCTCTTTTTCCACCGTCGGAACCATCATGTCCTCTCCAGACACCGCTCCCGCCGCCGGATCCGTTGACGAGGCGCCGCAGCCGCTGACCCTCGACGTGTCGATCGACACGATCTCCGCCTGCGAGCGGAGGGTGCGGGTGGGGATTCCGCGCGAGGACATCGACCGCTACCGCGACATGGCCCTGGGCGAACTCGTCCCCGGCGCCCACCTGCCGGGATTCCGCCCCGGGCGGGCGCCCCGCCGGCTGGTGAGCAGCCGGTTCAAGAGCGAGCTGGCCGATCAGATTCGCAGCAAGCTGCTCGCCGACGCCATGACGCAGGTGTCGGAGCAGGAGAAGCTCTCGCCGATCAGCGAGCCGGAGCTCGACGTCAACGCGGTGATCGTGCCCGACGACGGGCCGATGACGTTCGAGTTCAAGATCGAGGTGCGGCCCGAGTTCGAGCTGCCCGCGTGGAAGGGGCTGAAGATCCGCCGTCCCTCCCGGGAGATCTCGGAGGCCGACGTCGACGAGTCGCTCGCCCACCTGCTCCGCGAGCGGGCGAGGTTCGTGCCGCACGACGGCAAGGCCGGCGCCGGCGACCTCGTCGTCTGCAACCTGCGGTTCCTCGACGGTGACACCGTGCTCTCGGAGGCGCGGGAGCTGGAGCTGGTCGTGCGGCCGCGACTCTCCTTCGCCGACGCCGAGCTGACCGACTTCGACGCCCTGGTGGCGAAGGCCAAGCCGGGCAAGCCGGTGACGGCCACCGTCACGGTGTCGCAGGAGGCGGCGGTGGAGGCGCTGCGGGGCAAGGACGTCACCCTCGAACTCACCGTGCTCGAGGTGAAGAAGCTCGAGCTGCCGGAGCTGACCCAGGAGGTGCTCGACGAGTTCGGCTCGTTCGAGTCCGCCGAGGAGATGCGGGCGGCCGTGCGGAAGCAGCTCGACAGCCAGCTCGAGTGGCACCGCCGGCAGCAGGTGCGGCAGCAGGTGTCGAGCGCCCTGACCGCGTCGGCGGGCTGGGATCTTCCCCCCGATCTGCTCCGCCGGCAGAGCCTGCGGGAGCTGGAGCGGGCGATCCTCGAGCTGCGGCGCAGCGGCTTCGACGACGACTCCATCCGGCGGCACGTCAACGAGCTGCGGCAGACCGTCATGGGCAGCACGGCCCGAGCCCTCAAGGAGCACTTCATCCTCGAGAAGATCGCGGAGGAGCATTCGATCGCCGACGTGCCCGCCGACTACGACGACGAGATCCGGGCCATCGCCGCGCAGTCGGGCGAGTCGCCCCGCCGCGTGCGGGCCAACCTCGAGAAGCGCGGGCTGATGGACGTGCTCCGCAACCAGATCATCGAGCGCAAGACGATCGACCTCATCGAGTCGCACGCCACGTTCAGCGACGTGCCGTTCGAGTTCCAGAAGCGCGACGCCGAGGCGGTCGATCACGCCATCTGCGGCGTCGTCGTCGGCGAGGAGGAAATCCCCACGGCCACGCGGGCGGAGCCCGGCACGCCGCGGCGATCCTGAGCGCGGGCAATCCGCCGGAGCGGCCGGCCTTTCCAGGACCCTTCCAACCACGATCGCCCTTCCGAGACCACCCATGCACGACCGTCCCGACCTCACCCGAGCCTCCAGCGCCTACCGCGACTACCAGCGGCAGCGGCAGATGACGCTCGGCGACCTGCTCCTGGAAAACCGCATCATCCTCCTGCAGGGCGAGATCTACGACGGCAACGCCAACGAAGTGGTGATGAAGCTCCTGTATCTGCAGAGCGAGAACCGGCGGAAGGACATCCACTTCTACCTCAACTCGCCCGGCGGCAGCGTCACCGCGACGATGGCGATCTACGACACGATGCAGATCCTTTCCTGCCCGGTGGCCACCTACTGCGTCGGCCTCGCCGCGAGCGGCGGCGCGGTGCTGCTCGCCGGCGGCGCCAAGGGGAAGCGGTTCGCCCTGCCCCACGCCAAGGTGATGATCCACCAGCCTTACGGGCAGGTGGGGGGCCAGGTGAGCGACATCGAGATCCAGGCCGACGAGATCATCAAGACCCGGGCGATCCTCAACGACATCCTCGCGCAGCACACCGGCCAGCCGATCGACCGCATCGCCAAGGACACCGACCGCGACCGCTACCTCACGGCCGTCGAGGCCAAGGAATACGGCCTCGTCGACGAGGTGCTGACCAAGCCCCCGGTGGCCGTCGAGGAAGACCTGAAGGATTGAGCCCGACGATCTGACCCGCCGCGCCGTCGCGAACCGCCTCCGAAGACCCTCCGCCCCCGCCACGCCGGAACACGCCCCATGCCCCTGATTCCCTATGTCATCGAGAAGAGCGGCCGTGAAGAGCGGGCGATGGACATCTACAGCCGCCTGCTCAAGGACCGCATCGTCTTCCTCGGCTCCCAGGTCAACGACGAGGTGGCCAACGCGATCGTGGCGCAGCTGTTGTTCCTGCAGTCGGACGATCCGAAGAGCGACATCCACCTCTACATCAACTCCCCCGGCGGCAGCGTGACCGCCGGCCTGGCGATCTACGACACGATGCAGTTCGTCACCTGCGACGTGGCGACCTACTGCATCGGCCAGTGCGCCTCGATGGGCGCGGTGCTGCTCGCGGCGGGCGCCAAGGGGAAGCGCCGGGCGCTGCCCAACGCCCGGATCATGATCCACCAGCCGCTCGCCGGGATGGAGGGCACGGCGGAGGAGATCATGATCCACGCCAAGGAGTTCAAGAACATCAAGCACAAGCTCAACGCGATCCTGCTCAAGCACACCGGCCACCCGCTCGAGAAGATCGAGCAGGACACCGACCGGGATCGTTTCATGTCGGCGCAGGAGGCGTGCGACTACCGGCTCATCGACGAGGTGATCGACCGCATGCCCGCGCCGAAGGCCGACGCCTGACGGCAGGGGCTCCGAAGCCAGACCACGGCACGACTGATCGGACGGCGTCCCACGGGGCGTCATGAGGCGCAAGGAGGCGCGTCATGGAACGATCGAGATCGACGAGAGGTGCGGGCTGCGCCCGGTCCGGCGCGGCGTCACGCGGCCGTGCCGCCGCCGGCCGTACTGTTCCCGGCCGTACTGTTCCCGGCCCTGTCGCGCCCGGGATGCTCGCGGTGATCCTGCTGCCGGTGCTGCTGCTGGTGGGGGGCGGCTGCCGCAGCGATCCGAGCCAGCAACTCCTCGAGCGTGAGCTGCGGATGCAGGAGGATCAGATCTACCAGCTCCAGGACGAGCTGCAGGAGAAGTGCGCCCGGCTCGAGCGCGTGGCGAGCGAGAACACGAGTATGCGGCGTCAGCTCGGGGTGTCCGACCGCGACGCGACCCCGCGGGGCCGCGGCCCCTTGCGCGGCTCTCCCCCCTCGGTGCTGCCGGCGCCGCGGAGCGGTGACCCGCCGATCTTCGTGCCGCCCGCCATCGCCCCGCCGGCGGCGCCCGGGCTGCCCCCGGTCCTTCCCGGCATTCCGCGGCCGTCCGGCCCGCCGGCCCTTCCGGGCATTCCTCCGGCCGCGCCCCGCGGCGCCGCCCCCGCGGCGCCCGGATCGATCGCGCCGCCGGCGCTCGAGGGGGTGCCCCCGTTGCCGGCGGAGCCGCGGTTTCCCGGCACCGCCCTGCCCGATCGGTCGGAGGTCGTGCCCGCGTCGGCGGAGATGGACGTGTCCACCGCCCCGGTGGCCGTGGATGCGGAGGGGCGGCCGCTCGCACCGGCCGCCGACGGCCGCGGCTCGGGCCCGCCGCTCTCCAACGAGGAGAGCCTCGCCGTCGCGGGCCGCATCACGCACCTCGTGGTCAACACCGGCCGCACCGAGTGCTTCGACGGCGACGGCGACGGGACGAGCGACGGGCTGGCGATCGTCTTCGAGCCGCGCGACGGCGACGAGCGGCTGGTGAACGCCGCCGGCGACGTGTCGATCGCCGCGTTCGACGCGGCGGCCGGCGGGCCGCCGATCGCCGCCTGGGAGATTCCCGCACTCGATGCGGTCGGTCACTTCCGGCGCACCTCCCGCAACCGTGGCCTGCACTTCGTGCTCCGCTGGCCGGGTCCGCCGCCGCAGGGGGCGCACGTCCGCGTGACCGTCAGCCTGACGACGTTCGACGGCGGGCGGTTCGAGACCGACTGCACCGTGCCCGTCCGCCAGACCCGGGGGCCCGCCGCGCCCTAGCAGGCTGTGGATCAACAGCCTGCTCGGTCGCAGGGATGCGACCGCGGCAGCGTAGCTGCCGTGAAAACCGGAGGTTTTCATACCTGGAAAAAGTCCCGGAGGACTTTTTCCACGGCCAGCTAGCAGGCTGTGGATCAACAGCCCGCTCGATCACAGGGATGCGATCACGGGAGCGCGGCTCCCGCGGAAACCGGAGGTTTTCATACCTGGAAAAAGTCCCGGAGGACTTTCTCCACGGACCGCCAGCCTGCCCGCCTTCGGCGCACCGCACCATGCCCGCCGCCATCGCCGTCGTCGTCCTCCCGCTCGCGGCGGCGGTCGTCTTCACGTTCAGCGCGCTTGCGCTCAAGCGGTCGGCGGAGCTCGGCGCGGGGCTTTGGCGCACGGCGTTCGTCTCGAACGTGACGAGCGCCATCCTCTTCGGCACGCTCTCTTTCCTCGGCGGGCCGCCGGTGCGGGCCGACCTGCTCTGGCAGCCGGCGTGCGTGGCCGCCTGCCTGTTCGTGGGGCTCCTCGCGCAGTTCCTCGCGCTCGAGAAGGGCGACGTCTCGGTGACGGTGCCCGTGCTCGGCCTCAAGGTGGTGCTCGTGGCGCTGCTCACGCCGCTCCTCACCAGCGACCGCGTGGACGAGCGGTCGTGGATCGCGGCGCTCGTCTGCGTCGCGGGCATCGCGGTGTTCAACCGCACCCCCGACGGCCATCGCCCGCGGCACATCGGCATCACGCTCCTCGCGGCCGGCGGGGCGGCGGTGAGCTTCGCCCTCTTCGACGTGCTCGTGCAGCGCTGGGGCCCGGCCTGGGGCGCGGGGCGGCTCTTGCCGATCGTCTACGCGATCAACGCCGTCTTCTCCCTCGCCCTGCTCGCCACGCTGCCGGCGCCCCTGTCGGCCCTGCCGACCGCGGCGTGGAAGTGGCTCGTGCCCGGCGCCGTCCTGCTCGGCCTCCAGGCCATCCTCTTCGTGGGCACGCTGGCGGTGTACGGCCAGGCGACGACCGCGAACGTCGTCTACTCGTCACGCGGCCTGCTGAGCGTGGCGATGGTCTGGCTGGCGGGCCACCACTTCGCGAACCGGGAAAGGTCGCTCGGCCCGCGGGTGCTCGCCTGGCGGCTCGTCGGCGCGGGGTTGATGCTGCTCGCGATCGTGCTCGTGACCGTCCGCTGATGAGCCACGGCCTGCGCTGCCGCCCTGCGGCCCGGTGGCCTGGTGGCCTGGTGGCCTGGTGGCCTGGTGGCCTGGTGGCCTGGTGGCCTGGTGGCCCTGTGGCCCTGTGGCCCTGTGGCCCTGTGGCCCGGGGCCCTGTGGCCCTGCAGCCCGGCAGCCCGGCAGCCCTGCGGCCCTGCGGCCCTGCAGCCCGGTAGCCCGGGGCCCGCTGACGCATCCCCCCGCGCCGCCCGCGGCGGCATCAGAGGCCGCGATCCTCGAGGAAGTTGAGCAGGTCGGCGACGCGGTTGGAGTAGCCCCACTCGTTGTCGTACCAGCTCACCACCTTCACGAAGTTGCCCAGGCCGATCGTGTCCACGGCGGAGAAGATCGAGCTGTGGGCGTCCCCCTTGAGGTCGGTCGAGACGAGCTCCTTGTCGGTGTACCGCAGGATGCCCTTGAGCGGCCCCTCGGCCGCCTTCTTCATCGCCGCGTTGATGTCGGCGGGGGAGGCCTCGCGGTTGAGCAGCGCCGTGAAGTCGACGACGCTCACCGTGGACACGGGCACGCGGAACGCCATGCCGGTGAACTTGCCCTGCAGCTCCGGGATCACGAGGCCGACGGCCTTCGCGGCCCCCGTGCTCGAGGGCACGATGTTGAGGGCCGCGGCCCGCGCGTCGCGGAGGTCCTTGGCGGCCGTGTCGACGGTCTTCTGGGAGTTGGTGTAGGCGTGCACCGTCGTCAGCAGCCCCCGGTCGATGCCGAACGTCTCGTGCATCACCTTCGCCACCGGGGCGAGGCCGTTGGTCGTGCAGGAGGCGTTGGAGATGACGTGGTGCTTCTTGGGGTCGTACATCGTGTCGTTGACCCCGAGCACGATCGTCAGATCCTCGTTCTTGGCCGGCGCCGAGATCACCACCTTCTTCACGCTGTCGCGCTTGTGGGCGACCGCCTTCGTGGCGTCGGTGAAGAAGCCCGTGCTCTCGACGACGACCTGCACGTCCTGCGAGCCCCAGGGGATCACCCCCGGATCCTTCTCGGCGAAGACCTTGATCTTCTTGCCGTCAACGACGAGGTCGTTGCCCTCGTAGCCGACGTGCCCCTTGAAGGGACCGTAGTTGGAGTCGAACTCGAGCAGGTGGGCGTTGGTCTTGGCATCGGTGAGGTCGTTCAGGGCCACGACCTGGACGTCGCCGTTCAAGCCGTACTTCTCGTAGATGGCCCGGTAGGTGAGGCGGCCGATGCGGCCGAAGCCATTGATGCCAACGCGAATGGACACGGAGGGTCTCCTGGGCGGGACGAAAACGGGAACGGTGGACGGGATGCCGGGATGCCGCCAGACGCGACGCGTCGGCGACGCGTGCGGCACGGGCGATTCGGCCGCCGCGACGCCGCGGAATATACACGGGCCGCCAGCCGCGGCACAATCGGCTCCCCCCGGGGCCGTTACGATGGATTCCGTTCCCCGCGCCCCCGTCGGCAGGCCGCCATCTCCATGTCCACGCCCGCGTCCGCACGCCCCGTGCTCGAACTCGTCGACGTGCGCAAGTCGTTCGCGATGCCGGGGGGTGAGCGGGTCGACATCCTCGACATCCCGTCCTTCCGCCTGGAGGCCGGCGAGCAGTGCGCGCTCGAGGGCCGCAGCGGCTCCGGCAAGTCGACGCTCCTCAACGTCGTCTCGGGCATCCTGCGGCCCGACTCGGGCCGCGTCGTCGTCGACTCGATCGACGTCACCCGGCTCGGCGAGGCGCAGCGCGACCGGGTGCGGGCCGACAAGCTCGGACTCGTCTTCCAGCAGTTCAACCTGCTGCCCGGCTTCACGGCGCTCGAGAACGTGCTCGTGGCGATGTCGTTCGGATCGGGCCGCCCCGACCGCGACCGGGCGACGCGGCTGCTCGCGGCCGTGGGGCTCGGCGACCGGCTCGACCACCGCCCCGCCGCGCTCTCCGTCGGCCAGCAGCAGCGGGTGGCCGTGGCCCGGGCGCTGGCCAACCGGCCCCGCGCGGTGCTCGCCGACGAGCCCACGGCGAGCGTCGACCCCGCCCACCAGCAGCAGGTGATCGACCTGCTGCGCGGCACGTGCGCGGAGCAGGGGGTGGCCCTCCTCGTCGTGACGCACGCCGCCGACGTGGCCGGCCAGTTTCCACGCCGCGTGCGGCTCGAGGACTTCAACCGCGCCGCCCGCACGTGAGCCGCCCCGTCGCCCCCTTCCCGCACCGCCGCCGCCGTCCCCTCACGACCGTCCCGCTCGAGCCCATCCCATGACCCTCCTCGGCATCGCCTGGCGCAACATCCGGCAGCGGCTGCTCACCAGCCTGCTGACGGCCCTGTCGCTGGCGCTCGGCGTGGCGCTCGTGGTGGCCACGCTGGTCACCGGCGGCATCGTGAAGCAGGCCTTCGAGTCGGGCTCGGGGCTCGGCTACAACATGATCGTGGGGGCCAAGGGGAGCCCGCTGCAGCTCGTGCTCAACAGCGTCTACCTCATCAGCAAGCCGATCGAAAACGTCTCCTGGGACTTCTACCAGCAGTTCCTTCCGGCGGCCCGGCGGGCCGACGGCGTCGACGGCACGTTCGCCGCCAGCACGAACGTCGCCGTGCCGATCTGCATGGGCGACTACTACCGCGGCTACCGCGTCGTCGGCACCAATGCCGACTACTTCGACCGGCTCACCGTGGGGGGCGGCAGGCCGTTCGCGTTCCAGTCGGGGCGGAACTTCCGCGACGACGAGTTCTTCGGCGGCGTCCTCGGGTCCACGGTGGCCGCCACGCTCGGCCTCCGGGTGGGAGACGCGTTCGCCCCCACCCACGGCGCCGACGACGGCAAGGTGCACGACCCCTTCCGCGTGACCGGCATCCTCGCCCGCACCGACACGCCCGTCGACCGCGGCGTGTTCGTCAACATGGAGGGCTTCTACCTGCAGGACGGCCACGCCAAGCCGGTCGACGACGACGCGGGCGGTGGCCGGGCGGCCGAGCCGCCGGCGGACGCCGGGGCGGACGGTCCGAAGCGGCTCCCCTTCGCCCAGCGCGAGGTGACCTCGATCCTCCTCGACACCGCCGCGCTGCCGGGCCTGCCGGCGGAGCTCACCGCGATGGGCCTGCGGACGGCGATCAACGAGGGCCGCGACGGCCAGGCCGCCCTGCCGATCGCCGAGATCCGCCAGCTGCTCGACCTCTTCGTGCGGCCGCTCGAGCTGCTCCTGCTCCTGGTGACGGCGCTCGTGGTGATCGTGTCGGCGATCGGGATCCTCGTGAGCATGGTGGGGTCGTCGCTCGAGCGCAGCCGCGACGTGGCGATCATGCGGGCGCTCGGTGCCCGCCGGGGGCACGTGCTGGCCGTCGTGCTCTTCGAGGCGGTGCTGCTGGCGGTCGGCGGCGGGCTGGCCGGCTGGGCGCTCGGGCACCTGCTCGTGGGGGCGATCGGCCCCCTGATCGCGACCAACGCCGGCGTGTCGGCGGGTGTGCTCTCGACGGCGCCGGGGGCGGAGCTGCTGCTCGTGCCCGCGCTGGTCGTGCTGGCGATCGTCGCCGCGCTCCTGCCCGCCCTGGCCGCCTACCGCACCGACGTCGCCAAGTGGCTCTGACGGGCCCCGCGGAAAACGTCCACGGGGGCTTTTTCGGGCATGAACCGGGCCGCTGCCCTGCTAAAATGCCCGCATGAGAAACCACACGAGGCGATGCCTGCTCGCGGCGACGGTCGGGCTGGCGATCCTGGTCGGGCAGGCGCCGGCGGCCCGGGCGTGTCCATTCTGCTCGGCCGTGTCGCTCACGTTCGCACAGGAAATCGCGCAGAGCCAGGCGGCCGTCATCGTCCGGCTCGTCGAGCCCCCCCCCACCACCGCCCTCTCGCCGCGGGCCGAGGGGCCGCTGCCCAAGGGGAAGTTCGCCGTCGTCGAAACGCTCAAGGGGGCCGGGCTCGTCGCCGAGGCGGGCCATGCCGGCCCCGACGGCGCGCCGATCGAGACGATTCTCCTGGAGAACAAGCCCGTCGGCGCGCTCTTCCTCCTCATGGGCATCGAGCCGCCGAAGCTCGTCTGGTCGAGCCCGATTCCGGTGAGCGAGCGGGCCGTCGGCTACCTGCGGTCGCTCCAGGATCTTCCCGAGAAGGGCCCCGACCGGCTGGCCTTCTTCCAGAAGCACCTCGAGGACGCCGACGAGACGCTCGCCCGTGACGCCTACGACGAGTTCGCCGTGGCACCCTACGCCGACGTCCGCGGGCTCGCCGACCGCATGCGTCCGGCGCAGCTGCTCGAGTGGATCGAGAATCCGAAGGTGCAGGCCAACCGCCGGCGGCTCTACGCCACGATGCTCGGCACCTGCGGCACGCCGGCCGACGCCGACCGCATCGGGAAGATCCTCGCCAACGAGGGGCTCGGACCCGAGAAGGCCGATGCCCGCAGCGGCCTCGACGCCCTCATCGCCTGCTCCGTCACGCTCCGCGGCCCGGAGGGCCTTGACCTCGTCGACCGGCTCTTCCTCGACCGCAAGGGCCGCGACATCCCCTTCACGGAGACCTACGCCGCCGTGATGGCGCTGCGGTTCCTCGGCGAGGAGTCCGACGCCGTGCCGCGCGAACGCATCCTCGCGTCGCTGCGGCTGCTGCTCGAGGAGCCGAAGCTCGCCGACCTCGTGATCGCCGACCTCGCGCGCTGGGAGGATTGGACGGTGATCGACCGGCTCGTCGAGCTCTTCGAGAAGGCGGAGGCCGACAACATCTTCGTCCGCGAGCCCGTCGTGAACTACCTGCGGGCCTGCCCGCTTCCCGCCGCCACCGCGGCGATCGCGCGGCTCGAGAAGATCGACCCGGAGGCGGTGCGCCGGGCCGCGGCGCTCGCCGCCTTCTCGGGCGCGCTCGGCCCCAAGCCGGCCGCCGCCGGTCCGGCCGATCCCGGCGACGGCGATCCCGGGGAGCCGCCGACCGCCGCCGCGAATGCCACCGCGAACGCCATCGCGGCACCCGCGGCCATGCCGGAGGGGGAGCCGTCCATCGCCACCCGCATCCCGCCGACCCTCGCCGACGAGGAGGCCACCGACGGCACGCCCGGCATCGATCCTTCCCGGCCCGCGCCCGCCGCCGCTCCCGCGGCCGCTGCGGCGCCCGCGGGCGGCATGCCGGCGGTCAGGTGGCTCGTGATCGCCGCGGTGGCGGCGTTGGTCGGGCTGCTCGTCCGCGCCGTCTCGAGGACGGGCGGGGCCGGCACGTCGGTGCGTTGAACGGGGCGATGGTTGAACGGGGCGATGGAGGATCCGCGGACATGGCCAGTGGCGCGTACGATTCGTCCACGCCCCAGCTCGACGACACGGCCGACGACGGCGAAGGCCGCTACCGCGCGGTCGCCGGCACGGCCATCGCCGCGGCGATCGTCGCGGCGCTCTCGCCACTGGCGTTCTTCGACTGGTGGCTGGTCGTCGTGCCCGTGATCGGCATCGTGCTCGCGATCCTCGGCCTGCGGGCGATCCGCCAGCGGCCCGACGAGTTCGTCGGCACGCCGCTGGCGTGGGGCGCGCTGCTCGTCTCGGCGGCGTGCCTCGGCGGCGGCCTCGTCTCCCTGTCGGTCACCTACGCCCGCGAGCTGCCCGAGGGCTTCGTGCGGCTCGACTATGGCATGCTGCAGCCGCTCCCCGGCGATCCCCCCGACGCGATCCCCGACACCGCCCGCGCGATGGACGGCAAGGACGTGCTGCTCAAGGGCTACATGTATCCCGGAAAGCAGCAGCGTGACATCGTGCAATTCCTGCTCGTGCGCGACCAGGGTGACTGCTGCTTCGGCGGCAACCCGAAGATCACCGACCGCGTGCTCGTGCAATTGAACGACCCGTCGCGGCCCAAGGGCATCCACTTCTCCCAGCGGCTCACGAAGATCGCCGGGCGGTTCCGGATCCACCCGACCGGCACCGCGGTGCTCGACGGGGGCGTGCTCTACCATCTCGAGAATGCCGTTGCGCGGTAAGCACTGCCTCCCGATCGTGTCCCTCTGCGCCGCGTGGCTGGCGGGGTGTGGCGCGCCCGCGCCGCCGCCGGCGGCAGCGCCCGCAGCGGCCGTGCGGCAGCCCGCCGCCGGGGGCGACGTGGCGGCTGCACATCCGCAGGCCGTGGGCGATCAAGCTACCGGCGGGCTCGAGAAAGCTGCCGGCGGGCTGCGCGATCAACCTGCCGGCGGGCTGCGCGATCAAGCTACCGGCGGGCTGCGCGATATCTCCTTCGATGACGTGAAGCTCGACATGCAGAAGGGGGATCCGTTCACCCGCGCGGTGCTGCCGTCACGCGTCACCGCGCTCGAGAACACGCGGGTGCGGATCCGCGGCTACATCCTGCCGAGCTTCCAGCAGACCGGCCTGACGCAGTTCGTCCTCGTCCGCGACAACATGGAATGCTGCTTCGGCCCGGGGGCCGCCCTCCACGACTGCGTCGTCGTGCGGATGCTGCCCGGCAAGACGGCCGCCTTCTCGATCCGTCCGGTCGCCGTCACGGGGCGGTTCCGCGTCGAGGAGCTGCGGGGCCCCGACGGCCGGCACCTCGCCATCTACTCCATGGACGGCGAACAGGTGCAGTGAGCCGCCGCGGCTGGTACGATCGCGGCGGAGCCCGACGACGGCCCTGGGGCGGGCCGGGCCGGACACGTGGACTGGCGGCACACGACTGGACTGACGGCAGACGGTGACCATGTTCGAAGACCTCTCCTGGATCTATCAGATCCCCCCCCGGCGGCTCGCGCTGCTCTCGATCGTCGTCTTCGTCGGCTTCTACTGGGCCGGCGCGATCCTGCTGCGGCCGTTCTTCCGGCTGTTCGTCCGCTCCACGCCGGGCGGCAACGACATCGTCGGCTACATCCTCTCCTGCTTCTGCGTCTTCTACGGGCTGCTGCTCGGCCTCATCGCCGTCACGGCCTACCAGAACGTCGCCGAGGCCAGCGCCAACGTCACCCGCGAGGCGGCGGCCCTCTCGGCGCTCTACGAGGACGTGTCCCGCTATCCCGAACCCTTCGGGCGGAACCTGCGCTGGCTGCTCCGCGACTACACGCGATACGTGATCAAGTACGCCTGGCCCCTGCAGCGCGAGGGCATCATCCCGCAGGAGGGCACGATCCGGGCGGAGGCGTTCCACGACCGCCTCCTCGACTTCCAGCCCACGACGCCCGCCGAGCAGATCCTCCACGCCGAGGCGCTGCGGCAGCTCAACCACTTCCTCGAGTGCCGCCGGATGCGGCTCTTCTCCGTGAAGTCGGGCCTGCCCCCCTCCATGTGGTACGTGATGATCCTGGGCGCCGTGCTCAACATCACGCTCTGCTGGATGTTCGACATGCGGCTCCTCGCGCACTTCGTGCTCGGCGGCATCATCGCCGCCTACATGGGCACGATGATGTACCTCATCATCGACATGAACCAGCCGTTCCGCGGCGACGTGAGCGTGACGGCGGAGCCGTTCGAGCTGCTCTACCAACGCATGAACGAGGACTGACATGGCGAGCCACCCCGCGCCGCGGCGGACGCCCGCCGCGGTCACCGGCCGCATCCCCCGGCGCGCGGCGCTCGGGCGGGGGGCGGCCGCCACGCTCGCGGCCGCACGGGCGCTCGCGCCGACGCTGTTCGTGGGCTGCTCGCTGGGCATTCCCGAGCGGGCGCGGACCGTGCCCGTGGGCCTCCTCCACTCGCAGACCGGGCCGCTCGCGACGAGCGCCACCCCCCTCCGCGACATCGAGCTGCACGCCTTCGAGCTCTGCAACGCGACGGGCGGCATCCTCGGCCGGCCCGTGCAGGTGTCCGCGCCCGACCCGCGGTCGCGGTCCGACCTGCACGTGTCCCGGGCCCGGCGGCTGCTCGACGCCGGCGCCGTGGCGGTGTTCGGCTGCTGGACGAGCCAGAGCCGCAAGGCGGTGCTGCCGGTCTTCGAGGAGCGGCGGACGCCGCTCCTCTATCCGGTCCAGTACG
>Ga0136644_10001228_pt1 | contig 20437 bp, 16 predicted proteins | sample C_130820_EF_Meta_FD_94780 | JGI IMG/M metagenome (GOLD analysis project Ga0136644, IMG submission 94780) | Freshwater microbial communities from Lake Croche, Canada to study carbon cycling - C_130820_EF_MetaG (v2) (version 2) | ecosystem: Environmental > Aquatic > Freshwater > Lake | place... | reverse complement strand
CTTGTCGCTCTCCTCGCCCCCCTTGCCGGTGAGCACCTCGAGGTATTCGAGCGCCGGCGTGTCGATCGGCGCGAAGCCGTACGACCGGTAGACGCGGCGGGCGATCTCGAGCACCCGCTCCCGCGCGAGCGCCTGCGCGGGCAGGTGGTCGCGGAAGCCCTTGAGCGTGCGCGGCTCGATCATGGGAGGATCGGCAGCAGGGCCGGCTTCGGGCTGCGGATCGACGTGTGTCGATGCTTCCGCTTGCGGCCGTCGCCGACCTCCATGCCGCCGGGGCCGAGCACCGCGTCCATGTATTCCTCGACCTGCTCGGCCGTCTCGAAGTACTGGTCGTAGACCCAGTCGTCCTCGTACTCGCAGTCCTTCGTGGTGTACTCGCGGCAGATCTGCGGCCGCGTCTCGTAGATGCCGCAGCGGTGGTCGTCGCCGAGGTGCTTGCAGACGGTGTGCACGCAGACGTACCAGTCGCCCTCCTCCGTGAACACGGTGGCGTGCTCGTGGAGGAGGAACCAGCGGATGTACTCGAACTCCTCCCGCGTGGTCGGGGTCTCGAGCGGCAACGCGAAATAGCGGCAGCACTTGGCGGTGCAGAACTCGCAGAGCACCTTGTCCTGAGGCACTTCCTCGCGGCGCGGCTTGGCAGGCAGCACGGGCAGGACGACGTCGGCGATCGACATGGGCTTCTCCGGGGGCGACGCGGCACCGGCGGGAAGGCGACACTATACACGCCGCGACGCGCCGCGGAACCGGGGCGGAGCCGTCGCGGCCGCCGCCGGCGCCGGGCCGCCGATTTTCCGTATACTCGGGCCCCGACCGCTGAAGGGAGTCGAGCCGTGCCGAAATGCTGGCGGATCATGCCGCACGACCGCGGCCTCGTGGAATCGATCGAGCGGTCGGCGGCCGTGTCGCCGATCGCCGCCCGGCTGCTCGCGGCGCGGGGGCTCACCGACGCGGCGGCGGTGAAGTCGTTTCTCGGCGGCACGATGGCCGACCTCCGCGAGCCCGACCTGCTCCCGGGCATTCCCGCCGCGGCCGACCGGCTCCTGGCGGCGGCCCGCGCCGGCCACCCGATCGTCGTCTACGGCGACTACGACGCCGACGGCATGTGCGCCACCGCGATCCTCCTCGCCTGCCTCGAGGCGGTCGACGCGAAGGTGGGCTGGTACGTGCCCGACCGCTTCGAGGAGGGCTACGGGCTCAAGGCGGAGGCGCTCGAGACGCTCGCGGCGCGCGGCACGCGGGTCGTGGTCACGGTCGACTGCGGCATCGCCAGCGTGGCGGAGGCCCGGCGGGCGCGGGAGCTCGGCATCGAGCTCGTCGTCACCGACCACCACGCCTTCGGCGACGAACTGCCCGCGGCCGACGTGCTCGTCCACCCGCGGCTGCCCGGGGCGGCGTATCCCTTCGGTGATCTCTGCGGCGCCGGCGTGGCCTTCAAGCTCGCCTGGGCGATCGCCACGCGGGCCAGCGGCGCCCGCCAGGTGACGCCCCGGCTGCGGGAGGTGCTGCTGCGGGGCATGGGCCTCGCGGCGCTCGGCACGGTGGCCGACGTGGTGCCGCTGCTCGATGAGAACCGCATCTTCGTGAAGCACGGCCTCGAATGCCTGCGGCAGCGCGGCGGGCCGGGGATCGCGCGGCTCCTGGCGTTGGCGAAGCTCGACGAGAAGTCGCGGCTCGACAGCGAGGACGTGGCCTTCCGGCTCGCGCCGCGGCTCAACGCCGCCGGCCGGCTCGGGCAGGCGGCCTGTGGGATCGAGCTGCTCACCACCCCCGACACCGCGCGGGCCGAGGCGCTGGCGGACTACGTGCACGAGCTCAACGGCCGGCGTGAGACCGAGGAACGGAGCATCCTTCTGGCGGCGACGAAGCAGGCGCGGGAGCGATTCTCGCCGCAGGACGACGCGGCGCTCGTGCTCGCCGACGGCGGCTGGCACGCGGGCGTGGTGGGGATCGTCGCCGGCAGGCTGGCGGAGAAGTGGCACCGTCCGGTGGTGATGATCTCCCGCGACGACCACCAGGGACGACCGGCGATCGGCAGCGTCCGCAGCGTGCCCGGCTTCGACGTGCACGCCGCGCTCATGGCCTGCCGCGGGCACGTGCTCTCCTGCGGCGGCCACGCGGCCGCGGCGGGCCTGCGGATCGAGGACGGGCGGATCGACGACTTCCGTCGGGCGTTCGTGGCGGCGGTGGCGGAGCGGATGCCGGCGGGGCTGCGTCGCGCGCAGATCACGCTCGACGGCGAGACGACGCTCGCCGGCCTCACGCTCGACACCGTCTCGCAGCTCGAGCGGCTCGCCCCGTTCGGGCAGGGCAACCGCCGGCCGGTGCTCTGCGCGTCGGGCGTGCAGCTCACGGAGCCGCCGCGGGCGATGGGAGGGGGCGGCCGCCACATCGCGATGAACCTCGTGCAGCACGGCGCGCGGCTCCGCGGCGTGGCCTTCGGCGGCGCCGAGTGGCTCGCCCATCTGCCCCCTCCGGGCCAGCCCTTCCACGTGGCCTTCAAGCCGAAGATCAACGAGTTTCGCGGCCGTCGCACCCCCGAGATGGAGATCATCGACTGGCGTCCCGAGGGGATCGACGTCGGCGTCGAACTGCCGCCGCTGGCGACGGCGGAGAACTGATCCCCGCCGTGCCGGCCGACGCCTTGCCCGCCTGCAAGGCCTGCGCCGCTCCCCGCTCCTCATCGCTTCTCCTCCCCCTCTTCTTTTTTCCTCCCCCTCTTCCATCCGGTGAACCATGCCCCCTGTCCGCCTGCCGTCGCTCGTGTCCTCGCCGGCCCCGGCACCCGCTCCGGCCCCCGGGCCGGCGGCAGGCCGATCGCTCGCGATCCTGCTGGCGATCGCGCTCGCCACCGCCGTCGGCCCCGTCGCGTTCGCCGACGAATGGCCGCAGTGGATGGGGCCGGCCCGCGACGGCGTGTGGCGGGAGCGGGGGATCGTGACGGCGATTCCGGCCGGCGGCCTGCCGGTGAAGTGGCGGGCCGAGGTGCAGGGGGGCTACGCCGGCCCGGCCGTCGCGGGGGGCCGGGTGTTCGTCACGGATTACGCGCGGCAGACCGGCGACGTGGCCAACGATCCCGGCGCCCGCAACACGCTCGCGGGCCGCGAGCGGGTGCTCTGCCTCGACGCCGCCACCGGCCGCCTGCTCTGGAAGCACGAGTACGACCGTCCCTACTCCCTTTCCTACGCCTCCGGTCCGCGGTGCACGCCCACGGTGGCCGACGGCAAGGTCTACGCGCTCGGCGCCGAGGGGGATCTCGTCTGCCTCGACGCGGCGAGCGGCGCCGTCCTCTGGTCGCGGAACTTCGCCAAGGACTACGCCGCCCCGACGCCGCTCTGGGGTTTCTGCGGCCATCCGCTCGTCGATGGCGACCGGCTCATCTGTCTCGTCGGCGGGGCGGGGAGCGTGGCCGTCGCGTTCGACAGGCACACCGGCCGCGAACTCTGGAAGGCCCTCTCGGCGAGCGAGTCGGGCTACTGCCCGCCGTCGATCATCGAGTCGGCCGGCGTCAGGCAGCTCCTCATCTGGGACGCCGACGCGATCAACGCCCTCGATCCGGCGACCGGCCGCGTGCTCTGGTCGCAGCCGCTCAAGCCCGCCTACGGCATGTCGATCATGGCGCCCCGCGTGGCGACGACGCCGCGCGGCCAGGTGCTCTACGCCAGCGGCATCGGCCGGGTGGGGGCGCTCTTCACGCTCGCCGCCGACAAGCCCGGGGCGACGATCGCCTGGCGGGGCGATCCGAAGTCGGCGATCTACTGCGCCAACAGCACCCCCTTCATCGCCGGCGACACGCTCTACGGCTGCGACTGCGAGACGGGCTTCCTCACGGCCGCGGAGCTGGCGACGGGCCGGCGGCTCTGGGAGACCGGCCGGCCGACGATGGGCGACCGGCGCGGCCGCCACGGCACGGCCTTCCTCGTGCGGCAGGGGGACGCCCCCGGCGACGACCGCACCTGGCTGTTCAGCGAAACGGGCGACCTGATCCTGGCGCGGCTCTCGCCGGCGGGCTACGAGGAGCTCGGCCGGATGCACGTCGTCGATCCCACGAACGAGTGCTTCGGGCGGGAGGTCGTGTGGAGCCACCCGGCCTTCGCGGGCCGCTGCGTGTTCGTGAGGAACGACCGCGAACTGGTCTGCGTGTCGCTGGCGGAGTGAGCGGAGAGCGGGCGACGGCAGGGTTTTTCGCCGCCGCCGGAGGTGGCGTTGTCCCGGGCGAGCCGGGCGGGTAGTCTCAGGGCTCTCCCATGTGGGGCCTCGCGGCCGCACACCTCGGGGCGTAGCTCAGCCTGGCTAGAGCGCTACGTTCGGGACGTAGAGGTCGCACGTTCAAATCGTGTCGCCCCGACTTTTCCTCTCTTCCGGCATCGCCCTCGGGCTTGTCATGCCGCCCGGGGCCGCCGCAGCGGCCCCCGTCCCTCGCTTCCCCGCCCATTCAACGCGGCGGACGAAGTGCCTCCACGATCGAACCATCCCCCCGTCAGCTGCGTACCAGAGCCCGTCGGTCGGCCGTCACGCGACGGTCTCACGCCGTCCGCCCGCCGGAAAACGCCCGGCTCTGACGGCGGCCGTGTCGAGAACCGCCCGACCGATCATCCCGCATCCACCCCACTCCCGAGGAGCCTTGTCATGGCGAAGCAACTGCTGATCTACGAGTCGTCCGTTCCGCTCAATGCCGCGACGCATCGCGAGCTTTCCTTCGATCCGGTGCCCGGGTACGGCTTCGCCTCCGGCATCAACGCGGTGCCGCTCACCGCCGTCGAGATCGCCGCCGCGGCGCCGGAATATGCCATCGTCTTCGTCGAGGCCGGCGCCGACGTCGTGCCCGTGGCCGTGCTGGGCATCCGCAACGACCAGAATCTCTTCCTCTCGGCCGATGCCCGCTGGGAGGCGAAGTACGTGCCGGCGTTCGTCCGCCGCTATCCGTTCGTCTTCGCGGCCAGCCCCGACCAGAAGACCCTCACCCTCTGCATCGACGAAACCCACCCCGGCTTCAACACGGAAGGCCGCGGGGAACGGCTCTTCGACGCGGAGGGCCAGCCCACCGCCTACGCCGGCCGGGTGCTCGAGTTCCTCAAGGAGTACCAGACGCAGTTCGAGCGCACGCGGCTCTTCTGCCGGAAGCTCAAGGACCTCGGTCTGCTCGAGCCGATGGAGGCGGTCGTGTCGTTGCCGGAGGGGAAGCAGGTGCCGCTCCGCGGCTTCCTCGGCGTCTCCCGCGAGCGGCTCCGCGGCCTCGACGGCGCCGATCTCGCGTCGCTGGCGAAGACGGACGAACTGGAGCTGGTCTACCTCCATCTCGCCTCGATGCGGAACTTCAACGACGTCAAGGACCGGTTCGTGGGGGCCATGGCCTCGGCGCCCGGCGCGGAGGCCGCCGAGGAACTGGCCGACGCGCCCTCCTGACCGGAGCAGGCACGGCCGCGGCCGCGGGGGCTCGCGTCGATGCAGACCGGGCCCGCGGCGCGGGTGCCCCGCGCCGCTCGGGCAGCCCCCGCCCCGCCGGCCGACGCGTCGATCAACCGACGGGGGCACGACTGCCGGGGGCAAGGATGGCGAAGGTTTCTCGCGAGCGCTACGGCGGCGTCGCGAAACTGCTCGATTGCGACACCCACGCCCCCGGGTCGGGGGCGGAGCTGTTTCTCGTCGAGGGCGACTCCGCCGCATCCGCCGTCGCCCGCGTCCGCGATCCGCGGCACCAGGCGGTGCTCTGCATGCAGGGGAAGCCGCTGAACGCGGCGCGGGCACCGCGGCACAAGGTCGAGTCCCACCCCTTCTTCGGCCCCCTCGCGGCGGCGATCGGCGGCGGATTCGCGTCGGACTGCGAGCCGCGACGGATGCGGTACGACCGGGTGCTCGTGCTCACCGACCCCGACGCCGACGGCATCCACTGCGGCTTTCTCGTGCTGCTCTTCTTCCACCACTGGATGCGGCCGCTCCTCGACGCGGGCCGCATCGAAGTCGTGCGGCCGCCGTGGGGCGAGGTCGTGGCGTCGGGCGAGCTCCATCTCGGCTTCTCGGAGCCGGAACTCGCCGCCTTGGCCGACCGCTGCCGGGTGGCGGGCGCGATCGCCGTCCGTCGCTACCGGGGCCTCGCGGCGATCGACGCCGACACGCTCCGGGAGACCTGCGTGGCGGCCGCGACCCGGCGGACGGCCCGGATTTCGGCGGTCGAGGTCGCGGCGATGGTCGAGGCGATCGCGGCGATCGAGCCGGAAGGCCCGCTGCTGGACGACTGACGGGGCGTCCCGAACCTGCCCCTGATCCGCCCCGGCGGGGCCGGCTGCGGTGTCCGGCACGGGATCGCGCGCGGCAGCCCGCTCGCGCCGCCCGGGAGCCAATCCCCATGAAAAAGCCGGAATTGCTCGGGAAAAGCGGGGGCCGCCCCTTCGCCCCGCGGCGGTTTTTTCGCGGTTCGTCGCAAAAAGCGGTTCGCTCCGGGAAAATCCGCCAATTTCTCGAGCCTTGGGGGGTGTGCCCGGACGGGAAAACAGCGCGAAAAATCCTTGCCTCAGTTTCTCGAGAAGGCTATTCTCAACCGGTGCATTTGGGAGAAGTTCCCCATTTCGCAAACTTTCCGAAACCCGTACATTTCGTTCCAGACCGACCCCCGCGCACACTCACCACGGCCACCGCGGTCCATTCGTCCAATCTCTGTCGTCGGCCTTCCTGTGGCCGCTCCTTGCGGGCGATCAAGGGGCGACCGGCGCGATGAAGACGGATCGACCGTGGTGTGCCCACGGAAGGATCCGGCTGTCACCTCATGAGTGAGGTCGTCCGACTGTCGGGAGACTACCTATGACGAACTCGAAACAATCTGCCGCGGGCCATACAGAGGGCTGCATGCGTCCTTTCTTCACCGCTCTTTCGCATCGCTCGCATGCTGTTCCGCGCCGGGTCGCCGGTCGGTCGGTGATGACGGCGGCGATCGCGATCCTGTCGCTCCTCGGCGTCTGTGGTCTGGTCGAGGCCGCTCCGATCATCACGGGTCTCTATCCGACGGGCTGGGGCCGCACGCCGGGCAGCATTGCCGCCAATACGCGCGACTACAACTGGACGGTCGAAGCGGTCGCGGCGAGCGGCACTTTCCAGCCCGGTTACCCGACTCAGACGGGAACGTCCGCCATCACGACGGCTCCATACAGCGCCTACGTCTTGCAGTCGGGATTGTTGCCCGATCCGTACCTCGGCGGCAGCAACAACTTCGGCTACTGCGGCGGCCTGTGGGTGGGCCTGCAAAACTCCCCGATCTCGATCGTCGATGGCCCGGATCCTCCGACGCTCGGCGACTTCGCGAGCTCGGCGGTGCTGTCCCTGACGTTCACGTCCGACACGGACGGCATGGCATCGTTCAACTTCTGGGCGGCGAGCGACAACGCCGTCGCGTTCTTCGTGGGTGGCACCGTCACGACTTCGACGAGCGTGGTCAACTCAGGCACGTCCCCATTCAACAACGCCCACAACACCGGAGCCGACTATCCGACGATCGAGGGCGGCACGCAGATCGGGTACGCCACCGGCTTCGGGTCGCTCAAGCACTTCGTCGGCAATGCGCCGGTGGATGCGGGCTACAACACGCTCTATGCCGTGGTGTACGACTACGGCAAATTCACCGGATTCATGTTTTCGCCCGTCCCCGAGCCTTCCTCCATGGTGCTCGCCGCGATCGCCTGCGGGTGCATCGCTTTCGGATCCCGGCGACGGTGGCAGAAGCGGCCGTGCTCCACCGCGCCTGCCGCGGACGTCCCGCGTGGGTGATGCGGGCGCCGCCTGACCCGATGCGGGTTGGCGTGGGTGCTGCTGGCTGGCAGGCTGTGTGTCCACATCTTGCTCGCGGCGCCGGAGCGATCTGGCTTCCGATCGGGGCGTCGTGCTAGTGTCGCCGGCACCGCGATCCGGGCCACGCTGACGTCTCTCCGTCGGGGCCCGCGACAAGGCTCCGAGAGCATGTCCCTTGGGCGCATCCGCCGCCATCGTCGCGACTCCGACCGCGGACACGCCGCGGGCCGTCGTGATTCTCGGGATGCACCGTTCCGGCACCTCCCTCACGGCCTCGCTGCTTGGCGGCGCGGGCGTCGATCTCGGCCCGCGACTGCTGGGGGCGAATCGCGGCAATGTCCGCGGCCACTTCGAGGATCTCGACTTCCAGGAACTGCAGGCGATCGCGCTGGAGGGCTGGGGCATCGGCGAGGCGGGCTTCACCTGCCAGCCGGCGCTCCGGCTGCCCACACTGCTGCGCAGCCGTGCCGAGCGCCTCGTCGCCGACCGCCTGGCGGCGGGACGCATCTGGGGCTGGAAGGATCCGCGCACCGTACTCTTCCTCGAGGATTGGAACGACCTGCTTCCCGACGCCGCGCACGTCGTCGTCTTCCGCCGCCCGTGGGAGGTGGTCGATTCGCTCTACCGTCGCGGCGACGATCCGTTTGCGGTCAATCCTTCGTTCGCGATCGCCGTCTGGCTCCATTACAACCGCACCCTGCTGAACTTCACCCGTCGGTTTCCCGACCGCTGCGTCGTGCTCGAGGTGTCGCAGATCGCCGCCGACCCGCCCCTCGCCTGCCGCACGATCCGGGAACGGCTGGGCGTGGCGATCGGCGATCCGCCCGCCGTGTTCGAGGAACGGCTGCTCCGCGTCGACCTTCCCGTGGAGCGGGCGGCGCTCGTGGCCGAGCTTTCCCCACAGGCCATCGAGACCTACCTCCGGCTCCGGGAGCAGGCGGGCTCCACGTCCCCCCTGCCCGACCTGCCGACGCCGGAACGGCGCCGCGCGGACCTCGAGCGCGAGATCTGCCGCTGGGCCGAGGATGCCCGCGCCGGCGGCGCCGACGCCGGCCGCGACGCGGCCTGACCTCGCGGCGCGTCCGCGCGGCGCGGTTGCGCCCCGACGGCGGCTACCGCGTCAGCCAGAGCGTGTCGAGGCTGCGCAGCCAGTCCACCCGCCAGCGGTCCTGCACGAACACCACGTACAGGGCGTGCGCGTGATCGTCGACCACCGTTTCCACGAGCACGGGCTGTCCACCGCGGGCCGCCGCGGCGAGCTTGCTCGGCTCGAGCCGGCCCGCGATGCGCCAGCCTGACTGCCCGGCGGCCGCCCGCTCCCGCTGCTCCGGCTGCAACTGCTGCAGCAGCCGCCGCGTGCGTTCGCCCGGCACCACGAGCTGGTAGCGCGACTGCCAGTCGCCGGCGGCGTAGTAGGCGGCCAGCAGCGTGGCGACGGCGGCCTCGTGGTCGGGATCCAGCCCGGAGACCCGCCCCGGCGCGGCTGCGTCGGCGGCCACGGGGGCCGCGGCGTCGGCCGCGTCGGGGCTCACGACCGCGTCGGCCGGGGCGGCGTCGGCGGCGCCTCCCACGCCGGGCGGCACCGGCATTGGCACCGGCGTCGGCCGCGCGGGCTCGAACGCCGGCGAGACGAGGATCACGGCGACGAACGCCGCGAGGGCCGCCAGCGGGACGGCCGCCGCGAGGAACGACCAGGGGCGGAAGGGCTGTCGAAAGGCGCCGTCGCCCTCGAGCGTGTCCCGCAGCCGTTCGAACCAGGTGCGGCCGTGCTCGCCCTCCTCGGCGAACTGGCCCCCCGCCCGCTTCCCCGCGCCGGTGTTCCTCCCACCGGCCGACGGTTTGTCGGGCGGAAGATCCTCCCGCCAGAACTCATCGTCGGCGGCCGCGGTCTCCGCGTCGGCGAGCACCTCGTCGTAGACGTCGCGCAGCCGGCTCCACGGGCCGTCCGCCGCGAGGGAGATCTCATCCCGCATCCGCAGCCGATCCTGGCGGCGCAGCTCGCGCAGCCGGTCGCGGGTCACCGGCCCCTTCACCCGGCCGTCGCGTCGCACGAAGAACATGTCGGCCACGGGAGCGCCCGTCAGGGAATCCGACGCCGGAGCACCACCAGCGGATCGGCCTCGGCCCGCACGTGCCGGAGACTCATGGGCTTGGCCAGCACCATGCCCGCGACGAATCCGGCGACGTGGGCCGAGTAGGCCACGCCTCCGCCGCCGCCCTGGTCGAACAGCCCGCTGACCAACTGAAAGAGAAACCAGATGCCCACCGCGACGTAGCCCGGCACGTCGACCATCATGCGCATCAGGATCACGCTCACGCGGCGCTGGGGATGGAGCACGAGATAGGCGCCGAGGATGCCGGAGATCGCCCCCGACGCGCCGAGGCAGGGCGTGAGCGCCGCCTCGCCGCGGCTGTTGAGGGCCACGAACGCGAGCGACGCGATGACCCCCGTGGCCAGGTAGAAGAGCAGATACTTGAAGTGGCCCATGTCGTCCTCGACGTTGTCGCCGAAGATCCACAAAAACCACATGTTGCCGGCCAGGTGCATGATGCTGCCGTGCATGAAGATCGCCGTCAGCAGCGTCGCCCAGGGGGGCACGGGCGTGGGCCGCAGGCCGGGATCGGGCACCTGCACGGTCCCCTGCGGCGTCTCGATCATCCGCACCGACGGCTCGGTGACCACGTCGTGGCCGGAGATGATCTCGGCCGGCACCTGGCAGTAGGCCAGCGTGACGTCGTCGTTGGTCCCCATCTTCTGCAGCACCACGAACACGAACACGTTCGCGAGCAACAGCGCGATCGTCACGAACGGAAACGTCGTGCGGTCGGAATTGTCGTCGCCGACGGGGAAGACCATGGTGGTGCGAAGCTCCGGGCCGGGCCGCCCGCGACGCCGGCTTGGCGTCAGCGATGGAAGCGGTGGACCATAGTATGCCGGTAGGTCTCGCCGGGATCGAGACGCACCGACGGCCAGCCCTCCTGCCCGGCATGGTGGATGCTGTCGGGAAACTTCTGCGTCTCGAGGCAGATGGCGGCCTGCTTGCCGTAGGCCACCCCGCCCTTGCCCGTCACCGAACCGTCGAGGTAGTTGCCGGTGTAGACCTGCACGCCGGGCTGGTCGGTGAGGATCTCCAGGCTGCGGCCGCTGGCGGGATCCCGCAGCACCGCCGCGGGCCGCAGCGCCCCGTCGGGCCGCCAGTCCCGGATGATGAAGTTGTGGTCCACGCCGCCGGGATTGTCGCCGGCGGCGGGGAGGGCCGCGATGGCGGCGCCGAGGCCGGCGGCGGGCCGCCGCTCCGGTCGGAAGTCGAACGGCGTGCCGGCGACGGCCGCGAACTCGCCGGTGGGGATGCCGCCGGCATCCACCGGCAGGTAGCGGTCGGCCGCGACGGCGAGCTCGTGCCCGCGGATCGTGCCGGAGCCCTGCCCGGCGAGGTTCCAGTAGGAGTGGTGGGCCATGTTGACGATCGTGGCCGCCTCGCTCGTGGCCTCCATCTCCACCCACAGCTCGCCGTCGGGCGACAGCGTGTAGGTGGCGCGGGCGGTGAGCCGGCCCGGATACCCCTCGTCGCCATCGGGGGAGACCATGACGAACTCGACCGCCGGCCCCCGTGCGCCGGCCCGCGGCGTCGCCTGCCAACGCTTCTTGTCGAATCCCACGAGGCCGCCGTGGAGATGGTTGGCGCCGTTGTTGGTCGCCAGCGTGTGGGTGCGGCCGGCGAGGTCGAACGTGCCCCGTGCGATGCGGTTGGCGACGCGGCCGCAGGTCGCGCCGAAGTAGGGATGCTTGCCCTCGTAGCCGGCCACGTCGTCGAAGCCGAGCACCACGTCCACCGGCGTGCCGTCGCGGCCGGGCACGAGCAGGCTCGTGAGGATCGCGCCGAAGTCGGTGACCGTCGCCTTCCAGCCCCCCGGCACCTCGAGCGTCCAGAGCCTGGCTTCGGTGCCGTCGGCGAGCCTGCCGAAGGGACGGGCCGTCGGCGGGGAAAACGTGCTGGTGGTCATGGCGGGATGCGCTCCTGCGGCGGCCGGTGACGAGGCGGAGGACGAGGGGGATGATGCGGCAGGCGGCGCCGCGCAGGCCGGCGACGTCGCGGCCGCGGCGAACGCCACCGCCGCGACGGCCGCGACGACGAGGGGGGATGCCGAGCGATTCATGCGGGATGCTCCGGGAACGTGGGACGGGATCTCAGGCGCGGGCCGGACGGGGCGTGGGCACGCCCCGCCACGTTCCCGCCATCCCCCGCCTGCCGCGAGCGGGGCGATGCAATGCGGATCGATGGCAATGCGGATCGATGGCAATGCGGATCGATGGCAATGCGGATCGATGGCATGCAGGTCGAGGAAACGCGGGGCGGGGAGATGCGGGCTGAGCCCCGCCCGATCAGGGCGGAGGGCCCGCCGGCGTCGCGGGATCAGCGGGCCTGTCAGCCGCGCTCGGCCGGCTTGGCGACGACGCGGGGCTTCGCCGCGGTCGCGCCGGACTCCGCCTCCTCGCGTTTCATCCCGATCCAGCCGTCGACGCTCCACGGTCCACCCCCCCAGGCGATGAGGGACAAGAGGCCCCCCGCGATCGCCATGTTCTTCATGAACTGGATGAACTGCAACTGGCGCTGTCCGGGATCGGCGATCGTCCAGAAATCGTGGAAGTAGTAGGTGGCCGCGACGAGGAACACGAGCAGGCAGCCGGCCCCGATCCGCGTCCACGCCCCGAGCACGACCCCCAGCCCGCCGAGCACCAACAGCCCGATGGCGCCGAAGAGCGCGAACCGCGGGTTGGGCACCCCCTCGGCCGCCATGTAGGCGGCGGTCGCCTGGAACTGCGGAATCTTGTTGCTCACCGCGCTGACGAGGAAGATCGTCGCCAGGAGCAGCCGCGAGACGAGCCCGAGGGCGCCCTGCAACGCGTTGACCAGTGACTCCATCGCTCGGCACTCCCGCGGAAAAACCCGTCAGCTCCGCCGGGCGTGATCGTCGCGGAAGCCCCGCGGCCGGGCAAGAGCAGACCGGGGCGGCGGCGCTCCCCCCGCCGAAACGGGCGGGGCGGTGCGGCCCGGGGCCGCGCTGGCATGGCGGCAGCCGTGCGGCTCACCCCCCGCCGGGAAGGTCGCCGACGATGATCCGGTCGTTGTCGCTGTCGGCGATCACGAGCCGGCCCTGCGGGTCGAGGCAGCAGCCGTGCGGCCGGAAGAGCTGCGTGGAAAGCAGGTCGGCCCCGACGGTCGCCCCCTTCCGCGGGGGCGTGCCGGCGACCAGTTCGATCGTGCCGGCGGCGGGGTCGTAGCGGCGGATGCAGTGGTTTTCCGTGTCGGCGATGAGCACGCGGCCGCGCCGGTCGAGGGCGACGTACTTCGGCCCCGCCAGCAGCGCGTCGCGGCCCGGGCCGCCGTCGCCGGCGTAGCCCCCCTTGCCCGACGCGTTGACGACCGTGCGGACAACGCCCCCCTTGATCTCCACGAGCGCGTTGCCCTCGCGGAGCGCGAGATAGACCGTGCCGTCGGGCGACACGCAGGCGGCCCGCGGGCCGGCCAGCGGCGTCTCCAGCGGCTTGACGCCGTCCACCGGCTTGCCCGCCGTGCCGTTGCCGACGATCGTCTCGACCGTCCGCGCGACGAGGTCGATCCGCCGCAGCCGGGAGTTGCCGATGTCGGCGACGAGGAGAGAGCGGCCGTCGGGCGCGAGCGAGCCGCAGTAGGCGTTCTTGAACTCGGCCTGCGTCGCCGGGCCGCCGTCACCCGAGAAGCCGGCGCTGCCCTTGCCCGCCACCACGGCGACCGCGCCGGTCGCGGCGTCGAACGTGCAGATGCGGTGGTTGAACGTGTCGGCGACGTAGACGGGGCCGTCGGCCGCGACGGCCACGTCGTGGAGGCCGTTGAACCAGACCGCGCCCGCCGCCACCTGCGGCTTGTCGTCGGCCTTGTGGAACGTGCCCGCGACGAACTCGACCCCCTCGAGCCCGCGCGCCTCCTGCGGCTTGGCGATGCGGAACAGCCGGTTGCCGCGGGTGTACTCGACGCCGTACATCCGTCCGGCCGCGTCGAAGGAGACGGCGAACGGCTCATTGACGACCGCCGCGTCGGGGTTCGCGACGGTGCGGCCCGCGGTCACGCCGCCGAGCACCCGCACCTCGCCGCGGGCGACGGGCAGACCGGCGAGGCAGGCGACGAGCAGGGCCGGAACCGCGAACCCCGGAACGACGGTCCGACCGTGACAATGCTCCCGACGCATGCATGCCCCTCCTGAAACGGCTGTTTTCGACGGTGTGCGGGGGCGTTGGCCGCATGGCCCGCACCGGCGGCGTAGTGTAATCTAGGGAATCGGTATGACGTGCCGCCGGGGCGTTCGCCGGTGGGCCCGCGGGCCCATGACAGCCGCACGATGCCCATCGCACGATGCCCATCGCACGATGCCCATCGCACGATGCCCATCGCACGATGCCCATCGCACCATGCTCATAGCACCATGCCCATAGCTCCATGGGTGACGCCGCCATGCTGCAGCCCGCGATCGCATCCATGCGCCGCTTCGCAGCCATGCGCCGCGTCGACTGGCGTGGACAGGATGCAGCCGACGTTGTTTCGCGCATCACGATCTCCGCGGTCGGCACACGTGTCCGCAGCCTGCTGACCGTGGCCGCCATCGCCGCCCTGCTCCCCTGCGGCCAGGCCCCGTTCAGTGCCGGTGGGTTCGGCGGAGGCGGGTTCGGTGTCGAGGCGTCCGGCAGCGGTGTCGCCGCGGCCGCCGACCTGCCGGCGGGCCGGCCCCCCGCGAGCCAGCCGGCGGATCGCCCCGCCGATGGAGGGCCGCCCGACGACGGTCTGCGCCGGGAGGCGTTCACGTTTTTCGAACGGCACGTGCGGCCGGTGCTCACGACGCGGTGCGGATCGTGCCACGGCGCCGACAAGCAGCAGGGGGGACTGCGGCTCGACAGCCTCGTGGGGCTGCTCCGCGGGGGCGATTCCGGACCGGCGATCGAGCCCGGCAAGCCGGCCGCGAGCAATCTCGTCGCGGCGATCCGGCACGAGTCGTGGGAGATGCCTCCCGACGGCAGGCTCGCCGACGCGGAGATCGCGGCGATCACCCGCTGGATCGCGGAGGGCGCCGCGTGGCCGGGGGAGAAGCCGGCGGCGACGCTCCTCGCCGAGGGGCTGCCCGAGTCCGACGGGGCGGAGCGGTCGGGGCCGCGGCCGCGGTCGTGGAAGGACGGCGTGACCGACGCCGACCGCGGCCACTGGGCCTACCAACCGGTGCGGCGGCCGGCGCTTCCCGCCGAGCCGCGCACCCTCGCCGCGCCGCGGCATCCCGTGGACCTGTTCATCGACGCACGGCTGGCGGCGTCCGGGATCGACCCGGTGGCCGAGGCCGACCGGCGCACGCTCGTGCGCCGGCTGTCCTTCGACCTCCTCGGCCTGCCCCCGTCGCCCGCCGAGATCGAGGCCTTCGTCGCCGATCCCTCCCCCGGGGCCTACGAGCGGCTCGTGGAGCGGATGCTGGCCGACCCACGGTACGGCGAGCGGTTCGCGCGGCATTGGCTCGACGTCGCCCGCTACGCCGAGAGCGACGGCTACCGGCAGGACGCGTTCCGCCCCACGGCCTGGCGTTATCGCGACTACTGTGTCCGGGCGTTCAACGCCGACATGCCCTACGACCGCTTCGTCCGGGAGCAGCTCGCCGGCGACGAGCTCGCGCCCCACGACCCCGACGCGGTCGCGGCCACCGGGTTCCTCCGGCAGACGCCCTACGAATACAACCAGGCCGACATCGAGCGGTCGTGGACCGACGTGCTCAACGAGGTCACCGACGTCACCGGCGACGTGTTCCTGGCGATGGGCATGGGCTGCGCCCGCTGCCACGACCACAAGTTCGACCCGATCCGGCAGCGCGACTACTACCAGCTGCAGTCGTTCTTCGCCGCGCTCGGCTGGCGCGACGACGTGCCCCTCGTGCCCGCCTCCGGCGGCCCGCGGCCGACCGCGGCGCAAGCGGCCTACGCGGCCCGGGTGGCCGAGTTGCGGCGGGTGCTCGACGGCATCGAGCGGTCGGCGACGACGGAACGGGCCTGGTCCGGCAGGCAGGGAGTGGCCCGCTTCCCCCCGGAGATCAAGGCGCTGGTGTTCAAGCCGGCCGCCGACCGCACGCCCCGCGAGCAGCAGCTCGTGGAGTTCGCCTCCCGGCAGATCGCCTTCGCGCCCGCGGCACTGCCGGCGGAGGACCGCGTCTGGTACGACGCGGTGGCCCGGGAGCTGGCCGCCTTCGAGGAGGCCCACCGCGGCGACCGGCCGGAGCCTGCGCCCACGACACTCACCGTGGCCGACGTGGGGCCGACGGCGTCGCCGACGCTCATCGTCGGATCGGCCGACACCGCGCCCGCGGAGCCGCGGCTGCCGACGGTGCTCGGCGGGGCCATGCCCGCCGTGGAGCCGGCCGCCGGTGGACGCTCGACGGGCCGCCGGGCGGCGCTGGCCCGCTGGATCGCCGCGGCCGACAACCCGCTCACGGCGCGGGTGATGGTCAACCGGCTGTGGCAGTGGCACTTCGGCCGCGGGCTCGCCCCGAACACGAGCGACTTCGGCCGGCTCGGCGGGCCGCCGACCCACCCCGAGCTGCTCGACTGGCTCGCCGCCGAGTTCGTGGAGAGCGGCTGGAGCGTCAAGCACGTCAACCGGCTGATCGTCACGAGCGCCGCCTGGCGGCGCGGCGTGCATGCCCCCGCCGGCGGTGCGGCCACGGACTCCGCAGCCGCCGCCGATCCGCACAACGCGCTCTACTGGAGGTTCGACTGCCGCCGGCTCGACGCCGAGCAGGTGCGCGACGCGGCGCTCCTCGCCGCGGGCGATCTCGATGCCGCCGCCGGGGGCCCGAGCGTGCCGCCGACGAAGCCCCGTCGCGGGATCTACACGACCGTCCTGCGCAACACCCGCGACGCCCTCTGCGACGCGTTCGATTCGCCCGACGGCTACTCGAGCTGCGCGCAGCGCAACACCACGACCACGCCGATGCAGTCGCTGTTTCTCGTCAACGGCGACTGGATGCTCGCCCGCGCCCGGTCGCTGGCGCTCCTGCTCGACCGCTCGGGCGCGGCCGACGACCGCGACCTCGCCGCCGCGGCGATCCGGCGGATCACCGGCCGCGAGCCCGACTCCGCCCGCCTCGACCTCGCCGTGCGGTTCCTGGCCGAGCAGCGGTCGCGGCTCGACGACGGCTCGTCGACGCTGTCGATGGCCCTCACGCAGCGGATGCCCCACCGCGAGGGGCGGGCCGCGGTGATCGATCCCTCGATGACGGCCGCCGTGATGACGGTGCCCGGCAGCGCGAAGGGGAGCGGTGCCGGAGCGGCGGGTGCCGCAGCGAGCGGCCTCCCGGCGGCAGGTGCGCCCCCGGCAGGCGCCCCCGGCGGCGCGGCCCCGTTTCCCGACGGCGACTTCACGATCGAGGCCCACGTCATCCTGCAGTCTGTGTTCCCCGACGCCACCGTGCGCACGATCGCGTCGCAGTGGACCGGCGACGACCGGCAGCCCGGTTGGTCGTTCGGCGTGACGAGCGAGCAGTCGCGGTTCCGCCCGCGGAACCTCATCGTGCAACTGGCCGGCGCGGGCAAGGAGGCCGCCTGCGTGGTGCCCTCCGGGATCCACCTCGAGCTGCAACGGCCCTACTACGTGGCGGCGAGCGTCTCGACGGCCGATCCGGCCGACCGCAGCGTCACCTTCTACGTCAAGGATCTCTCCGACAACGACGCGCCGCTCGTCGTGAAGAAGGTGCCCCACGAATGCGGCGGACCGCGGACGGCGGCCTGCGCCTTCGCGATCGGGGGCCGCGACACCGGCGCCGCCGACGCCGCGGCGGGTCGGCGCGGCGTCTGGGACGGGCTCATCGACGACGTGCGGCTCTCGGCCGCGGCGCTCGACCGGGCCGACCTGCTCTGGGAGCGGGGCGCCGCCGCCGGCAAGGTGGTGGGCCATTGGACGTTCGAGGAGACGCCCGGCTTCGCCGCCGACACCTCGGGCAGGGGCTGGTCGCTGGCCCGCGGCGGGCTCGCGGTGCCGCCGGTCCGCGACCTGCGGCGCTACGAGGCGCTCGTCGACCTCTGCCACGTGCTCTTCAATTCGAGCGAGTTCCTCTATGTGGAATGACCTGCCGCCGGACGCCGCCGCACCGCCCGGCCTGCGGGCCGGGGAACCGGGCCCGCCTCCCGACCGGTCCACGGCGTCGTCGCGCCGCGCCTGGCTGGCCGACGCGGGCCACGGGTTCGGCGGCCTCGTGCTCGCGTCGCTCCTCGCCGCCGACGCGCGGCCGGCCGCCGCCGCGGCCAACCCGCTCGCGCCGCGGCCGCCGCACCATGCGGCCCGGGCGAAGAGCGTGATCTTCCTCTTCATGGAGGGGGGCCCGAGCCACCTCGACACCTTCGACCCCAAGCCGCTCCTGCGGGAGCTGGCGGGGCGGCCGCTGCCGGAGAGCTTCGGGCGGGTGATCACGGCCATGGGCGAGGCGGGCTCGCCGCTCCTCGCCGACAAGCGCACATGGCGGCAGCACGGTCGGTCGGGGCTCTGGGTGAGCGACTGGCTGCCCCACACCGCGGGGATCGTCGACGAGATCGCGGTGATCCGCTCCTGCGTGTCCGACGGCATCAATCACTCCGGCGGCGTCTGCCAGATGAACACGGGCTCCGTCCTCGGCGGCCGGCCGAGCCTCGGGGCGTGGGCCACCTACGGGCTGGGCACGGAAAACACCGACCTGCCGGCGTTCGTCGTCATGCAGGACAACGAGGGGCAGGTGGTCAACGGGCCGCGGAACTGGTCGGCGGGGTTCATGCCCGCCGTCTACCAGGGGGCCCGGCTCGGCGGCGGCAACCCGCCGATCGCCAATCTCTTCACGCCGTCGGGGGTGGGGCCGGCCCGCCAGCAGGCGAAGCTCGACCTGCTCGCGCGGCTCAACGGCGACTACGCCGCCGCGACGCCCGAGCAGAGCGAGCTCGACGCCCGGCTGCTCAACTACGAGCTCGCCTTCCGCATGCAGGCCGCGGCGCCCCTGGCGGTGAACCTCGCCGAGGAGACGGAGGAGACGCAGCGGCTCTACGGGCTCGACCGCAAGGAGACGGCCCCCTTCGGCCGCACCTGCCTGCTCGCCCGCCGCCTCGTGGAACGCGGCGTGCGGTTCGTGCAGCTCTATCACGGCGCGGGCAGCAAGTGGGACAGCCACTCGGGGCTCGAGAAGAACCACGCGGCGCTCTGCGCCCAGATGGACCAGCCCGTTGCCGCGCTCGTGCGCGACCTGCGGCGGCGGGGCCTGCTCGACTCGACGCTCGTCGTCTGGGGCGGGGAGTTCGGCCGCACGCCGATGAGCGAGAAGGGGGACGGCCGCGACCACAACCCGACCGGCTTCACGATGTGGATGGCCGGCGCGGGCGTGCCCGGCGGGGTCACCGTGGGCGCGACCGACGAGCTCGGCCTGCGGGCGATCGAGGACCGGATGCACGTGCACGACCTCCACGCCACGATCCTCCACCTCATGGGGATCGACCACATGGGGCTCTCCTATTCCTTCAAGGGGCGGCCGGAGCGGCCGACGCTCAACGAAGGGGCCGCCAACCGGCGGCTGACCGGCTGACGCGGGACGGCCGGGTGATCGGCGCGACCGACCGCCGGGGCGAGGACGTGACGGAGCGGCGGTGCGGGCCGGGCGACTTCCTGGCGACGATCTACCACCACCTCGGCATCGATGCCGCCGGCATCACGATCGAGGACTTCAACGGCCGCCCGACGCCGATCGTCGACCGCGGCCGGCCGATCCCCGAGCTCGTGGGCTGACGGGCCGGTTTCGGCCTCTCGTGTGCCCCGTCGACCCGCGCCCCGTCAGTGCCCGCAGTTCGGGCAGGGGCCCTCCAGCCGGAAGGACGACATCCGGCGGAGGTGGCCGCAATACCGGCACGCCTGGCCCCGCCCCTGGTACGCGTGCCAGACGACGTCGACGACGATCGCGGCGGCGCAGAGCCCCGCCGCCACGTCGAGCGCGACGAGCAGCGGCAGGCCCGCGGCGTCGACGCCCCCGCCGCGCTTGACGACCGCGCCGAGCGACGCGACGACGAGAAACAGCAGGCCGAAGGCCAGGATGCGGTGGTGCTTCACGGCATGCCTCACGGGATGCTCGCCGGGGCGATTCAGACCGCCGGCTGGTCGCGGGTGATGCAGTGCAGCGCGCCGCGGCCGCGGACGAGGTCGCGGCAGTCCACGGGCACGATCCGCCGACCGGGAAAGCAGGCGGAGAGCGTCCGGCAGGCGGGCTCGTCGGCGGGGGAGAAGAACACCGGCACCATCACCGCGCCGTTGGCCACGTAGAAGTTCATGTAGCTCGCCGGCAACTGCTGCCCCTCGAAGGAGAACCGCGACGGCAGGTCGATCGGGATCACGTCGAACGGCCGGCCACGGGCGTCGCGGGCCGATTCGAGGATCGCGAGGTTCGCCTCGAGCGAGGCGTGGTTGGGGTCGAGCCGGTCGGGCTGCCGCGCCGCCACGACGCGGCCCGGCGCCACGAACCGGGCCAGCTGATCGATGTGGCCGTCGGTGTCGTCCCCCGCGAGCTCGCCCCCGACCCAGATGACGCGGTCGACGGAGAGCCGGCCGCGGAGCGCCTCCTCGATCCGCGTGCGGGACACCCCCGGATT
>Ga0136644_10001227_pt1 | contig 20438 bp, 24 predicted proteins | sample C_130820_EF_Meta_FD_94780 | JGI IMG/M metagenome (GOLD analysis project Ga0136644, IMG submission 94780) | Freshwater microbial communities from Lake Croche, Canada to study carbon cycling - C_130820_EF_MetaG (v2) (version 2) | ecosystem: Environmental > Aquatic > Freshwater > Lake | place... | reverse complement strand
CTAGTATCAAATTATTTGACTTTATGTAACTTATCAAACTTCGCGTTACCTCTGTGCGAGCTATCTCACTTCCGTACGGCCTATTCATGAACTCACATAACTCTTTTGTTACCAATACCGGACATAGTGCCGGAATAGTGCCGGGATAGTGCCGGGATTAAATACGGAATATTTTATCTTTCTTTTTAGTACAAATTGTCATCATGTCTACCAATAACCATATCAAAGCCGTCGCCGTATTTAATGACGACGTTATCAAAGGAACCGTTAAATTTAGCGAAACTGATACCAACAACCGGGTCAAAATTGTTGTCTCTATCGTTGGACTCAATCCCAATGCATTACATGGATTTCACGTACACGAGTCGGGAGATTTGACCGATAAATGTACCAGTATGTGTGCACATTTCAATCCTTATGGCAAAACACACGGATGCCCAGGAATGACTGAAAGACACGTGGGAGATTTAGGAAACTTGAAAACCGATGCATACGGCGAAGCCAAATATACCTTTTACGATAATGTTATAAAATTACGCGGAGCCAAAGCCAATATTTTAGGAAGAGGACTCATCATTCACGCGGACCCTGATGACTGTGGCCAAGGCGGGTTTCCCGATAGCTTGGTAACGGGACACGCCGGCAAACGTATTGCGTGCGCAGTCATCGGCTATTCCAAGGAAAACTTCAAATGTCTCTAATAAACATTTTATATATAAGTTATTTTTTATTTATTTATTTTGACGACAGTTTATATTATGAGTACAGCACTTGGAGTAGACCATTTGACATATAATGCAGTTACTGGACCAGTTAGTTATACACTTAATGAGAATTCTTTTCTTAATAATGCGAACTACTATGGAGTTTCCAATAATCCCAACTCTGGAGGTGTAACTATTTTTGAAGTTAAAGAGAATAATATAAATGAATTTATAAATTATTCTTCTGTTTTAGGCGGTGGGGGTAATGGTACATATGGAGCTGGTACAATTAATGGAGGACATGCAATAAATATAGAAAATGGTGTAACTGTTACTACTTTGAATAACTATGGCGCTCTTTTAGGAGGAGGGGGTGGTGTTGATACAAACACAAGCACAAGTTTTCCTACACTACAAATTTATGGAGGTGCTGGTGGAGGCGGTGCTGGTAATGTTTGTGTATACGGTGTAACAGGGTTAACGGCAGCTGGTGGTTCTATAGTTAGTGATATTAGTGCTGGAAGTGGTACTATAGATGGAACTAACGTTTATGTTAATACCATTGATATTACATATGTATCTGAAGGCGTAACTGGAATTGGGGGTGGACCTGGGGGTGGACCTAGTGGTAATGGGGGAAATTCTATAATAATAGATGACTCCAATAGGAGTTTTACTTTTGGAGGGTTAGGAGGTAAAAACTATGGTACATTGAACAAATATGGATTAGGCGGTGGTGCTGGTGGTATTTATTATAGTAATGGAAAGTCTGCTGGTATAAATAATTATAACCTAACATTTGGAGGTGGTGGTGGTGGTTTTGGACCAAATGGTGACCGTCCACCTGGTGGCGGATATGGGGGAGGAAATGGCTGTTCACTACCAAATGATGACTATGTTATTGGAGCTGGAGGTGGTGGTGGTGGTGGAGGATTTGGAGGTCTAATAGGCATTGGAGGTTTAACTGGTGGAAACGGCGGGTACAGTATATATAACTCGGGAACTATTGAGACTCTTAATAATGCACAGGGGGGAACCGTACAAACCATTACTGGAGTTACTGGAGCTGTCATGTTTCCATATGGACCTTTGTTTTTAGGCGGAACTGGTTTTATTGGTAACTATAATATGATTATTACAGACAAAAATAACTATGGTCAATTATGGTACACCGGGTGGGGCGCACCAGACCCAGATAAATATTTAGGTTTAACAGGTTCAACTGGATTCACTGTGAGCTTATCTACTATAGATACGGATAACAGAGACTTTGTTGATTTTGAGGGTACCAACATTTTTTACCTTGTCTTGGTTAATGTCGACCCTAGTAACACTTCTGGAACTATAACTAATAGTACTAATACATATAGTTGGGAACTAATTGATGCTCCTTCTGTAACTGTATCTGGTATTAAATATACTAAGGCATATCACCTGGTAGTAACCAACACATCCAGTTTAACCAACTATATTACAACTAATGAACTAAATGGTGCAACTGGTCAAAACGATTTGACATATTTATTTGAAAGATTATCATATGACTAACTTTTTTTAATAATATTTAACCATTTTTATTTTACTTTACTTTAGTATATTAACATGACAACATACACTTATCCAGGAGTTGATTATTTAACCTATACGGGAGTTACTGCATCTTTTACAGTAAGTGGTGACACTGGTGACACTGGTTCAACTGGTAATTTTTATGGGGTATCTAACTCTAATACTGATACTCCAGCTGTAAATATTTTTGAAATTAGTGGAAGTATAAACACTTTTACGAACAATTATTCTATTTTAGGAGGAGGAGGAAGGGGAGGAGTAGGGGGGTCATCTAATAATTCTAAAGGAAATGGAGGACATGCAATAAATATAGCAACTAGTGATGTAACGGTTGATACTTTGAATAACTATGGCGCTCTTTTAGGAGGCGGAGGCGGGGGTGTAAGTAATTATAATGACGGTAAATATTGCTATGGTGGTGCAGGTGGAGGAGGAGCAGGAGGTGGAGAATATGGCTCTTCTCCTGGTGGTTCTATAGTTAGTCATGTTAGTGCTGGAAGTGGCAGTATAAATGGTGGTGATTTAACTACTTACAATATAGCTGGAACAGTAGCTGGAACAGGAGGTGGAGGACCAAGTGGTAATGGAGGAAATATTGATGGAGGAAATATTGATGGAGGACGTGGTTCTTGGTTTGGTGGTATAGGAGGGCAAAAATATGGTATACTAAGCAATTATGGAACTTTTGGTGGGAACGGCGGAACTGGTATTCAATCAACAGATACAGGACAAAATGGAGGGAATGCGGCCCAAAATTTGTATAATCTAGCATTTGGCGGAGGAGGAGGTTCATGTAATGAATATTACTATAGTGCAGGAGGAGGTGGATATGGTGGAGGGGCACAAGGGGGTGTTTTCGTTTATTATGGAGGAGGAGGAGGTGGAGGAGGTCCGCCATATGGTGGAGGAGGAAGTGGTGGATACAGTATATATAACTCGGGAACCATTACGAATCTTAATAATGCACAGGGGGGAACCGTACAAACCATTACTGGAGTTACTGGAGCTGTCATGTTTCCATATGGACCTTTGTTTTTAGGCGGAACTGGTGTTATTGGTAACTATAATATGATTATTACCGACCAAAATAACTATGGTCAATTATGGTACACCGGGTGGGGCGCATCTGGTTCTTTAGGTTTAACAGGTTCAACTGGATTCACTGTGAGCTTATCTGATGGCTTTGTCGACTTTCAGGGTACCAACATTTTTTACCTTGTGTTGGTTAATGTCGACCTTAGTAGTAACACTTCTGGAACTATAACTAATAGTACTAATACATATACATATAGTTGGGAACTAATTACTGCTCCTTCTGTACCTCTAAATGATACTACATATACGGCATATCACTTGGCAGTAACCAACACATCCAGTTTAACCAACTTTTATGCGACCACTCAAGTAACTGGTGCTACTGGTACAAACGATTTAACAAAACAGTTTAAATTTATTCCATACTATACTTCATAATAAAAAAGTAACAAAGTTAAAGTTCAACTATTTTATTACTTTTTCCGTCCATACTTGCAGTACTGTCGCTGCGAAAAACCCTTGGGTCTTTTACAGTTAATACTCGTTTTATATTTACGTGTCCACTTCTTACCACCTCTTTGTTTAATAGTCTTTTTCTTTTTCCCTTTCCCTTTCCTAGTTGTTCTTCTTCTCTTTTTTATACCACCCATCATAATAGTTGAAACGGTACTTTTAGGTTTTTTAAAAGAAGACAACTTTATACTTTTATGTGTCATTGCATCAGAGTCATTGTTGGTGTTCAAAATAGATGAAAGAGACTCCGGATTTGATAATAATTCTTCAACCGCATTATCACTATCTTCACTATCTTCACTATCTTCATTATAATTATTATTGTCATCCTCGTTAGAACTAAGAGAATAAGAGTCGTTATCTGTTTCTCCAGATGATGATGTGGAGTCTTCTAAATCTCCAGAAATTGAGGAACTATTATTCATAGTACTTTTAATCCATTGTGTCATTGCTTTTGCACTACGGTCATCGTTATATGGTATAACTGTTTTGCCCTGATTAGCGATATATTTCATTGTAGGGAAGCCGTCTATTTCACCTACAATATGGATTACGTCAGGTGATAAGTATTTTTGATTCAACTGAGCAATAACCATATCGTCGTTATTGGAATAAGGAGACCGAAGGGAGGATTCCATTTTAGTCCATTCGGGGCGAGTGGCGTTACATGGTCCGCACCCGTCCATATATACCAGTAAAAAAACGTGACAACCGCGGTTTACGTGCTGTTTTAGATGAGGGATATTACGCATGTTGTTGATATGTAAAATATGCATGGAGTTATTATATATTATATCGGTAAAAAAAATACCTATAATATATAATAAGATATGAAGACGATACTTATGTGGACAATAATATTACTGATATTTGTGGGGGGATTGGTTTTTTATACCAGGTACGCAGGTAATCCCAAAGTCCTAGAACAACTCACCACGATGAACGGCGAACTAAGATGTCCTAACTTACTCATTCAAAAAGGCGCTAAATATTATCTATATAATTCCAATATCGCCAAAGTTCCCGGTGTGAATCCAGTCGAGTTCAACAATTTAGAAGAATATACCGAATTCTTGGAATGGCAGCGAGGAGCGGGTATCCGCTGTCCCGTGTTATACGTCCAAAACACGTATGACGCACAGGGAAATCGGGTATACAAAGTTAGACCTAGTGTCACCGAGTTACAAGGCGGCTTACCGCCCACCACTCCCGTCCCTTTACCGCTCAAGTTCACCAAACTGGTAGACGCCACAAGAGACGACCAACCGTATAATAAAAACGGCTACCCGGGTTTTGACCAGTCTAGTTACTATGTGGGCTCAATCACGCCACAGGATACAATAGATAACTCAAACCATAATATGTTATATAGTGACGACGCGATGGACCCTAATTGGGGCGGCGCCGACTATACCCAGGCACTGGTGAACTCGGGGTATTATAAAGGAAACGAGGTGAATATATTCATTCCTTAAAATACTTTGTCTAAACATAAATGTTACTTGCGTTTGAATGATTTAATTATTTAATATAAGTACTGTATGCTTATAGTAAGTTTGACAACTATTCCACCAAGATTTGAACATTTATATATTACAATAAATAGTATTTTATCTCAAACGGTATTACCGGATAAAATTATTATACATATTCCAAAAGTATACAATAATTATCCAAATAATTATATATTACCGAACTATGCAGATAGCCGAGTTATAATTAATAACGATACCGAAGATTATGGACCAGGAACAAAGTTACTAGGACTTTACCGGTATAAAGTATTCAATGATATGTGTGATGATGATACTATTATTGTTATAGACGATGATAGGATATATAATAAGAATATGATTAAGACTATGTTAGAGTTCCAACAGTCCCACCCAGATAAAGTACTAACTGTAGCTGGTTGGGATATTGAAACTATTACTGGTGGTAAGTATAAAATAACCAATAAAAAACAACCCCGCGGAGTAGAATATAAAAAAGATGGATATATTGATTTTTTGGGAGGTTGTTGCGGTTTTTTAATAAATAAACGAAACTGTCCTTTTAGTCATAAAGAAATATTCAGTTTAGATAAAAATGACCCAAAATATTACGTGGATGATATTTGGATATCTGGGTTTTTAACCTTGAGTAATACAAGTATATATCTTATTCCAAACGCAATAAATAAAGATGAGTTAAGGCAAATAAACAATTCTATTTGTGCTCTGGCGGATGGTACACGACTTAATAAAAATATTGCTTGTATAGATTTTTTTAGAAACAACTACGACTTATGGAAAGATAATAAATAACTTGTTATCCGATTTTATGAGACTAGTTTATTTGAAAAACTAATTTAGTTTGATTCAAAGAAAGAATAATTGGATATTATTTTTGAGACCAAGGTAGGCATCCAACTTTGGTATAAAAATCGCTTCTATACATTTGAAAATTTACAGAGAAACACTATATGTCTCAGGGTGAAATGTCTAAAAGTTTAACACGCATAAAATCATTAAAATCTGAATTATAAGTATTTTTTATTTGGTTGGATAAACAATAATACCCATTATGTATTGTTACGAAGCACAGTCTAGGCAAGTTTAATTTGTCAAATAATTTATAATTATAATTATAGTTATATTGACTAGTATATACACTATTCAATTTATTTTGTGCAAAATTTAAATGTTTATACATTAACCAACTATCGAAAAGTATATTTGTTGTGAAAATATTTTTTAAATTTAAAATGTTAATAACACTTTTGATACCTTGTATTTTTTTATTTAATTTTAATTTTTTTATTTTTTTAACTTTATTTGTTAGTATATAACAAGTATTAATAATATTATTAGATATTTCAATAATATCTATATATATGTAATTACCATTTTTATATTTACATTTTAAAGGACGATAATTAAACAAATGACTGAATATACTATTTTTATTACGAATGTAAATATAGTGAGACCATATTGAAGTAATAATAACATAATCACTAAATTTATATTTTAATTTAATGTGTTGAAAAAAGGATGGGTGAATTGGTAAGTATGGTTCATATGTTTTACACCATTTATCAATTGAAAAAAATACTTTTTGAGATGTTTTTAGTGTAGCAAAATGTGATACGTTTTTGGTTTCTGGTGTTTGTGTTTTATTTATTTTATTTTCGTTTTGTTGAAATATTTTTGTATAAATACTAGACCATTTAGTTAAAATATTGAATAATAATGTTCCATCTATTTTATAATGATTACATTTAATAAATAGTATAGTTGTATTTAGTTCTTGTTTTGATAAAATAAATATTGAAATATCATTTGAATTATTATTATTATTATTTTTAATATATTCTTTGTAACTATTTATATAATGTATTTTATTATCAAAAATAATTTCTTTAAATTTATATAATTTTTTTAATTTTTCATAGGATATCGATAAAATATTAGTATCTAAATAATTAAATACTTGAATAGTAGTATAATGCCCGACTAATTTGTATACTATATCACATAAATCATCTTGTATATATTTTTGTATTTCATCCAACATTATATGCCTAAAGTGATACTATTATTTTGTTTACACTACGATTTTATTTGATTGTTTATGTATAAAATAAAATAATTATTATTATTCATTATCAAAGGTTGGTACTTAAAGACAGCTCGATATATAATTAGGTCCCCGTGATTTCAGGGGTAGTGGTCCCGGCCATTTGTTGGGCAAAGTCGGCCTGCTGTTGTACAAGTGCATTGATTTCATCTTGCATTCCATCCATACTGGTTTGCATGTCGTCCGTTTTTTTCTTGATATCTCCAAAGTCATCGATACGCCCCTTCAATACTTCAATATTCCCCGCATTTTGCTGCGCCAAAATCAAAGCATTATTGGGGTCGCTCGTGTTATAAGCTTGATAACTACCGTCTGTGCTTGTGCTTGTGCTTGTTGTTGAGTCACTTTCTAAACCTTCTCGTAAAGGATTTGGCGGACGTATCTGCTGCCATATCTGGTATAATACCAGTAGACCCAAAAATAGAATCATCATATAAATGAAATACATACCGTGTTATACTATAAGATACGATAATATTTGGTATTTGCTAGATATTATTAACGACAATATTTTTATCCCACCTCATTATATAATGTCCACTGCTTTTTACCCCACCAATATGAGACAACAACCCGCCGGTGGCTATAATTCCCGTAGTACCCTTCAAGATAAAGCTTATATTACCTGGAAAGGGACGGGTTATTTTAGTAACCCTGTTAGTGTTACCGCAACACATATTCGTCCATTGACAAATAATGACCCTGGAAACGTATTCCCAACTGGTTTCGGTATGCCTCGCCCCATAAAACATTATAGAAAAGGAAAGGGTATTTATTCCAACGGAGTAGGTGTGAGTCAAGCAATCGAATATAACTTAAACCGAGCAGTTAAGTCTTCCATGGGTCAATCCTTAGGAGGCGGGAACGGTGGTAGTGGTCTTTTAGCCCAAACAATGGAGTTCCCAGGTGCATTCGTGGTGAAAGAGAATGGTTCCAGTCCTGCTACGTCAACAATTGGTTTAGCAAATATTGTAGAAACAGATAGCCAGGGCAAAAAGATTGACGCAGATTGTAAAACATGTGACGGAGTAGGAATGGTCTCGGGATGGTATCCCATCAATAACTTGACCGAAAAGCCTGAACCAAATGTCACCAATCCGCTCCTATGTTGTAACCAACAGCGAAAAGCTATACAACGGGTCTTACCAACTAACACCAATGTTAAAAAGAATTACTTTCAAACCACGTATATGTATTTATATAACAGGTGCCAAACCTTCCAACAAAGGCAGTTTAACTTTTTAGTAGAAAATCAACTCAGTACCCTACTTCTTAATAATCCCGAAATTAGTGCGCAACTATTAAGCACCGTGAAACCTGGTGACCCGCTTTCCATCACTAACTATTACGTGGCACAATGTAATCCCAGTGGAACCATTAAAGAGGGCGCTGTTATCGCTTTTATACACTCTCTTTTACTCCTTTTGTTACATATGACCTATATTACTAAAGATATGTATGATAAATTGATACAAACGGATTCTAAGACACTAGAATCTTTTGTAAAAGAACTACAGTCGGTGCTTAACAAAGACCAGTATAACCAGGTGGTGGAGTATCTTTATAAACTAGCAGCGAATCCATATAATGGGGATGCAACTGTGTTATCTGGGGCCAATAACCCGAAAAGTTGTGCCAAAGTCATTTATAAACCTAATAACCCACAGTTTGCGCAGCAAGGAGGCGTGGCAAGTAGTACTCGTATGCTTAAACTCAATGTGGATACCATATCCACTGCGGCTGCCAACCAAAAAAGTATATATAGCAAAGATAAAGTGGATACAGGATGCCAGGCACAAACATATTCCGGAAATCCATTTTTCTTCTCTGGACAACATCAAAACAAAAATATTTGTAACATAAGCAAAAGTACTGGACAAGTACCATTCAATACCTATAACTCGGTAAAAATGCATTCGGCTGGGAACTATATAGGTGCCACGCAGCACGCTTAGATTAAATTAAGGAAATTACTTATAATTGGAAACAAGCAAAAATAAGGAAATTCCTTATAATTGGCACAAAGCCAAAAAGTATGTATATATTATATATATGTCGCAACATATAAGTAATATCGACGACGATAACAACGATGATGAGAACTATGTAGAAGAGGACTTGGACTTGGAGTTGGTTCCACGTATATCCAAGCAAAGAAGACAAAAATGTAATATTTGTTTAGAAATCAAAGAACTCATATGGATTGGCCTAGGATGCGTAAACCAAACTCACGCGAATAGAACATACAGAAGAAATGAAGTCACTTGTTTTCATTATTATTGCGCTGACTGCCTTATATCTCAACTCATCTATGCGAATGATAACCAAGATAGAAAAAAATGCGTATTCCAAGATGGATGTTTTATTCAACCAGATATCATATTCAACCCGGCTGAAAAACAAAAGTATGAAACTGCTATAGCAGATAGAAACGTAGCAGTCGCATTACCAGTTGATGTAAATAGAAATCAGTTACATCTTATTCAAGAAAGACATAATACTATACATCGACAAATTGCTACAACCAGACAAGCAAGCACACTATCCTGGTTATTTGATTCGATTGACTTAATACGTCCAAATATGATACGCGATAACCTAAGAAATACTTTACAAGAAAAGGTCAATATGTTAAGAGACTTGTTAGACGGGAATCAAAATATAAACCAAATACACCATTTAGACATACAAGACATATGGCGAGAAGGTGTGGCGGTAAACAGAGAAGAAGACGTTGTACGTAGATTATTTGTAGAACGCATGATAGACTATTATGAATTAAAAATACATTTGATTGATACAAATAACTTTAACAACTTAGGAACCGCACTTATTATTGTTATGTATAACCTCGCGCGTCATATTATACAACAAAATCCATCTCACTACTTAATCACTTGGATTCTGCTTTTCCGTCTCTTTATTTGGGCGCTAGATAAAGTCATTATTCATACGTATGTGAATAGAGGTACTAGAAGAGGAGGAACAAGTAAAAAAAGCGGGTCTAACAAATCTAATAAGTCTAACAAATCTAATAAATCTAATAAATCTTATAAGTCTAATAAGTCTATGTATAAAAAATCGACTAACACAAACACAAACACAAATAAAGTGCCATTTTTATTCAAAAGTATCAACGGATTGGAACATCCAAAAAAAACATTCATGTATTACTTGGATAACAAGGAAGCCGAAGTGGACCGATACTTGGAAACATGTAAACAATTAGTAAAAAATATAAAACTATACGTGGACAATGATAAAGGTAAGGTTAGCGAAAATGTATTGACTAGTATACAAGAAAGTTATGCGCAAATAGTAGACATGGTGAAAAAGATAAACGCAAGTATATCATTATAAGCAAATTCCTTATAATTGGCACTGGGGGAGACAAGGCTAAACATAGTCGGTAACCCAAGAGCAATATCCTCTACATATAGGACAAGTATCATTCGCTCGCATCCACTTGTTCAAACACTCTTTACAAAAAGAGTGATTACAGTTTATTGACGCGCAGGCTACTTTATCAAACGTGGAAATACATATGGCACACTCGACTTCACCGGAATCCTTTTTTTCTTTCTCCGTTAAAATTTGAATAACCACTTTATATACTTTTTTCTTATTTGAACTAGAGGAGAAAGACGTTAGCGAACGATAGATACCGAAATCAAAAGCAACAGACATATCACAGGAGTAAAGATAGTTAGACTATGAATGCTAAATATTTTTTCATTTTTATTTTATCTTTCTATTCTAATATGAATCATTCTTATCTAGACCCAGACCAATCTACTTTAAAAAGACAAGAAACCGTGTATAAAAGGACATCTTCCAGAAACATTCCCTCAAAAACATTACAACCTTATCTAAACGCTAGGCCGGTACTTACAAAGTATTCAGTTCTTCCCATTGTGGATTTAAGAAAGCATATCGACGTACCGCTTACCCAGCAACCCACTTATAACATTCATACCACCTTCAACCCTGGTAACGATATGGCCCCGTGGTCCGGATTTGCTTCCAATATTAATACCGAGTCAGAACTAAGAAACCAAATCTACGCCATTCAAGACTGTACGCAATCGGTATATGTCCCTTCGAGTAAAAGTAGTTTATATGAATCCAAGTGGCAAAACTCGGCACAATCCGCAAATACGGTGCAGCCCTTTCCTGAATTATTTAGACATGAAACCCTACCTCCCTTTAACCCTAATCAACACCCAAAAGATATCGGGTTTGGTCTCTTTAATAACGCCACGAGACAACAGTTGAAAGACTTGACGCCTACTACTACGAAATGTTAGATGCTTACAAACCATTTTGTACGCTACTTTACTAATACTTTATTCATAGATAATACTTTATTCATAGATAATACATTATTTAGGAAATAATTTATTATTACTTGTTCTACTGTATGTATCTGTTTGTTATACATTAGACATCTACCTTACATCCAATTGATGTCCTTACGACATATACTTTATGTCCGCGGTTGATGTCCGCGGTTGAAGTAACTTTACACATTTTTTCATTTAAAATGCCCATTTTAGATAATTAAAATTATATATATATATATAATTTATATAACTATTGATTTAAAAAAGATTTAAAAATTAAAAAAACTATTACAAAAATGTGCCAAAAACATTATTAATAAAAATTATAAAAAATTTATTAAACGCTATTAAATATATATCAAAACTTAATATACCGTTGCTACCCAAAAATAAATCAAACAACTAGTATTAGGAACAACTAAATATTTATTGCCTTATTTTTGCTTAACAGATTATTTTGAAGTGTTTGCTTTAGACCCAAATGATTGGACTATAGATAAAAATAATATGTTAATTAATACAATTATTAAATTAAATGAAAATATTATAAGATTAATTACTACACCAGAATTTCTAATAAATAACGATAATTCATTAAGAATAACTGGTAAATAATTGTGTATATTATTAAATAATAATTATGAAATTTATAAACTTATAAATAATGAATATACAATAGAAAATATATATATTTCTTATTTAAAATGATAATATTATAAAAATATAAAATAATAAAATAATATTAATAAATAAAGAAAATGTTGTTTTTTACATATAAATATATATGAAATAAATGGTATTACTATATTTCCAGTCATTATTAATATCATCATTATTATTAACTATTCCAACATTAAATGTATTATTATTTATAGTAATTTGTTTTTTATATGATGTCAATAATTTCATAATTTTTTTATTATCTAATATATTTTTTCCATTGTTGTAAACTTTTATAGGAATAGTATGATTTTCTAAAATTTGGAATTTTACGTTTGAAAGTTCATTTACTACGTATTTATTAACAAGAGATAAAGATGATACTATCATTAATAAATTATTTGCGTACTTTAAATAATTTTGCAGTAGATACCTAAGCAAACGTGTTCCTTCCCAAAAATTTGGAGAATTTATATCTAAATCATTTTCATTTTTACTAGATGGTATATAAGGTGGATTACATACTAGTAAATCCAAACGTTCTAATATTAAAAAATTTAATGTGTTAATACCATCACCTTGAAAAAAATTAATACCATTTTTTTCTATTATTTTACAGTTAAATGGGTGTTTAATAGTAATAGTTTTCAATTCAGAATTTAATAATTTTGGTAAATTTAAATCAGTAACAGCATACTCAATTGATTGTTTATCAACATCATTTAAATACGCTTTTTTTATATTGAATTTACTTAATATATATTTTGATATAAATCCACCACCTATTCCAAGTTCGAAAAATGATTTTATTTTTTTAAATTTTTTTTTATTTTGTTTGAGCACATTACAAAAAAATATTGTATCTATATTTGAACCAAAAATGTTTGGGTATTTTGTATTATCCAGAATAGCCTCAACACCATCAAATACAGTTTTTCTTGGTTGCGAATATATTTTATCTATCAATTTATTATCGGTCATTAAAACTGGATTATTTATATAAATTTTATTTGGTTGTTTACATTTCAAACATGAGGTTATAAATAATTTGTCTAAATTATCAGAAAATGAAAATTCGGTTATATTTTTTTTAGTTTTATTATTTTTTTTAGTTTTATTATTTTTTTTAGTTTTATTATTTTTTTTAGTTTTATTCATTTATATAATAATAATATAATTTTAATTTTCTAAAATGGGCATTTAAAATGAAAAAATGAAATAAGGCACTCACTAAATACGTGCAAACTACTTTATAATATGTATAAACTAAAAGACTGGGTCGACTTAAGTAAGTTGGATTGGCGTGAGTTATCATCCAACCCAAATGCCGTATCATTATTACAAAAATATCCCGAAAATATTGATTGGATATGGTTATGTCTAAACCCGAATGCGATACATCTGTTAAAAAAGAACCCGAATGAACTATACTGGGATGTCTTATCTTTAAATGAGAATGCAATTTATTTATTGGAAGAACATCCCGACAAAATCGAATGGCTTCAGTTATCTAGAAACAAAAATGCCATACATTTGTTAGAAAAGAAACCGAAAATATTTACTGGGATTTGTTATCTGCCAATGAAAATGCAGTTCCTTTGTTGCTAAAGTATCCAAAACAAATTAACTGGATTATGTTTTCTTCTAATAAAAATGCAATATCTGTATTAGAAGAGAATCTCCATAAAGTAAACTGGAGTAAATTATCTCTAAACCAGAATGCGATACATTTACTCAAACAGTATCCGGAAAAAATAGATTGGAATGAACTGTCTTTAAACCAGAATGCAATAGATTTATTAGAAGAGCACCCGGAGAAAATTAATTGGGATAACTTGTGTGTAAACGAGAATGCCATGCATTTACTAGAAAAAAATATCCGTAAAATCAATTGGAAAAGAATATCTAGAAATCCTGGTATATTTGAACTAGATTATGAAGCCTTGGATAAACGGTCCAACATTTTCAAAGAAGAGTTGATGCAACGAGCACTACATCCGGACCGCACTATAAACCTTTAGATTTATTTAGACCATGGGATAGATATTGAAGCAGAGAAGTTTGACTTTGAAGATTACTTTTAGTATACCTTTATTTTATCTTTAAATTATTTTTTATTTTTATTATTTTACTAACACTAAAATATATATGAGCCATACATCCATTCTCAATGATATCACGCTACAGTTCTTGATTAGTAAAGAACAACTTCAAAAACTAAACCAAAAAAGAAACACGGAACCAGACACATCCAAAGTGAGCCAACAATCTGTCCATGAAGACAAAATTAAAGAACTATTCCATAACTTGTTAGTAAATGAGGCGCCAGATGACCTAACATATGAACTAAGAAACATATTTGACTTGTTTGTGGATAAATGTATTGCTTACTTTGAAGACAAAGAACAAGAAAAAGAACTAGAAGCGATGGATATCGAGGGAGAAGATGAAGAAGATGCGGAAGAGGAAATAAACCTTTAGGTAAAGTACAGAAATATTTGCTGGAAGGGGGCGCGGATATTTAGGAAAAAATAAAATCTTTATATATATATTAAGGATTTTAGGAAATTATTTCAGGAGGGGAGGACTTGCGCTCCATTTTATCCTGATACGTCGCCATGAGTGCAAGTATGTAGTCATTGAATCCAAAGTATGTGGGATGTGGTACGATATATAGTATCAACATCCAGCGTTTGTATTGTTTTTTAGAGACAAATATATAAGACAAAATGTTCTTACTAACATATACAGGTAGGTTCTTTTGGTTGCCTATTTGTGCACATACTATCGCGTTCTTCAACATCTTGCGCTTGTAAATTTCTACAGCGTAATAAACTTTTATTTCATGTTCCCATCTATCAAATATATTGGAGTCACCTAACCTAGAAATCATTGGAAATAATTTATGATTTTCTTTCGTCGTGTTATTTACATGTTTATTAACTGTGAAATATATTTTCAATTTTTAAGTATTATTAAGTATTATTCAGTCTTCAAATATATATAACCATAGTCTTTCTAATATATATCCATTCACTCCACCATTTACTTCAAAAAATAGTAATTCATTCATTAACTTTTCATATACACTAACATCGTATTTTTTTATTTTTTCTTTTGTAACCGAAAATAATGCAGAAAATGTAAAACGTATTAAATTTACATCTTTATGTAGAGGAAACTCTGACCTATATAAAAAATTTTCAACAATAGACTTACATTCCGGGAAATCATCCAAATAATTTGTTATTAAATACAATATACCTTCATCATAAAAATCAAAAGGACTAATATAGTTTAAGTTTTTATCTATATTTATAACTAAATAATTCAATCCATATTCTGTAACAGTTTTATAATTTGTTAAAATATGTTTTGGTGGGATATTTATATCTTGTAAATAATTTAATCCAAATGCTTGAACTTCGTCTAGTTGATAATGATTATCTATACCATATAAAACTGTATTATTATGTATAAAAGGGTCAGCTTGTAAAAATATACACTTTTTGGACAAGTTATTATAATTGTCAATTATATGTTTTAAATATGTATGCCCTTCACGACCCACGTTTTTTACTTCAATTATATTATCGGGTAAAGTGGTTAATTGGTTGGGTCCTTTATCATAAACAATAGTTATATCATTATATGCTAAACACCAGTCGATATCTTCGTGACATCTAGCCAATATTATACAAATATCATTTTTATCAAATTTTTGTCCGGCATATTCAAGGTTATATAAGTTATCGCACATATGGTTGATATGCCATTTTGTATATCGATTTTTAGATGTATATAAATAAACTATATTGTTTTCATTTGGACAACCTAAATATTGAGTAAAGTTAGAACGATTAAATATAAACTTTATGTAATAAACACTAGGGTCTTCTGCATCTTGTTCAATAATCCAGTGATTATTTTCATTATTAGTATTTGTATTGGTATTGTTATCTTTACCTTCACCATCTACAATGAAACTCACAAAGTTTTCAGTTTTTGAACACGATAAATACTTGTTATTTAATTTTTTGATACTTATTGGACGATTAGTAATAAATTCATCCAGTATAACTAAATTATACTTCTGCAAAATAAATAATTCACAAAAATTCATCATCTTAATAATAATAAATATAATTATTTAAATTTTAACTTATTATTGTTAAGTGTATATTATCCAAGTTTCATTTTTTTAAGTTGAATATATAAATAAGTTGTTAGTGAAAACAAAATACCTCCCCATAACGTATCCACTATACCAACTACTGGCGACCATTCAATAAATATAGCCGAATTTGTAAACTCATATACTCCGTACATAGTTACTCCTAATATAAAGGCATCCATCGGGCTTTTCTTGGGTTGAATAATAAAATAATCCAATGCCCAAACAATAAATACATACACCATTACCGTAGGAAAAACTTTGACTTGGAGAGGAGAACGCTGTATCCTTATAACCTGCGCCAAAAAGATATTCTTCATAACCAACAAAATATAGATACTATCTATTACGACTAACAACAGTACTAGCTGGAGATACTTTAACCACACCATTTTACTATACAAAGATAAAAATCTTGAGGGAACAAAAAAAAGCGCTTTTTTGATATCCCTTTTTATCTATCGTCTCCCAAATTTTAAGTATTTAATATTATATGTAACCATATATGGTTACATGTATAAATTAGGACAAAAACTCGGCGCTTTTTAGATATCCATTTTTATCCATTTGGTAATATTTGTCCAGATTTTGGACAAAAAAATTGCGTTTTTTTGGACCATATTTAGATAAAATATACTGCATATATGGTCACAAAGGCTAATTTTAGCGTTTTTTCAAAACTTTTTGTGGAAAATGGATTTTGGACATTTTTGGGTATGTCCAATTTTCGTTGGCCATCCGACTTTTTGTTTTTTGTTTTACCTTTTTCTAAAAATTCTAAAAAATATCCCCTAGTATAGTATAAAAGTGGGTCACACAATGCATATATGGTAACAAAATGAGTGGCACTCAGGGTGGACCGACTACGCCCGGGGCGGCTTGCCTGCCTTTTTTTGGGAAACCCCGCAAGTATTCGGATTCGCAGGGTGGCACTCAGGGTGGACCGACTACGCCTGATGCGGTTTTCACAGTGCGGGCCGCCCCGGGCGTAGTCGGTCCACCCTGAGTGCCACCGTGTTTTAGGGACGCTTTAGATACCTCCCACCCTTAAATTTGCGGGGTTTCCTAACTTGTCGATTATTATCTAAAAATATTATATTTTTAAATTATAACTATAGCAAACATGAAAGAAAATTTGTTTAAACTTGTTGGAATTGTCGTTGTTTCTTGTTTTATTTTGTATATGGTTGCCAAATTGTTTCGCCTACAAACCTCGGTCATTGAAGGATTGACGAGTAGTAGCACAGATAGTACGGCCAGCACTACGTCTACTACCGACGGAGAAGCCGGAAACGCCGCGTCTTATGCCGCAGTTATCAAAGCACAAGTCACTAAGCTCAGCGACGAATTACTTATATCCAAGTATCGCACAGATTACGAACAAACTATTATTCAACTGGATGACTATATTGGATACCTTATGCTCAAACAAATACTGAATATAGACTTTAGCAGTGATAACACTACCAAAACCATGATATCAATTGCAAATATTCAGACACTCAATAATGCCAAAACCGCACTCAATACTGCTATGACCTTTGTGGATAAACAGTAACTTAACACCTTTAACACCTTTGAAAAGGTGTTGCCAAACAACCCGCGATTATAATAACTTTTTGTATCATAATGATTAAAATAGTTCAAGTGACTGGGTTGTTTGGTTACACCTTTAACACCTTTAACACCTTTAACACCTTTGAAAAGGTGTTGCCAAACGACCCGCGATTAAAATAATTCAAGTGACTGGGTTGTTTGGTTACACCTTTAACACCTTTAACACCTTTAACACCTTTAACACCTTTAACACCTTTAACACCTTTAACACCTTTGAAAAGGTGTTGCCAAACGACCCGCGATTAAAATAATTCAAGTGACTGGGTTGTTTGGTAACACCTTTAACACCTTTTCAATTTATAGGGTACTCACATCGCGGGTCGTTTGGCTACACCTTTTCAAAGGTGTATTGGTTACACTCTTTTCAAAGGTGTTAAGTATGTTTGTATATGTATACTGTACTGTTTCCACTCCAAGACATTTCGATTTGTACGCTACCTAAATATGTAAAAGATGTTAAAGATGTTTCTAGATTTGGATTTGGATTTGGATTTGGGTTTAGATTATCACTTGTTTTTTTTGAACAACAAATAATCGTACCAACGGGTAGTTCTATATGTAACTTTTTGAAAATATCGTCAGTAACATGTTGAGCAAAACAGAGGTTACTAAACCAAACAAATAACTTGGTTTGCTCGTTAAAATATTGGTTTAATGGGACATCCAAAATATTTGCGTGAATGAATTCCACTTTATCCACATATTCTTCGGGTAACTGCGTTTTTAGTTGTAAAGCATCTTCGTAACGTTCTTTGACTAGTTCGACTCCAATACATTTTTGTATTTTAGGTAGTCCCAACAAGTACAAGCATAGTTTACCTCTTCCAGAACCAATGTCTAAAAATGTATTTATATCTGGATTTATCTTTTTAACGTGTTTGTATAACTTTTCCATCCCTTTATAATCCATTTCACCATAAGTTATGTTATGTTCATTATAAACTTCGCGTTGTATACCAACACCGTCATGTTTACATGCGGGATATAACTCTTTCAACTTGGTGACAAATCGTTTCCTAGTCATTCTAGGTCGGCGACTCCCTCTTCTTCTTGTCGTAGAATACATCTAAATATAAATATATATGTATTCAAACTTTATTTGGTGTAGTTAAACGAAACAACTAACAACTAACAAAACCTTTTGTACAAAAACTGGGTATTAACCTTTGTTAGTATAATTCATTTCCTAAAGAGTTTTGGATTTATTTTTATTATATTCGTTCCTGATATAAGGTACTTTCTAAACATAGTTTGATACATAGTTTACTACTAATTTTTTATTATTTATCTTTTGGATTTAATTCTACTAACAAATCCAACAAAACCTTTTGTACAACTTGTTCAAAAAACTATTTTTAGTTTATATTTTTTTGTATTTAATATAAACCACTAATCATATATATCCATACCAAAATGACAACCGACATTGAAACATATTTGAATTCTTTACCTGAAGACATATTAACCCTTGATATTAGACGTAAGGGTATTAAATCTTTACCTGATTTAACTAGATTTAAAAATCTAAAAGAATTATATTGTTTTGATAATAAATTAACTTTTTTGCCACCTTTACCGCAAAGTCTAGAAGTATTATATTGTTTTGATAATAAATTAACTTCTTTGCCACCTTTACCACAAAGTCTACTAAAATTAGAATGTTATGATAATCAGTTAACTTTGTTGCCATGTTTACCTGAAAGTCTAAAAGAATTATATTGTTATGATAATGAATTAACTTTGTTGCCTACTTTACCGCAAACTCTAGAAATATTATTTTGTTATCATAATAATTTAACTTTGTTGCCTATTTTGCCGCAAAATCTACAAATATTAGAATGTTATGATAATAAATTAACTTTGTTGCCACCTTTACCGCAAAGTCTAAAAGAATTATATTGTTATAATAACCAGTTAACTTGTTTGCCATACTTACCGCAAGGTCTAAAAGAATTATATTGTTATAATAATGAATTAACTTTGTTGCCTACTTTACCTCAAAGTTTACAACTATTATATTTTGTTAATAATCCTATTTACGAAATAATAAATAATACTAGTTTTGTTCAAATAAACAAAAATATACAAATATTACAAAATTGTCGTCTTATCTATACATTTTCAACAACCTTTAGAAAATGGTTATGGGAAAAAATAAGAGAACCAAAAATAAAGAAAAAATTTCATCCAGATTATTTAATT
>Ga0136644_10001226_pt1 | contig 20440 bp, 17 predicted proteins | sample C_130820_EF_Meta_FD_94780 | JGI IMG/M metagenome (GOLD analysis project Ga0136644, IMG submission 94780) | Freshwater microbial communities from Lake Croche, Canada to study carbon cycling - C_130820_EF_MetaG (v2) (version 2) | ecosystem: Environmental > Aquatic > Freshwater > Lake | place... | reverse complement strand
TTCTGTTTCTTCGTCTTCTTAGGACGAATCAATTTAATAAGCATATTAATACCACCTTTGTCACCATTGTTCATGCCATCGATTTCATCCATCACTATAGCAATTTTTTTCGTCTTTTTATGAAACATACTAATGATATTCTTGTCCGACATATTATGCTTTGTGATAGTGTCAATAATAGATTTATTGCGAATATCTCCCGCATCATATCTAATAATATCGTAATTCATCTCTTTTAAAATATTGACAACAAAGGTAGTTTTGCCTGTGCCTGGCTCGCCGTATACATATATTCCTTTTTTAATAAGAGGGTTATTCTTATGTAATTCAAATTGGTCTAACAGATGTTTCATTGTGTGAACTTGCGATTCCCTTGAAAGTATATGATTGATATTTAATTGGTCCATGTTATATTTCTAGCAACATTCTTTTTATGTTGATTTTTACTCAAACCTGATTTTTTTAAATAAACAGACATTCTATTTCTACAATGCGATGACTGATATTCAATTGCTAATTGATACAGAGCACTGAAATAGCTCTCATAGACGATATTATTATAATAATATTTTTTAGAATGTAGCCACACGGGTCCTTGTTCTTTAATGAGTAAATCGAAAACAAAGATGGAGTCCCGGCGAATAAGGTCTCTTGTATAAGGAGAATACAAGGAAGATGGAATCAAATACTTTACTAACATATGATATTTGATATATGTCTTCTTATTCGTCCATAACAATACGGATAATGGTATAAAAGAACAGACTTCTTTTACTAATTCATCGGGTAAATGTGGTACTATATTCATATTATATTTATTATATTTATTATATAATATGAATATAGATTCTTTCTTTTTATTCATTTCTAGTTTCTAGCTATTTCCTGAAACATCGCAAGGATTCTGCACACCAGAGGTGATTCCGTCCCAAGTCACATTGCATCCTACAGCCCATTTATATTTAGCACATGCACCTCCAGCTCCAGTATAAGGTGCTACATCGAAGTTCATTTTTTTAAGATTACATGTTCCTAAATTCATCACATTGGAACAGTTGTCGCCATTTCCACTTAAATCGATCCAATAGTCGGGACATTGTCCTACTACAGGAGGCCATACTGGATTATTATGTGATTTATGCATGGAATATGCTATGAGAGACAAGGAAATAATAAAAATAAGTGCTGCTATCATTAATATGATTCTTTGAAAATTGGCCATGGATAAACTATATAGTGTAAATAGATTTATTTTTTTTCCAAAAGTAATATAAACAATGAGTAGAAGCAATGGACGAGTGAATATTAATGCTCCTAAAACAAAAGATTTATTTCAAATGTATGACAAGATTCCTATTAATCAGTGTGTCACATTTAGGAATCCTACCGAGGGGTTATGGGATGATACCGAATTATCCAAAAGCTTTTTCTCTCAAGAGAATATCACTAGAATCCAAAAGGGAATTCAACATGGAGTCTACAACAAGTCCAATGGACAGTATTCCATAGGCTTTCAAGACCAGGCTGTTTTAAACATCATTATGCGAAGCGTTTTTTTACAGAGTGCAATGAATTTACCTGGTGATATTGGTGAACAAGTGAAGAATTTGAATAATATTGTCTTAAACTATTGCATTCCACAGGTATATGGTGAGGCACAAGGATATATGAAATATCGCTATGATGTCAGCACTCTAGTGAAACCCTTAGACCATCCTGTCTATATGAAGGAGAATGAGAAACAATTGGAATTACAACCTTGGTTTTAAACCTTTTCTTCAAGAGAGAAAAAGTATTATAATATTCATTCAACAATAAATAAATATTATATTATATAAACCCTAATAATCCTAATAATCCTAATAATCCTATTTTTATTTACTCACTGCCAAAATAGGCACCCTTGCCCATATTGAAAAAACTAAGTCGGGTAATAATCTCATCCTTATCCTTTACAATTTCCTTAATCAAATCCTTAATAGAAATCATTCCAATACATTCTTGCCTATTGTTGTCATCTATAACAAGCAAGTGTCGAATATCCTTAAACATCATTTTGTTCATACATGATTCAAGGGAATCCGTCTTACTAGCCACAATGATATTAGGCCCATAGGTGCAAATATCGCTAACCTTTACAGATTCACCCACCTTACCAAGCGATGCTACCTTGGTAATATAATCGCGTTCAGATAGAACACCCACAATGTTATTTTCATTGTCTGTAACAGCGAGACAACCGATATTAAACGCGGTAAATCTATTCACAGCTTCCTTTGCAGTCGAATCCTTGTTAATCTTAAAGTCAATCTTTTTATAACATGAATTTTGGAAGACATCTATCGCTGAAATAGGAGATTTAGAAGTAGAGAAAGTTCTTACTTGTCTGGATAGTGCTCGCGTAGAAAACATCATATATACACCAGTATTATAGGGTATATTTATATTGGTTTCAAATATATTTTAATATAGGACTAGTGTATAGGTATGCCTTCTAAAAGAAGAGTTAGTCAAAAGAAAAGAGTGTCTAGACGAAGAGAGAAAAAGCTTTCTAAAAAGGGCGGAAGAAGACGAAGACGAACCCGAAGATTAAATAAAAAAGGCAGTGGACCCGGAACCCAAGAGTTAATTAAAATAGTAGATAATTTAAGCAAGAGAGATATTCCAACTTTTATTCTTAATATTAGAGCGCAAACTGATGAAGACATTAAAACTACTTACTCTGGACAATTTAGACAAGTTGTAATAGAACCTTTGACAAAAGCAACAAAGATATCAGAAGCGGATAAAGTAGAGTTGAGAAATATTCAAATAATGGATAAAGAATCTTTATGGGATGCGATAGAAAAATGTGTTGACATTCTAGAAAGAACATATAATAAAGTTGAAACTGATAAAAAGACTCCTTCTATGATGTCTATGTTTAAAAGTAGTGAACATAAAGATTTAGATATATTGCGTGAAAGTCTAGATAAGTTACAGAAAGTTATTAACGAAGCCAGACCTTTGATAGAAACATCTTTAGGAGAAGCACAAAGTAAACAAGAATTAGAAGAGGAAAAAAGAGTTAGAGCCCAGTTCGCTATAGACAATCCTTCAAAAAAATCTCCAAAACCGATGCGTGAAGAGGCTTATTATAATAGAGAATATTCATATGAACCTAATGGGGAAATACGCTTTTATGATATTGGAAAATTTAAGGATAATGCTAACCAAGGTAGCAGAGATAGCCAAGGTAGCACAGATAGAGAATCTGATTATTAATAAAAATAAATATTATAGTATACTATAATATATGCCTTCAAGAAGAAAAAGAAATAAGACTTCTTCTAAGGCACGAAGTAATAAAAGAACAACAAGAGTAAAGAGAGGAAAAGGCCCTGGGACAAGAGAACTAATTGTTATAACTAACACGTACGAACATAGATATGTTAATATGGATAAAAGTATTTATGAAATAGATTCAGAAACAATGCAAAGATTTGATGAAGAAATAAGAATCCCTTTATTAAATTCTAGATATGTAAAATTGATTTTAAGAAGTGAATCCAAATTAAGCGAAGAAGATAAAAAAATTTGTACTGGACTAAAATTATTACAAAGTATGGTTATTAGTAACACTGCATTTTGTAAAAGTGCAATAAAATTAACAGGAGCACTTTTAATAACTATACCTAGAATAATTAGACAGCTTAAAAATATACCAGTCACTGATAAAACACACAATGATCAAGAAAACTTAGAAAGAACAGTTAAAAAACTATCTGATATTATATCACCCCCATCTTATGAAAATAAAAGTATTCTTAAGGATTTAACTGGAGTTAGTGATGAAGATGGAGATGAATAAAGATGAATAAAGATGAATAAAGATTAATATTATTTATCTTTTTCACTAAGAATCAGCTTAGGAACCTTCTTTACTGTCTTCTTTTTATTCACACTCGCGGTTCCCGATGACAGCCTCTCTCTCTCTTCTTTGTATACCAAATACTCTTTTTCCAAGGCTGTCAATTCTGTTAGCCACATAGCTTGTGGACTCTGGCTTTGAACGAACTCTAGCTCTAAAACCTTGTCACAATGGTCTTTTTCCAATTTGATAACATTCTCCTCCGTCACACTATCCATTGGCATCTTGACCAAATATTTATATTCTTCGTCGTCATCCATTACGTCATACTCTTTGCCTTTTAGCAATAGGATGACCTCGTCCTTCTTCTTCTTACGCAAATCAATCGTCCCTTCCAATAATTCTTTAATATATCTCACCTTATTTGACAAGAGAAGCAACTCTTTTGTCAAAGCCGCTACTAAGTAATTCTTACGCACTTGGAACAACTGTAGCCTGGTAACAAAGTAATCATCAATAATCTCGACAACCGTAGCATATTTCTTCAATTTATCATTAGCATCAAACAAGTGCATATTCGATGACGAACCAGTGGTGTATAACTTGAATTGTTTCTCCAAGCCGTTGCACCCATGATCCAAACTGACCGCTTCCAGCTCGTCCAACTTACCCTTCTGCAGAGTAATCAAGAAATCAACAGTGGTATCCTTACTCATGTCATCGTAATCTTTAACAATAGGGACAACTTTCTTTCCCGTCTTATCCACAGTGTCAGCCAATTGCTCCAAATATTCTTTGAAATCGTCCGTCCACGAGCCAACAGGGAGTTCCGTCACACGAATCTTGTCAACACCGACCTTTTCATACTTGCCTTTGATTAAGAATCGCCCCTCAGCAATCTTCACAATAGTGCCAGTAAATCCTTCGTAATAAGGAACAAACTCAGGGACATTTGAAACAGTATTAGTAAGTTTCTGCTTCAAATAGCCGATAATGGTGGCTGGATTATAACACATAATATCCGTGCTAAATCCAGTGCCGATTCCCTTGGAACCATTGACGAGAACCATCGGCAAAATGGGAGCATAATACAGTGGTTCCACTGGGAAACCATCGTCCTCCAGATACTTGAGTATCTTGTCATCTTGATCCGAAAAGATGAGGCGGGTCATTTTATTAAGAGCAGTGAAGATATATCTTTCTGATGCGCTATCTTTTCCACCTGCCAAGCGCGTTCCAAACTGGCCGTTCGGCAGGAACAGATTGATATTGTTGGAACCGACAAAGTTTTGCGCCATGCCTACAATGGCTGCATTGAGTGACGCCTCGCCATGATGGTAGCCCGAGTGCTCAGAGACATAGCCGGTAAATTGCGCCACCTTGATTTCTTGAGTAAGACCTTTCTTGAAAGCCGAATACAGAATCTTACGCAAAGAGATTTTCAAACCGTCCATCAAGTTGGGAATACTGCGGTCGCAATCATACTTGGAAAAGTGGATGAGTTCTCGATTAATAAAGTCTTCATATACAATGGTCTCTTGATTCGTATCCACAAAACTTTCGCGGTCGTATCCACCGAGCCAATCTTTGCGGTCATCGGCGCGTTTCTTATTGAACACCATGTCAATGGCATCGTCACTCTCCTTGCCCGAGTGTTCAAATCCGACCAACTTCTTCTTCTGGAAATACTCGCGGAATTCTTTTCCTGTGCTGGTGCCTAGACCCTTGTAGTATTTAATCTTCCAGCCTTTGCCCGCTTCATTCAACGCCTTCCACGCTTCATATTCACCGTCATTATAAAAGACGAGCTCATTGGAACCCTTTTTGGCCTTCAAAATGGGCGTGTTCATAAAGCCGATGAACCCGGGGATTTGCGCCAAGCTGGGCCATTCGGTTTGAAACAGATTGATGCACAAGCCTTTGATATGTGAGCCATCCAAATCTTGGTCACAGAGAATGATGATTTTCCCATAACGGAGTGACTTAGACACCTCAGCCATAGACGGATATTCCTTACCAGTTTCCAGACCCAGAATCTTCTTAATTTCGGCAATCTCCTTATTCTCGGCAACCTTCTTCACCTGCTCACCACGCACATTGAGAATTTTTCCCTTCATAGGATACACACCAATGGTATTCCTGTCCTCGGAGGACAAGCCAGAGACAATGCCAGCCTTGGCTGAATCACCCTCGCAAAAGATGATAATACACTGACTAGATTTTTCGGTTCCGGCCCAGTTGGCGTCGATTAACTTGGGTATCCCACGAATGCTCTTCGTCTTGGAACCGTCGGTCTTCTTGGCGGCCTTGTTCTCCTTCACCTCTGTTAGAGCACACGCAGCATCCATGATGCCCATCTTGGCCAGCTTCTCGATGAACTTGTCTGAGATGACACATGCCGAGCCGAATTTGTTCGATGGTGTATTCATAAAATCCTTCGTCTGGCTATCGAATGCCGGATTCTCAATGTCACAGCGCAAGAAGAGGAGCAACTGTTCCTTAATAGAATTGGCATTGACAACGACCTTCTTCTTTTTCTCGATGAATGCTACTAGCTTACGAGTAATCTGTCCTAGAATATATTCGACATGCTTACCACCCTTAGAGGTGTGAATGCCATTGACGAACGACACTTGGACGAATTCATGACTGGGCGACAAGGCCACCGCGTATTCCCAGCGATTGTTAGCGCACTCTTCATAGACGCGCTTTGACACATCCTTACTACCGATATAGAGGTCAATGTATTGCTGAAAGTTCTTAATAGGCACTTGAACCGAATTGTATTTGACTTTGATGTCCTTATCAGTAATGGCTGCGATATCGTAGACACGCTTCTTCAAGAGGGCCACCATGTCCTTGCTTAGACCGGAAATACCGAGACGAGCGTAATCAGGTTTAAAGGTGATTTTTGTATAAGGCTTCGCCGACTTGGCGACCTTGGTAATAATAGGCTTGTCAATAACGTCCAAATTATTGTGGAAATGTTGGACATACTTGAGACCACGGACATGGTCAACAGTTTCTATAGAACCCTGAGTAGACCAGATGAGAACTAGCTTGAAACCAAAGCCGTTCTTTCCGCCGACGATTTTCTTTTCACTTTTATCGTAATTGGTAGAAGTGCGCAAGTGGCCGAAGATGAGCTCGGGAATCCAGATTTTGTATTCGGGATGCTCAGCCACATCAATGCCATTGCCGTCATTGGTCATAATAATGGTCCCATCTTCTAGGACACAGATATCAATGTTAGAGACGGGAACAGAATTGGGAACTTTATTATCGATGGCTTGCAACATGCGGACGACATGGTCGCGACAGTTGACAATACCTTCGTCGAAGAGTTTGAATAAAGCGGGAATATAACTAATATTTTTTTCATGAATGCGACCTGTTTCAGAGTCGTAAATCCAGACATGAGAATCAACAGTCTCGACAGAGCCTATATAAGTATCAGGCGCATCGAGAATATGCTGTTTATCGGTCTTTTGTTGGTATTTAGCAGAGAGAGCGTCACTAGATGACATGGTGATAACTATGATTATCAATAATTTTTTAGGTATTATTCATAATCAATTTTATTTTTTATAAAGAGTCTATGATAAAATAATATGTTTATATACCATAGAAGAAGTAAATGGCTCAACAATCATTCCAAACTGCATCACCAGATATTAAGATTTTTAGTACTCTTTCAGTGGCTGATGCAAAACACGATAATATATTAAGTGGGGCTGGTGTAGATATAGGATATGTAGATAAATTCGGAAATGCTTTATATGACTTACAATATCCAGTAACGGGGGCTACTCTACCTGCGCCAAACAATGGACCACTGCTAACTAATATTACTGGAAACGAGATACATATGTTATATATGGTTTTATCAAATTCATTAAATAGTGTGTTAGGACAAGATTGCTATGATACTTATGTTAAACCTGATAAAAAAAGAGAAATGTTACTAGCTTATATTAAAGCATCTCGGAATCAAACTCAGGTTAATACTTCTTTTAATAATATAAGAGCTAGTAAAATAAGAACCAATAATAATTATAATTATTTAATGTGGCAAGTAATTGGTGACCCTAAAGCTAGTCAGATGGCTAATAATATTGCAGAAGGTAAAGACCCATATCACGGTATACAAGGGTATGAGGGGGTTACTGCATCATCAAAAAAAGAAAAAAAATACAAACCAAAAATAGAGTTAAATGGGTCAGATTTATTCGATGCATTGGGCTTAGAAAATAATAATGTTATTATGACAGATGCTACTTTTTATGGAATTATTGGACAATTATCAAGTGGACCGGAGGATAATAATAGAAGAGTATTTTATTTACATAGTTTGGAAAATGTTTGTGATTCAGCAGGTCATAGCGCAAAAGAGGCAAGTCAAAGTGGAATCATTGTTGAAAATATTCGAGAAATTACACCAGACAAAACATATAAGAGTTATACATCTTCTCAACAAGGTTCCCGGGCATTTGATTTTTTTTCAAAAAATCAGGTAAAAATAACGTGTGTGCCATTTGGAAAAAAAGACCAAGTTCAACAGGTATGGAAATATAGAACCGCACCGGGGATCAATGCTACTACTGCTACTACTGCTAATAACCCTAACATAACTAATATAACTAGTGAGGTCATTGATAATCCAACAAAACAAAATAACAAAACAACATTGCATAAATTAATTCGTAAAAATACTTTATTTTTACCCAGACAGCGAGGCAGTATTCCATCATTTTTACCTATGAACGACCCTGCTCATTACTTATTTAATTATTATGCTCAGAGAAAACGCTCAGGGGATGAGCTTCAAGGAATTTGTTTACAGCAGCAAAATTTAATTGACATTGGAAATAGATTTTGTGTTCAAAATAATGGACGGATTAGAGATTTAAATGTAAATACGGAATATAATATACAAGAACCACCATTAGGAGGTGGAGGTGGAGGTGTCTTACTGTTTCCTCATCAAAATCACTTAAATCAACATAGACTCACAGATGACACGATTATAACACCGATTCAAGGTGCTTCAGCTGCGCAAGGTGGTCCTCCTGATACAATAATAAACGATTATAACTGGGTTCGTGTTATACTATCTCGAGATAATCATTATTATTTAGAAACACACGATGTCGTTTTATTAGCATTTGCTTTATATTTAGGCATCAGTGTATTTTACACGAATCAAAATAAAGAAATATTTGTGTTTAGACGTTATTAATAACAAAGGCAAAAACACCTATGAATAAATACAATATTATAGTATTATTATCATAATATAGTATAATAAGTAAATGGAATCACCAATAAGTGTAGATCCGAATCTTTCTGGGGAAAAAACGCAAATAAAAAAACGTTTAAGACAAGAAGAAGGAGAAGGAGAAGGAGAAGAAGAGGCTATTCCAGAAAAACAAAAAACAATTATTGCTAAAAAATATGATATTAATTTGGAAAAAATTTTAGAGTTTCAAAGAGGGTTTTTATCCGAATTAACTACTTTTTTAAGTTGGATAGATGCCTATAATGACCCCGATGCTGTTACTATAAGTGAGTCAAATAAATTTGTTAGAGATATTACACGTATTTGTAATTTAACTTATAATACGTCATTAATGGGTAACGATTTATTGAAAAATTTACCAAAGAAAGAAATGAATATAATAATGCATGAAACATTATGTGATAATAGATTACAGAACTTAAAAGATGCTTTATTACGATTTGACAAAGAAGTTGTAAACAAAATATTGAACTCAATGATGCATACCTTAATCAATTTAATGGATAATAATAATGAAATAAAGTATTTACACGGATTTTTTTCAATACCGTTTTTTATTGTCAACTCTGATGAACCAGAGTCAGTTAAAATAGTTAATGAGTTGATGCATATACATGAAGGTATGAAGCCAATTATTGATGATGACGACGATATTGAACATAATATGGTTAATGATTTAGAAAATGTAATATTATCTATTGTTTATCAAGAATGCGAGGAAGAGACAACAGCTGATAAACTTATATTTTCATCATCGCCAAGTAGTGAAAGTAGTGGAGGTGAAAGTATGGAACTGGCAGAAGGAATGGGAGGAGGAATGAAAGGAGGTGCTAACCGTAGGGAAATAAGAAAACTACAAAAGAAAAAACAATGTATATTATTAAGAAGATTATATGATTATATAGATGCTATAGATGATAGAGAGTTTGATTCTTGCGAAGAAATGTATATTGGGGATGATAACATAGAATTATTTTATAGAGCTTTTTATGAAATTGAAAATTTTAATTATGATGACAAAAAAAATATATTAATTGTAGATAAAAATGATGCAACTGACCAAAATGTAACTACGATAAATTTTTTAGATATTTTAACTGAAAATAATATATGTTGTGTTGAAGGTGAACACATTAATCAATCAGAACATGCTGGCGCTGGTGGAGTATCTACACCATTATTCAGTGGGCAATCTACTTTTGTAAATGACGATTCACCAGTTGCATTATTATCAAGTTCCTCATCAAGTACACCACCATCTATAGGAACGAATACTGTTGGAGCTGTCAATACGCCATATGTACCATCAAGTTCTTCCTCATCAAGTCTACCATTTAAAATAACACAGGCATCGCCGGCATCACAGGCATCATCGGGATCCTTTGAAATTCACACGAGAACCATAAGTAAAGATAAAGAGGTCGATTGTTTAGATAAATATACTATTTTAACCAGAATAAAACAGATTCTAGAAAAAGAGTGTCAGCCATTAGAAAGTGAAATAACAAAACAAGTAGTATCATTAAAACTACGAATAAAAGAAAAAGCAAAGGCAAAGGCAAAAGCAAAGGTATTGATTACAATAGGATTAATTAATGAGGAAATACATCATGTAACCCAAGAAATAAGTCGGCTAAGTGAGTTATTAGAACAGGCTAAGCAAGAGGGTTTATTGGAAGATGAACTATCCGCAATTTTAAGTAACCGTCGGACAGCAAATCAGCGATTACAAGTTTTAAGAGAGGGATTAGACATAATAGTTAGTGATCCTAGATTTGTATTTGAAAGTGGAAGTGAGGGTGGAAGTGAAGGTGCAGTTGGAACTGGAAGTGATGATGAATCAATGAACACTGAACAAGGTGGTGGCACCAGAAAACGAAGACAAAGCAAAAAACCGAGTAAAAAAACAATTAGAAAAAATAAGAAGAAAACAAATAAGAAAAAGACAAGAAAGAATAAAAGAAGGAAAGAAAATAGAAAACAAAGAAGAACAAAACGAAATAAATAAATCTCTTTTATTAATAGTAGTAGATGTCAGGCTCTTCACAATATTTCATGCCTGGAACTGGCGGAAATGATACTGCAGGTCAGCTTATACGATGTCAAAATTTGCAAACGTTAAAGATAGCCCGTAATAGCAATTATAGTAAAGTGAATTATAAATGCAATCAAACAAAGTTCGACCTTTATTTAAACAATAGCACAAATGACCGAACTTATACGCAGAGCCAACTCTTATACACTTTATCGAATGTAAAAGGTTTAGGAGGAAAAACGCAATATGGAAATGGACAAGGGCAAGGGCAAGGGCAAGGGCAAGGACCTATACAATATGGAATATCGACTGGTTCATTTTGTGCTTACAATAATAATCAAATAGAAGGATTTCCAGGGACAATGCAAGGTCAGCCAGGGGGTATGCGAGTAGCCCCGAGAAATCGTTTTTGAAAGAAAAATCTTTAGGAAAAAATATTATTTTCTATCCATATACTATAAATGACGCGTTATAATAAGACACCTGGAGGAAAGTATGTTATTAAGGGGCAAAAGTATGAAATGCTTTGTGGTTCAAGAGCCCAGGTTCACCATGGAACCGCCTATAAAACTACTGGTGGACTTACCAAGGCTGATTTAGTGCAAAACAAGAATGGTCGCATCGTCAGCAAAGCCAAGCAACTCACTGCTAAAAAGGAGAAGCGCCTAGTGAAGGCTGGTTATGGAACCAAGAAGGGAAAGTTCGGCTTTGTTATGTTGCATGGGAAGAGTCGCAAGACAAGAAAAGGAAGAAAGGGTTCAAAGAAAATGAAGGGTGGCAATCCTGGAGATATGCTTAATGCTGCATTGGGAACAACACCTACCCCAACACCTACAAACTCTGTCCCTCCTGTAACTACTGCTTCTCAGTAATTAATTTTCCTTATAAAAACTAAAATAAAATAATATATTTGATTCTCTTTAGAAAAATATTATTTTATATGGATAGTATATAGAATGCCAAGGTCGAGCGCATTAAGATCATATCGTCGCCGTGTTAGAAGGTCCAGTTGCAAGGGCTTGAGAAAGCGTGCTTGTCGCAAGACCCCTGGATGCAAAATCGCTCGCGGAACCAAGCGAAGATTCTGTCGCAAATCGGGAAATAAAAGAAGAAAGAGCAGCGGAACCAAGAAGAATAGAGGTCTTTTCGGGTTCTAAATAAATATTAATCTTTATAAAAAATATCCGATACAAATCGAGTTGTCCAATAATTTCCACAAAACTTTATATATTCTTGTGTAGATTTATCATAATACGATAAAAATAATTTTGAAAAGTCATAGGTTTTATCTAACATTTCTTCATACTTTTCCAATAAATATTCTTCTGTGATTTCTGAATAATCTGTTGTGTATAAAATAGGACATCCATTATATTTTTCTTTAATCATATCATTATGTTCAATAATTGGAATACATCCGGCAATTAATGCTTCATAATGGCGATGACAATCAATACCATTTCCTTCAGGTGATATTACAAATTTGTAATCAGGTAACGTATCAAAATAATCAGAGTGTGATAAATTAATATTTGTTATATTGTTTTTCATTAAATTAAATAATATGGATGACCGATTAATTCCGTATGGTCTTCGTCTAGAATCTGTACCTGAAGAAAAACAAGTAAGTACTGTTTCTGTATGACTGCCAATTTGAATTTTATCTAGTTTTTGATAATGCAACATCCAGTTATATTGCATTCCAATTGAAAATGGCTGCCATCGGTCGCTACCATCTACAACAGATGCTTGAATTATTAAATCGTGAATATTTTTACTAGTTTGTTGCCATTCTCTCAAAGTGAGTTTCATTATAATAATAGTATATACTATTTGTTTATATTAATTACAATAGTAAAAATAGTATAAAGGAATAGTAATTAATTAAGTAAAATAATTATGAATGACGTTTTATTTATATCTGTTTTTAACTATGGATGTATAGACATAGCTGAGAATCATATTATTTCATTGATAAACTCTGGTATTACGAATTATAAAGCATACGTAACAGATGAAAAGAGTTTCGACATTCTATTAGAAAAAGGTTATATTGTTTCTTACCATCCTTTAAAACAACCATCCGATAAGCTAGATTTTGGAACAGAAGGATTTAATAGTTTATCTTATACAAGATACATAATTATTAATGAATTACTTAGAGAAGGCAAAATTGTCTGGTATTTAGATGTGGATACGGTTGTATTAACTAACTTAAATAATCTTATTCCAGATTTACAAAAGATGAATGTGGAGCTTGTTATGCAGAATGATATTAATATGCCTTGTAGTGGATGTATGCTTATTTTTCCAACTGATATAAATAAGCAAATAATGAATGTTGTTTATAATAATAGAACATCAGAAGAAAATGACCAAATTATTCTGGCACATATACTAAGACAAAATCAGGATAAAATAAGATTGCATTTACTAGATATTGAGTCTTTTCCAAATGGTCTACTTTATTTTAATGAGATTCATTCTAATCCAGGATATGCCAACCTGCAACTAGAATTTAGAAAAACGGATAAACCATTGCACTTTGTGCATGCCAATTGGATGATTGGGGTTGATAATAAAATTAATGCTTTTAAAAGTAAAAATTTGTGGTATGTAACAGATGAGTAAATAATATTACTCAAGTAAAATTATCCCCCTTATATGATCATTCAAAAAAGGCCACAAAATAGTAAGCATAGCATGTATATGCCAAGTTGGTTCTTTCACGATAATTTTACTAAGGTGTCTCCCATATTTTTCATTTAATAAAGTAGCGATACCATAAGCAGTAGACAATTCGGTCATATGTTTAATTTCTAATCCAGAACAATCAAAAATCCAAATCCATGGTTTATCACCATGATTGTCAAGTAAAAGTGTATAGTGTAGCAAAATTCCCTCAGTATCCCAATATTTAGACGCCTCGGCTGGACAAGTATAAAATTCTTGTTCTGACACTTTGCGAAAAGAATGACTCGACGGGTCTTTTTTACAGACCTGGCATTCAGTACATGTTGTTTCCATTTTGAAAAATGAGAATAAAATAATTCTTATTTTTTAACTAAAGATAAAGATATAGATATATTATAGACAGCCAATGCCATCCACTAGAAAGAAAGTTCCACTTAGATATTTACCATTTCATCTCTCAAAGAAAGACCGCGCTAAGCAATCTAGAGAGTTAAGAAAGTCTAGGAAAATGTATAAAAAAGGCATATATCATACCAGAGCCAAAGTGAATACCTTTAAAAGCAAACGGTCACCACATATTGTTAAAGCGGAAAAGATGTATAATACGAATAAAATAGCTGCAACCGATGAATTAGCAAAAAAGACGAAATGCTCAAAGGCTGCTCTGGAAAAAATTATTAATAAAGGTGCAGGGGCCTATTTCTCATCTGGTTCAAGGCCGAATCAAACGGGTCAATCGTGGGGAATTGCCAGACTCGCATCATCTATTACTGGCGGGAAAGCTGCTTTAGTTGATTACTCTATATTGGAAGAAGGTTGTGATAACAAGAGTAGTAAAGCGTTTCTTCTAGCAAAGGCTTTGAAGAAAAAGACACCCAAGTTAAGAAAGTCGCCGAAAGTATTTGAATAAGAACTGCGTTTATATTTAACTATTTTATAACAAAAGGACATAAAGATTTTCGTAAAATAAATAATATTATATATGTCATCCGCAAACGGTGCTCTAGATAGTAGTGAGAATACAGTATTACTGATTAAGACGGTTCAAATCAGTCCATTTAGAACATTGATGACAGCTTTGAAAGATATTTTGTTAGAAACCAATATTAGTTTTCAACCGGATGGAATTCGTATCATTAATATGGATAAGAGTCATACTATTCTAGTTCATTTGTTTTTAGCTGCCCAGAATTTTGAAGTCTATGAATGCAAAAAAGAAAAGATTATTATTGGTGTGAATATGTTTCACTTGTTCAAGTTGATTAATTCGATAGACAATGATGATACTTTGACAATATATATAGAGAATGCCGATTATGTAGAAGGAATTGTCTCGCATTTGGCGTTGAAGTTCGAGAATGGAGATATTAAGCAATGCAAGACCCAGAAACTGAGGTTAATCGAACCGGAACCAGAAGAGTTGGAGTATCCAGCAGTGACATTTTCATCTATTATTAATTTGCCATCAGTTGATTTCCAGAAGATTATTCGTGATATGTCATGTATATCAGATAAGCTGGAGATAAAATCAGTGGGGTCAGAACTTATTTTCAAGTGTTCGGGACAATTTGCATCGGCTGAAATCCATCGGGCAGAATCAGATGGCAGTATGGGATTTATTTTAAAGCAAGATTCTTCCAAGATTATTCAAGGGGAGTTTTCTCTAAAAAATTTAGGATATTTCATTAAATGCACAAATTTGTGTTCTCAAATAGAAATTTATATGGAGAATGATTTACCATTGGTCGTGAAATATGATGTTGCATCGTTAGGAACAATTAAGTTGTGTCTTTCCTGTTTGCCTTCTATTTAGTCAACTTAGGTTAGAAAAATAATATTATTAATTAATAAAAAATAATAATATTGTTAGTTAGTAAAGATGTTGTTAAACGGGAAAATGAATTTTCAAAATTTAACACCTAGTATGTATAAATCGCCCCCCGTTATAATAAAGGGTCCACCTGGTCCAAAAGGTCCAAAAGGCCCACCTGGGGAAAAAATAAAAGGCCCAAAAGGAAATCCGGGTCCACCTGGCGTGGGATTTCAGGTAATTTCGAAAGCACCCGCTATAACAAATGGAACAAGTGTCCCTGAGTATATAAGTAACACATTATATATAACACAAGATACCAGTGATAGTAATTTATACTATTGTTATAATCAAACAGATGAACATAGTTATTGGTCAGTAATTCAAGGAAATACTGAATACAATAATTAAATAAATTACAAGTGTAATTTTTAAAATAGACTCAGTAAATACACACCATTTATGGTAACAAAATAATATACATTTAGCAAAAATTTATATTATAGTATAAAAAGGATGTTTCGCAATGGTTGTCAAAACCAATCCGACTATGTAATCACCAAACGCTATCCTCCAAATCCATGCTGTCCTCAACAACCTATACAAATTGATATTAATATTCCGCCTTGTCCACCTGGTCCTGGAGGGTCGGGAGGAACCGGGCCTACGGGTGCAATAGGTCCTACTGGAACAGGAATAACGGGTGCTACTGGAGTAACAGGATATACAGGACCTACGGGTCCTACAGGCTATACCGGGCCTACCGGTGTGGGAATAACAGGTGCTACTGGAACTACTGGTTATACCGGACCTACGGGAGCGGGAATAACGGGTGCTACTGGAACTACGGGTGCGACTGGAGTAACAGGATATACTGGACCTACAGGCGCGGGAATAACGGGTGCTACTGGAACAACGGGTGCTACTGGAACTACTGGTTATACGGGTCCTACAGGCGCGGGAATAACAGGTGCTACAGGAGTAACAGGAGTAACAGGATATACAGGACCTACAGGACCTACAGGCGCGGGAATAACTGGTGCTACTGGATATACAGGAGTAACAGGATATACAGGACCTACAGGACCTACAGGCGCGGGAATAACTGGTGCTACAGGAGTAACAGGATATACGGGATATACGGGATATACAGGACCTACAGGCGCAGGTGTTACAGGTGCTACAGGAGTAACAGGATATACGGGATATACGGGATATACAGGACCTACTGGCGCGGGAGTAACTGGTGCTACTGGCGAAATAGGTCCAACAGGAGTAACAGGATATACAGGACCTACAGGCGTAGGTGTTACGGGTGATACAGGTGCTACAGGAGTAACAGGATATACGGGATATACAGGACCTACAGGCGTAGGTGCTACAGGTGAAATAGGTCCAACAGGAGTAACAGGATATACAGGATATACAGGACCTACAGGATATACGGGTTATACAGGACCCACCGGCGCAGGAGTAACAGGTGCTACTGGAACTACTGGTGAAATAGGTCCAACGGGCTATACAGGGTATACAGGTTATACAGGCCCTACAGGAGTAACAGGTTTAAGCGGAGCAATAGGCCCCACAGGATATACAGGATATACAGGTGAAACAGGAGCCACAGGCCCTACGGGATATACGGGTTATACAGGACCCACAGGTTTCACCGGTTATACAGGACCCACAGGTTTCACTGGTTATACGGGTTATACGGGTTATACAGGACCCACAGGTTTAAGCGGAGCAACAGGTGTCACAGGGTATACAGGTTATACAGGCCCCACAGGGTATACAGGTGCAACAGGTTATACAGGAGTAACAGGACCAACAGGGCAAGTCGGTGCATTTGTAACAAGCTCATTGAGGGCAAACTCGCTTCCTATTCTTCAAGGAAATACTGGAACCATTTTTTTAGACATTGGTAATCCTAACAATAAATATATTAGTGCCAATGCATTTGTTACAATTACTGATAATGATAATTTGACTTCTTATTTTCAAGTGATATCCACAGATACGATTAATAATACCGCGGTTGTATTAAATTATTCAAATCAAACAGCCACTTTATTACTAGGATTCCCAGTAGCATTAGTTGGTCCTCAAGGTATAACAGGAGCGACAGGTGTAACCGGCGCTACAGGCCCTACGGGACCCACAGGATATACAGGATATACAGGACCCACAGGATATACAGGACCCACAGGCTATACAGGGTATACGGGACCCACTGGCTATACAGGACCCACAGGCTATACAGGGTATACAGGACCCACAGGATATACAGGATATACGGGTTATACAGGACCCACTGGTTATACAGGTCCAACCGGTTCACAAGGGTTTGGTGAAAACGCAATGGTAGCTGTAGGAGCTGGAACAGTAAATACACTCATGATTTCAAATAATGGCGATACATGGACGGGTGTAGGTGACCCTCCTTTTTTAGGACAGGGATATGGTGTAGCATATAACAGTTCAACCAATTTATGGGTAGCTGTAGGTGTAGGTGGTTCAAATACTTATGGAACACCGTCATCGAATCCCAATTTCACCATGGCAACCCAAAAGCAAACAACTATTGCCACTTCAACAGATGGAAATACATGGACTCCTCGTTTCGATTCCCTAGGAAATAGTATATTTTCGCAATTTGGCAGAGGTATAGCAACCAGTGGACCCTTGTGGGTAGCAGTAGGAAAAGGTGCAACAAATACCATTGCCACTTCTACAAATGGAATCACATGGACTCCGGTTCCAAATTCTACTAATATTTTCTCAGTAGGCGGATTAGCTGTTACTTATAATGGCTCGATTTGGGTGGCAGTTGGTCAGGGCACAGTCTTCACAATAGCTTATTCGCTAGATGGATTGACCTGGACAGGTGTTCCGAATTCAATCACAATTTTTACAGTAGCAAGCAGAGGTGTAGCATGGAATGGCACTGTCTTTGTAGCTACAGGTAATAATTTTAATGCAATCGCAACATCTCCTGATGGTATTACGTGGACAGCCAGAGGACAATCGCCGTTATTTAATACCGGTAATTCAAAAGGCGTAGCGTGGAGTCCCTCTTTGGGAATATGGGTTGTCACAGGATATGGCAGTAATAATACAATCATTTATTCAACGGATCCCACCGGTGCTACAGGTTGGACTGGTCTGGGTGTTACCACCTTTTCAACTGCAGGAATTAATGTAACTTGGAATTCAACCTATTCTTATTTTTTAGCCACTGGTTCTGGAACAAACACTTTGGCTTTTTCTACAAACGGAACAGCTTGGACCGGTTATGGTTCAGGAGTATTTTCACCTACAGGCACTGCTACAGCGTGTGAATGGAGCGCAAGTCAGGATGCCTGGATAGTCATGGGTGGAGGCACTAGCACCATTGTAAAATCATTTTCTCCTTCGAATCCTTTAACTATGGGATTCGATGTAAAAGGAATAGAAACCTTTTTAGGATATGCTAATGGGGTGTGTTGGAATGGTTCTATTTGGCTAGCTTGTGGTTCCGGATCAGGCGGACCTTTTGCTACTTCATCAGATGGAATAAACTGGACTACTCGTGGACCCGGTATATTTATCACCCCTGGAACAATTGGTCAGCCGATTGATTGTTATAATATAGCCTGGGGAAATTCAAAGTTTATAGCAGTGTCTGTTTCTGGTTTGGCCAGTTCACCAGATGGTATTACATGGTCACTAGTATCGAGCCCTTTAGGAGTTCAACGTGGCATTGCTTGGAACGGTTATCTCTGGGTATCCGTAGGAAATGCTTCTAATTCCATTGGCACTTCTATAGATGGAATCACATGGACAGCAGTTCTAAATTCCAATACGATTTTTTCAGTGCAAGGAAACAATGTGGCGTGGAACGGAATAACATGGGTAGCTGTTGGTAAAGGAAGTAGCACGATTGCTTATTCGACCTTGGGAACAAGTGGATGGACTAATATTGGGGCCTCTATCTTTTCTATACAAGGAAATGGTATTGCATGGAATGGGTCAATGTGGGTGGCTGTTGGCGAAGGCACCAATACAATTGCTTATACAAAAGACCCGACTGCTCAAACTGGTTGGTTTGGACTTGGAACATCTATTTTTTCTATACAAGGTCAAAGTATCGCATGGAATGGCTTAGTATGGGTAGCCGTAGGCCAAGGCACCAATATAACAGCTACTTCGTCTGATGGAATCCATTGGATCGGTCAACCGAGTTCTATCCTCATGATTGGAAATGGAATCGCCACAAGGCGCCCTCTTCCTTACACTGGGTATAATCCGTTTGGTCCAACTGGATATACGGGCCCCACAGGGCCTACGGGATATACAGGTCCCACTGGTTTCACTGGTTTCACCGGTTATACAGGTCCCACTGGTTTCACAGGATATACAGGACCCACTGGTTTCACGGGATATACAGGACGCACTGGTCCTACAGGTTATACAGGATATACAGGACCCACAGGCTTTACAGGATATACAGGACCTACAGGAGTTACAGGCTATACAGGGCCTACAGGTTATACAGGTTATACAGGTTATACAGGAGCAACAGGAGTTACAGGCTATACAGGGCCTACGGGTTATACAGGTTATACAGGTTATACAGGAGTTACAGGAGCAACAGGAGTTACAGGAGCAACAGGAGTTACGGGATATACAGGGCCTACGGGTTTTACGGGTTATACAGGAGTAACTGGTGAAACTGGTCCCACCGGAGTTACAGGCTATACAGGACCCACAGGT
>Ga0136644_10001225_pt1 | contig 20454 bp, 10 predicted proteins | sample C_130820_EF_Meta_FD_94780 | JGI IMG/M metagenome (GOLD analysis project Ga0136644, IMG submission 94780) | Freshwater microbial communities from Lake Croche, Canada to study carbon cycling - C_130820_EF_MetaG (v2) (version 2) | ecosystem: Environmental > Aquatic > Freshwater > Lake | place... | reverse complement strand
TTGAACATCTTCTCGCGGTCCAGCTCCAGGCGAATGACCCAGGGACTCAAGGGCGCCTGGGCTCCGTCAAATTCGGCGAAGAACTTCAGCCACTCGGCGTCCTCCGCGACCACCGTGCCCGTCGGCGGGTCGTAATAGATGCGACTCACGGTCACCAGATCCTTGAGTGTCGTGAACTCCAGCTCCTGTGTTAGTCGTCGCGCGTCCTCCTTGGAGGCTCGCAGATCCGGGCGCATGTAGATCGTCAGAGACGTGGCCTTCGGATTCTGCGTCACCTTCAGCAGCTCCTTGAGACGCGGCACACCTCGGGTCATACCAGACTTGGCGGCCACACCAGACAAGTGGAAGGTATTGAGCGTCATCTGCGTGGTGGGCTCGCCCAGCGACTGGGCCGCAATAATGCCCGCCATCTCACCCGGCGTCACCCAGGACTTCATGTGCTTGATCACGATCTGCTCTGCTAGCCAATCAAAGGCCGGCTGTGTGAAGCCGAGACCAATGAGCGATGCGGGATTCAGATGGTAACGGAGCAGTGCGCCCCACAGAGCATTATCGGGGCGCGTGCGCTGGTGTATGGAGGCTATGGTGGCTAGCACATGGTCGGTGGTGACGGCGTTTGGCTCGGATGACTGGAGCTTCATCTGGACCACGGCGTTCGCGATCAGGCGGGGCAGATGAACGGCGGACTGGACAGTCTTATCCAGGCGTCCATTCCACACATTGGCGACTAGCATGTCGCGGTCCTTGGCTAGTTGGGCCTGATATGCGGCAGGCGCACCGGCCGCAAAGGCGGCGATGTCATCGTCTGACATCGAGCCGATTCCGATGGGCTGATTCTCAATCTTGGTGGCGCTCGTTGCGTCGTCGCCATAGGCGAACTGGACAATGATGCCGCCTGCGTCGCGCACCGTGCCGTCGTGGTGGACCATGAGGTCCTCCATGGTCTTCACCAGCTGACGCTGCATGTATCCTGAATCTGCAGTTTTAACGGCCGTATCAATCAGACCCTCTCGGCCCGTCATGGCGTGAAAGAAGAACTCCGTCGGCGTCAGGCCCTTCACGAAGGACGACTCAATGAAACCGCGGGCCTCTGCGCCGTCATCGTAGCGTTTGAAGTGAGGCAGCGTGCGGTCCTGGAAACCGTAGACAATGCGCTTGCCCTCAATGGACTGCTGTCCCAGCAGCGCAATCATCTGGGCAATGTTTAGGTCTGCGCCCTTGGAGCCGCACTTGACCATGTTCACCATGCGATTATTGGCCGCCAGCGACTTCAGACCCGTCTTGCCCGCGGCACCGATGACCTTGTCCAGTGTCTGAAATACACGGCCCTCGAACTCGTCCTGATTCGTGCGGCCCGAGGCGTTGTCGAACAGACCCATGTGTACCTGGAGCTGGAGTGACTCGATCTGGCTCTTCAGCTTGTTCATGTCTGCCGCGATTGTGTCCAGTGTGCCTCCGTCGGCAATCAGGTCGCTCAGACCCACCGAGAAACCACTATTCTGGAGATAGGCGGCCACGACGGCCTGGAGGCTGTCAATGAAGTCGACCGTCATCTCTGGGCTGAAGTCGTTATACAGAATGTGAATCAGGGCCTTGTCAAAGATATCGCCGTCCATGATACCCTGCTCAAGAATACCGTTCTTGATAATTACGTAGTTCTTCATATTGTCAGGGTCCGCAGCCTTGGCCTTGTCGCTGTCCCACATCTTGTTGCCCATGGCCATGTAGACGGATGGCAGCAGCGCGGATACGACCTGCTGCCCAGACCAGAGGGGCGGGTCGGCCTTCGCAGGGGGCGGAATCTTGCCATCCCAGCGCTTACTGTGGACTAGCAGGTTCATGTACTCGCGCTTGGTAAAGAACTCCGTAGGACGCGTCAGGCGATTGACGCCAACCAGGGTGTCCTGGACAATGCTCACGAGGGGCTTGCTCAGACGGGGGCCGATCAACTGCTTGGGAACAGCGGCGATCTCACGGAGCTCGGTGGCGGCCTCTACAGATTGGGGTACGTGCATATTCATCTCATCTCCGTCAAAATCCGCATTGTAGGGCTTCGTCACGGACACATTCAGGCGGAACGTGGAATAGGGCAGAACACGAACACGGTGACACATCATGGACATGCGGTGAAGCGAGGGTTGACGGTTGAACAGCACGGGATCACCATCCAACAGATGACGGTTTACCACGTCGCCTTCGGCGATCTGGACTGTCTTGGTGTTCACGTGCTTGAGACTGATCATGCGGCCATTGGCACCCGTGCGTTGGATGGACTTGGCTCCAGGATACCGGTCCGGCCCGTTCTGGATCATGGCATACAGACGACTGATGTTGAAGGCCGTCACCCGCTCTGGAAAGGTCAGATTCATGGCCACCTTCAGCGGAACACCGAGCTCCTCCACCGAGATATTGGGGTCCGGCGTAATCACCGAGCGGGCACTAAACTCCACGCGCTTGCCCTGGAGATTGTTACGGATACGGCCCTCCTTGGTGCCCAGACGCTGCTGAAGAGACTTCAGGGGCCGACCCGAGCGCTGGGCGGACTGGGCCACGCCAGGAATGTCATTGTCTACGAGGGTGGCGATGTGATACTGGAGCAGTGTCGTCCACTCGTCAATGGCCTTCTTCTTGGCCCCCTTGCCAATCTTCTTACCCAGCTCCTCGTTCGTCTTGATAATGTCAATGAGCTTCTGGGTCAGGTCGTCCTCAGAGCGCTGGTTATTGTCCTGAAGCACAGAAGGACGCACCTGAGGTGGCGGAATGGCGAGCACCGTACACATCATCCAGTCGGGCCGGCACCACATGTGACTGAAGCCCATGAAGTCCACGTCCTCATCGCTAATGCGGCGCAGCAGCCGGTAGACATACTCTGGCTCAAGAAACCGCTCCAGCGGCTTCTTATTCTCGCCCTCGCCCTCGCCCATGCCCTTCCACACGGCCACGATGCGACAGATGTCCTCGTCATTGTACTTGTCGGGCTGGCGCGCACCACAACCGTCCTCTGTTTGCTCACCGCATCGGGTAATCAGCTTACTAGCGGCTAGCACGGCCTTCCACCGATTCTCGCCCCTGGACCGCTTGATGCTCTTGGAGGTCTCCTTGTTGAGTAGCAGCTTGCCGCACTTGATACAGCAGCAGCGCAGAATGTCGAGAACCTTCTTGTAGAATTGAATATAGTAGACGGGACGGGCCAGCTTGTAATGACCGAAATGCCCCGGGCACTTGTGATTGTTCAGACCACAAGAGCGACATAGCTTACCATTCTCTAGCACGCCCATGCGCGGGTCGGCCAGGCCACCAATCTTGCCCTCCTGAGTATTATACGTGGTGATTTCGACCACAGATCTACGTGTAATCTCGTCTGGACTGAAAACGCCGAACTGTATGCCGACAATGGATTCTGTCTGCGAACTATGCGAAAGTGTCGGCATACCTGCTATCTCTTGATGTTTTTAGGCCTTGGGGTTCACTCAGTCAAGTTTAATCTGTTTATTCAATTTATATGTTAAAATTAATATGATATCGGCCAATGGGGTTAATCGATTTTCGCCACTATTCATCAAACCTAAACTCATTAAAAAGCCTGTTCCGATAAATCGACCAAATGTACGAATATATATTCTATGTAATACTCCTGATATGCTATCACAGGCACGAACTATATATCGTGATTACTGGGCCGTACCCATCTTGATGAAATATCAGGATGTTACCTTTGAAAATGCATTCTGGAAACAACTGCTAGAAATCAAGGAAGAATGGCTATTATGTGACATGGTGGGAGTGCTAGGATTCAAGGCATATATGAAAATAAATATCGTAGCGGTTCATAATGCTATCGTGAGCGATAAGCACGGCTATTACCATTTTTGGTCAAACAAACTACCGCTCGATAATTCTCATCCACATATTCTACCAATCATGATCGATGTGTGTCGTAGCCTTGATGTGACCGTTCCAACACGGTCTTTTTGTAATTATTTCATGTGCTCTCCAATGCGCATGGTAGACTTTATCAATTGGTTTGAAACAAATGCGAAACCAGTTGTCATGGCGCACCCGTTAATCATGACAAATGCTAAATATAGAGAGGGGAAAATGACGACAAGTCAATTAATGGCACTTTGCGGAGTGCCCTATTATCCACATGCCCCATTTGTCTTTGAGCGATTAAATATGGCATTTTTCTTAGATTATGATAATCGTCTTGCGCCTATTATAGATACCTTTACGAGTTCCAATTATCTTAACGACATAAATATGTTTATGAACCATTATGAACATATAGACCTTACTGTTAATCCAAAGATAGAATTTCGTTATTTCTGCTTTCGCTACTCGAAATATGCCCGTCTATGGCCTATACCAGATATAGCATATGGTAGTCCTAAAGAGGCAGTCTTAATCGAATATCGTAAATTTCCCCATATCGAATTTATTCTGCGCAACGCAATCCATAAACTAGGAATTTCCTGGAGCTATACGATTGTATGTGGCACATTAAATTATGAATACATGAAGAGCCTCGCTAGTTCTATTCATCCGAGTATTAATATTGTGCGTACACCCTTCGACAACCTAACCCCGTCGATGTACAGCACGATGCTTGCTAACACAGACTTCTGGACCACATTAATGGGTAATAAAATTCTTATTATGCAGGAAGATACGCTTATTTTCCGCAAAAATATAGATGACTTCTTAGAATGGGATTATATTGGAGCACCTTGGCCTAAACAGCAGGATGACACCCCCAATGCGGTTGGGAATGGCGGGTTCAGTCTCCGTACACGGCAAGTGATGATCGATGTCATTAATCATATCTCCATTTTGGATACTCCAGTACCCAAATCTACTGCGAACTATATGGCTTCAACGAACAATACAGTTCTGCCAGAGGACGTCTATTTTTCAAAAAATATTCAAGATCATGCTCTGGGTCGCGTCGCACCATGGGAAATTGCTCGTAATTTTTCTACGGAAACACAGTATAACCCTGCCAGTTTTGGCGGGCATAATTTTTGGCTGAAAGACCCTAATTGGCGTGAACGTATATATACCAATAATGTGATACAGTTCAAGCTGAATACGAATATGCGCAACTCGCATCGTGGTGGCTGGAGATCTGTATTGCGCAGTTTGAATGACTATTCGATACTTGATAAAACAGCGCCTAATACGCTCTTATCTGTGGTAGAAGAAGTCTATTTATGGAATAAACATCATTTACGCCCGATTGGCCCATGGTGTGGCTTTGTCCACTGTACTCCAAAGGTGTCTGAATTATTTAAAAAATGTGACCTGCGTAATCTTGTCGTGAATCCACTTTTTTTATCAGACCTTAAGTCATGTATGGTTCTGTTTACACTGAGCGAGTACATATCGAACTTTCTAAGAGAAAACATTCCTAATCCCCCTAAGATTGTAACCCTAGCTCACCCTGTCGAACCCTGTGCTGCCATGTTTACCCTGGCTAAATACACGGCTAATCCTGATAAACATCTGATACAAATTGGACAGCAGTTACGAATTGTATCCAGTATATTCAAGATTAATCCTAAGGGGTTCAAACGGTTGTGGCTAACGGGAATGCCTGATATGACCAGGTGTATACAAATGCTACGTAAAGAACATGTAGAAAAGTTTAACCTTGATATGATATATTATACAAAGACATTCGAAGAATATGACGCGCTGCTAGAGAAGAATATCGTCTTCATCGATCTCTATGATTCTGCTGCTAATAATTCGGTTCTAGAGTGTATTGTGCGTAATACGCCTATTATCGTTAATCGCACTCCCGGTGTTTTAGAATATCTTGGTGCGGAATATCCACTCTATTTCGAAACGCTTGATGAACTCGCTGAACTACTTACGATCGAAAATATAAAGGTGGCCTATGACTATCTGTGTGCTATGGACAAGAGCCGCTTTTCAATGGATTATTTTGTGAAGAGTTTTATGGCAGGTATTCCGTTGTAAATGTCTCGGAAAAAAAATGGTGCTTCTATAAAGTGGATGTCATCGAAAATTCTGGGTTGGCGTACCCGAATATATATACTATACACGTCATCATATCCAGAAGCCCTAAATATCACAACCTGGGCAAAGCCACTTAAGGTGTCCGAAAGCGATCTATTATTCGGTTTTGCATACTGGCATAAACTCGCGAGTATGCGTGATGAATGGTCTACATACGACATGATCGGTGTGGTCTCTGCCGATCAATGCCATCCCGCTTTCATTACCCATATGTCTAATGTACTGACTGATGATACGCTCCTCAAGACTGGGTATCACCAGTTCACCGTGGGAATGACTCGAAAATATTCACAACTTTTTCTGGAAGTACTGAAGAAACACTGTACGCCACCCTTGTCTTCGTTCACCAAAAACGCCACCTATAACGCATGGATCTGTTCCTCGGCCAAGATGGACAGATTTATTGACTGGTTTTCCGCCAAGCTTACGCCGTTCATGTCCACTACACCAATTCCGTTTGATCAAGTAATTAAGATTGGTGATTCAATGAAAGTAAATGATGAGTCCTTAACCTATACGTTGGTTACAACAATGTTAGTCGAAAAACTCATTATGGGGTACTTTGCCGCGGATCCCGTTGATGAGAAAATGAATACGTACTACACCGTTGACTACGATCGCGAAACTAAACGTCTTGCGCAGCATGAACAACTGAAACACAAATTTGTCAAGTCAATTGAACCTAAACCTGTTCCGAAAACCGTAAAACCTGGGCCTAAAACGCCTGGGCCTAAAACGCCAGGACCTGAAACGCCAGGGCCCGAAACGCCAGCACCTGGGCCCGAAACACCAGCACGTGAGCCTGATGTGCTCGAACGATTACAAGCAGAATATCGTGAATCACAAGCTGCAGCGGAACAATTAGAAGCAGAAGAGGCGGCTGCGCGTAGCATTCTTGTAGAACAGATGAGGCTAAGAGCTGTTAACGAATCTAAATTACTCGCTACGCTACATAAGTCGATGGTAGTTACGTCTAATGTAACTGACTCGACTATTACTAGAGGGGTCGCCAATACAGTGAAAGATGATTTACGACAACAGGCAGAAACTGAAATTAATCGCGAGCGTCTTCAAGCAGAAGAATCTGCCCAACAATATCGCCAGAGCATGGATGAAGAACTCGCAGCAATGCGGCGAAAAGCCGAAGAGGATATGTTAGCCTCGATTCGCACTGCAGAACTTGAATCTATTAAACAAATTCAATTACAAACAGATACAACTGTGGCCAAGATCAGAGAGGAAACTGAGCGTAAGATCATAACTGCTAAGGCCACACTAGACAGAGAAAAAAGAGCATTAGAGCGTGCTAAACTCATGCGACTCGAATTAGAAACAAATAGAGATTCCGCGATTCGCGAGGCAGAGGAGACAGTTCAACAAATGCGTATAATAGAAAAAGAAACTCGTAAATACGCACTACTATTAGAACAAGCAAACAGTACACGTCAACGCTATGAGTCTGAAAAGACGATGCTTGTAAAGCAGATCGACGTAGAAATGAGGTTTGTTCGGTCTAGCATGGAACAAATGGAAACATTACAACGAGAGAAAGAACAGCGGATCAGGGAGACCAGAGAGGAAGTAGAATCTAGAATGAAGAATGACATGATAAAGAGTGAAATGGAAGCGACAGAATTGCGAAAAAAAACAGAGCTAGAAGTCATAGCTGACCAACAGAGACGAGAGGCTAAACTGCGTGTAGAAATTCGAGAGAAGGAAGACGCGTATTTAGCCAACAAGCAAAAAGAAGATGCGATCTTAGCGGCAGATATAAAGGCACGGCGGGCAGAATATTTACAGCAGAAAAAACGCGAGGATGACCGTTTATTGTCTGATATGAAATCTAAAGAGCTATTGTATTCAAATGAACGCGACAAAAAATTAGAGCTATTTGCGATTGAGAAACGGCAGAGTGATGAAGAGTACACCAAGCGTAATAAGGAAATGTTAGAAACACTACAAAAGGAACATGATGCTAGAGTCGTCATTGCAGCACAAGCTCACGCTGATGAAATAACAAAATTAGAAAAAGAACTTGCAATAACTATAGCAACAAATAAAGCACAGATTAAAGAATTACATGATAGACAGCGTAAAGAAAATGAGGAATATATTGCGAAAAAGGAAGCTGCACTAGGCGCGCTCAAAGAAGAACATGAACGTGCTCTTGCCGCTTTAGCAGCAGAGACTTTAGTCATCAATGAGAAATGTACCGAACTCAAGTATACTCTGGAACAAACACAGGTTAGAAAAGCGGAAAATGAACAGCGATTGGCACAAACTATGGCCAAACTGAACGAGAATACTCTTATTAGCACACGGCTGGAAGAGTCTATCTTTTTTATGCGCATGCAGCTAACAGATGCAACCGAGACAATTGAATGGCTTATATCCGAAACACAAGTTATTAAATCGAAGCAAGAACACTTGACTGCGACTAGACGTAGGGTCCAAGCGGATTATGATATGTATGATAAACGCCTTAAAGACCTAGAAGTATCTACGGAGGATGCTACTACGAAACTAGCAGACATCAACACACAGAATACTATAAAACTGACCGCTAAATTACGCATTGAACAGCAACTCCGCGACAAACAGGCTGCACTACATGCGAATACTGTAGCGATTGCCGTAGCTGAGAAGACAATTGATGATGTTAAGACTAACATAACCACCCTTGAGCATTCTAGGGTCGCTGCAGAGCAGGCTGTATCTGAGATAAAAGAACAGTTAAAACAGTATCAGGGGCAATATGAAGACAGTGAATCAAAGCGCAAAGACGTCTATGAAGAGCTGCAGAAGCTACTGGCCATGGTTGCCAGTTCTGAACAATATCTGGCACAACGACGCCAACAGCTACAAAGTGCCGAGAAACACTTAGCAGCACTCCGTTTAGAATTAGAAAATAATACACGTAAGTGTGCTGAGACACACACTGCATATAACACGATGAAAGAAAAGCATGCTGGAATAAAACAGGAGATACAGCAGATTTCTGATTCAATTAGCATGCTAGAGCAAAACTATCTAGAATTGACTACAACGAGAGATACAGAGAATATACGGCAATCTGAGCTTCAGCAGCGTAACACTGACCAAACTACACTACTGACTGAAGCGCGTGCGAAAATGGTCGAACTTGAAGAACAACTAGCAGAACACTGCCAACAGTTAGAGAGTACAGAGAGCCTCACATTAGCACTTAGTTTTGAATTAGAGAGTTATAAGCGTAAGTGTGCCGAGACACTGTCTAAACATGATGCGATAGTGGAATCGAATTTAGAAACTAAACAGGAGATACAACGGCTGACTGATACAATTAGCATGTTAGAGCAAACCTACGCAGAATTGATTACATTGAGAGATACGACGAATAAACGGCAAACTGAGCTTCAGCAGCGTAACACTGACGAAACTACACTACTGACTAAAGCGCAAGCAGAAGTGGCCAATCTTGAAGAACAGCTCGAAGAACGACGCCAACAGTTACAGAGTACAGAGAGACGCTTAGCAGCACTCTGTTTAGAATTAGATAGTAATATACGTAAGTATGACGAAACAACCGCTAAACATAGCACGATGGTAGAAAGGAATACTGGAATCAAACAGGAGATACAGCGAATTTCTGACATATGTAGCATGTTAGAGAAAGTCTATGTAGAAATGGTTACAACGAAAGATACACTGAATAACCGGCAACCTGAGCTGAAGCAGCGTAATATGGTCGAGAACAAACTACTGGCTAAAGCGCGCGAAGAAGTGAGTGATCTTGAAACACATCTGGCGGAACGTCGCAAACAGTTACAGAGTACAGAAAGATGCTTAGAAGCACTCCGTTTAGAATCAGAGAGTAATATACGTAAGTATGATGAGACACTCGCTAAATATGGCATGTTAGTGGAAACGAATAACGGAACCAAACAGGAGATACAGCGGATTTCTGATACATTTAGCATGTTAGAGAAAACTTATACAGAATTGGCTACAACGAGAGATACACTGAGTAACCATCAAGCCGAGCTAGAGCAGCGTAACGAGGCCGAGAACAAATTACTGACTGCCGCACGTGCTAAATTGGCCAACCTTGAGAAAGTGTTCCAAAGTGACTGTACTACGCGTAATTTGGCAGAAGAAACATATCTTAAGATTGTCGCAGAAAAGGACACCGTTCTAGCACAAATTAATCAAATTGATATCGATACACTAATGATGAATGATGAAAAGGCCGAGTTAGACAAAAAGGTAGCTATTATGATGGCCTCTATCCCTACAGTTAAACAGGAACTATCCGAGATCAGAGCCACTACAATAGAAACGGAGGCTATCCTTAATCAGTTACTTGAGGAAAAACAAGCAGCCTTAGCCAAGAGGACAGAGATAAGCGATGCTGTTTCACGTGTCAAATATGAAGAACGTGTCCGCGCGACTCTAAATGAAAAGGTAGCCGCAAAACGGCGCTCTTTAGAAGAATTTAGTGAAGCCGCGACTCATATGAAATCTATAGATAAAACTGCACTTGCCAGAAAGCGCGCTATAGAAGAAGCCCTGGCCGCTCGTAACCATATTGAGCAAAACCCTGTGCGGATTTATATTCTCTGCCACAACACCGAGCGCTTTAACAAGGCGGCGTCAATCTACAAAAAATATCCATGGGCTCACCCTATTCTGATGAAATATCAGGATTGTACCTTTGAGAATGCCGTGTGGAAACAGCTATACGAGATACGTGACGAATGGTATAACTACAAGATGATTGGTACAATGTCGTTTTCGGGATATACGAAGGTGAATTTAGATGATGTGGATAAGATTGTGCGAGATCCTGCGACATGGGCTGCCGGCTTTCATCATTTCCTGCGTACAGATACCCCTATTTCGAATACGAATCACCCTCATCTCGTAAAGATCATGACAGATGTATGCCGAGATTTGGAATTAAGTATCCCGCCTGAGAATTACTGTAACTACTGGATCACCTCGTCTGAAAAAATGATTAAATTTCTAATCTGGTATGAAGAGCGGGCGTATCCAACCGTCATGGGGCACCCGCTGATCATGACGGACTCTACTTATCCCGGATCACTATCTAAAGATGCACTTATGAAATTATGCGGCGTTCCATATTATCCACACGCTACGTTCGTGTTTGAACGCCTGTTTTTATCCTTTTTTATGAGTCTAAACTGATACTTTTATCTTTTTGTATGAGTCTAAAATGACTTTTTTAAATAGTTGCGAATAGTAATGTATTGGTTTTCGGGGTTGAATGATAATATAGATAATTATAAAAAATTATATCGTGTAGCTGTACGCTCTGCGTTATTAAATACCACAGTTATCCCCATTCTTATCTACGACGGTACAGACACAGACTTTGTCGACCTCATTGAACAGGACGGGGTAACCGTTATACGTCACGCATTTTCATGTGTTGAGAAACCTAACTTCCAAGCACGCCATCCATCATGGAAAAAAATCGCTGCCGGTACATATCTACGGGTGGATATTCCCATTATATGTAAAGAAATGGGTATTACAGACCCATATGTCTTATATACCGATGCCGATATTATCTTCGATGGCGACGTAGTTTCTGAATTTAGCCATATAAAGCCGAAATATTTTGCCGTATGTCGCGAAGCAAACGCTACAGATATGCAAATGAACGCAGGGGTGCTACTCCTAAATAACATGAATATGTTACGAACACACAGTGATTTTATGTCCTTTATTGATGCCAATTATAACGATCAGTATGATCAGTATGCGTACCAACAGTTTTATTCTGGATCGTTTGATTGGATGGACAATAAATTTAATCATCGGCCGTACTGGGGACTAGCAGAAGCCAGTATTATCCATTACCATGGGCCGAAGCCGTATGATATTCAAGAATATATTGAAAAAAATGAAGTACGAACAATATACAAATCTATATATGACTCGGTAGATAAGTCCGTATGGAAGACATATTACAATAAATTTTACGACATATGTAAACTAATACCCAGGTTTAGATTCAATACCGAATTAGACATTAATTTTGACTGGCGGACATATTTGGAGAATTATGATGATATCCGCAGAGCAGGTATTTCTACACAAGCATCGGCGGAGGCACATTGGAAACTTATCGGTCGTGATGAGGGGCGCACCGATAAACCGCTGTTCAACTGGCGTATCTATCTCAATAACTATCCTGATTTAGCGGCATGTGGGGTAACAACTAAGGCAGCTGCACTGATGCATTGGCGGACTTTAGGAAAAGCCGAAGGGCGATCGTGTTCATGTTCACTGAATTGGCGGGTCTATCTGAAAAATTACCCTGACTTGAAAACGATTACAACAGAAGAGGCTGCTATAGATCACTGGATATTATATGGTAAGGCCGAGGGGAGAGTCGATACGCCTCTCTTTGACTATGCAATGTATTTGTTTAATTATCCTGATCTAGTGGCAGAAGGAATCACAGAAGATGAAGCGGCACTGGCACACTGGGAAAGGATAGGAAAGGCTGAAGGGCGCACAGATAAATGTTTGCTAAATTGGCAGGTCTATCTTTCAAACTATCCTGATCTGACCGCGTCAGGTGTCCTTACAAAGGATGCTGCAATAAAGCATTGGGTAGAATATGGACGCGCAGAAGGGCGAACTGACGTAGCTGCTACATCGGCTAGCACACCATCCCCCCAAATACCCACAACACCATCCCCCAAAATATCTACAGCACCATCCCCCAAAATATCCACAACACCATCCCCCAAACTAGCCACAACACCATCCACCGCACTAATAACCGTACCAGCCACCGTAGAAATAGCTATAGCGAAGTCAATACCGCCACGTGCCTTTTACTTTGATATGTTAGATGAATTTAATAAACTGTATCCTGGCGCCAATCTAAGTCGCGCAAAAGACGAGTTTCGTTATTTCTGCTTTCGCTACTTGAGCTATATGCGCCTGTTGCCTATACCAGACATGGTACGTGTAAGTTCAACAGAAGCAGTCCTAATTGAATATCGTAAATTTCCCCACATTGAATTTATTCTGCGTAACGCAATTCATAAGTTAGGGCCAACGTGGAGTTATACCGTTGTATGCGGTACATACAATTATGATTTTGTCAAGACTCTGGCCAGATCTATACATCCAAATATCAATATCGTGTTTACACCCTTCTCAAATCTAACACCGTCGATGTATAGCAACATGCTTGCTACAACAGAGTTCTGGAATAATTTTAATGGTAAAAAGATTCTTATTATGCAGGAGGACACGTTCATTTTCCACAATAATATAGATGACTTCTTAGAATGGGATTATATTGGAGCACCATGGCCTAAACATCAGGATGACACCCCAAATGGGGTTGGGAATGGCGGGTTCAGTCTCCGCACACAACAGGTAATGCTTATTGTTATTAGACAGATCGCAATTGAGGATACGCCATTGCCCATACACACAGCAAAATATATGGCATCTACAGGTAATACAGTCTTACCAGAAGATGTCTATTTCTCAAAAAATATTCAAGAGTATGATCTAGGTCGCGTTGCCCCCTGGGATATTGCGCATGCCTTTTCTACGGAATCACAGTACAATCCTAATAGTTTTGGCGGGCATAATTTTTGGCTATCTGATCCTAATTGGCGCGAACGACTATACGACAATACTATACTTCAATTTAAGTGTAATACACATATGACATTAACGCATCGTGGTGGTTGGGCATCTGTATTACGTAGCTTAAAGGACTATTCCTTATTGGATGATTCAGCTACTAATTATTTCTTATCTGTGGTAGAAGAAGTCTATTTATGGAGAAACCATCAATTACGTCCGACTGGTCCATGGTGTGGCGTTGTCCACTGTACTCCAGCTACCAACCCTGGATTTAAGCTATGTAACTTAGCTACCATGATTGTAGATGAGGTGTTTCTAGAAGACCTTAAGAAATGTATGATTCTATTTACACTGAGCGAGTACATAACGAACTTTCTGAAAGAAAATATTCCCAATCCTCCTAAGATTGTGACACTCGTTCATCCTAGTGATACAACTGACAAGTTGTTTACCATGGAAAAATATAAGAAAAATACAGACAAACATCTATTACAAATCGGTCAGCAGTTACGAATTGTATCCAGTATATTCAAGATTAAACCTAAGGGGTTCAAACGGTTGTGGCTAACAGGAAATCCTGATATGGTCCGGTGTATGGAACTATTACGGAATGAGTACAATGGGCCAGTAGATCCGAAAATGATGTATTATACAAAGACATTCGAGGAATATGACGAGTTGCTAGAAAAGAATATCGTATTCATCGATCTCTATGATTCTGCCGCTAATAATACCGTGGTGGAATGTATTATGCGCAACACACCCATTATCCTTAATCGCAGCCCCGGTGTTTTAGAATATCTTGGTAAGGAGTATCCCCTCTATTTCGATACGCTTGATGAAGTCTCTGAACTACTGAAAATGAAAAACCTACAGGCAGCACATGACTATTTGTGCGCAATGGACAAGAGCATCTTTACAATGGAGTATTTTGCTAAGAGTGTTGTTAAAGCTCTTATGAATACCATCTAATAACATTCTCGAATAAATATTCCTTTAATTTTACTTCTAGCAATAGTAATGTCGTGATTTTTAAGAAATAAATATAAAAAATGTTCTGGAGCACATCCTTTTGTGGGAAATACTGTAACAGCACACTTGTTCATTATGGCAGGTATTTCTTCATAAAATTTAGACACGGTTGACAATAAATGCTGCCCGTGTGTAAAAAATTGGTCGTTCACATACTGATAATGATGGAATAACCCATAACCAAATACATGTATTTGGTTTGGAGTATCTGTATCTAGCTCGATTGTTAAATCTTTAGTAACAGTTTTCATTATTTCTATCTGTTCCTCATTATACAATATATTCGATGTATTTGGTTGTCTTATAAGTTTAGTAATTACACCACTAGTAGAAGCAGACCATATGTATTGATCGAATCGTAACCTGATAATCAGATCGTATGATGTCCCTGTAGTATGAATATACGCTTGTAACATTTTATATGCCTGATCTACAATGTAAAACTGATTAAACATATTTTTAAATGCACGTGGATCTACAATTGTTGATATAGTGGATATATCAAGTAGCAATAATACTTTACTAAATTCATCTGAATAATCGTAACTTACAAAGGAATCAATGGGATTAAAAAATGATATAGCATCGCTAATATCTAATTGAGAAATAGGCATTCCACTATCATTTGCGTTTATTGACATAAATACATCGGTATCATATTTATCGATGATAGCATTTTTGAACAAGTGTCTACATAGTTTATATGTACGCAGTTGTCCTGTTAAAAGTAGCGCAATTTTCATATCGTTATACCACTTAGGTCAGACTCACTTTAGACTATCGCAGCGCTTTCTCTAACTCTTAGATATTATTTCAATTTTATCCATATCTTTATATGGCGCATGTTTCACACTAGGCAGCCTTGAGCATGTGACACTACTATGAGAGATAAACTTAGTTAGAGTCTCTAAATCCATAGACATTATTTTCAATTTTATCCATATCTTTATATCGCATATGTAGATCACTCTTAACATAATATACGTTATGGTCCGCAGATGTAAATGAAATACCAAAAAATTTATTTATAGCATTACCCACATATACACTGGTTACATTATACGTTCTGTATACATACTCGCACAATATAATCCCATAACACCCACACGAGCACGTGAAGATATCATACTTGTTCTTAGCGAACATCGCATCAATCTCCTGTACATAGTACTTATATGTTTCTATAAATGAATTATGTTTTCTATTTGGGTACGTTGTTAGAAATGCTTCTATGGTATCTAACCTGACGCGGGTCAGATTATTAGAACGCCGCAGTTTATATAGATTGCCAGAAGTATATTGAGAATCAATGAGCTTCTTAAAGGGAGTCACGAACAGAATAGACTTGTCATTGAACAACATCACTAGATTATTTGTATCAGTCAGATTAATATACTCCACCTTCTTTATTTTCTTTTTTTCATTAAGTATATTTAAGGCATAGCAATTAACAAAAGGCCACTGCATAATATAATCTGCATTCACTATCGCATGTGTATATTTATCCTTAAAGAAATAGAAATTATCGATCGCCGCTGTTACATCATCTGAAATATAGAACCCCGCATTTGTCATTAAATCTGATAGTATGTGTTCGTAATTCTTGCGATCATGACGGGTCGATAACCAATTATCTAAGCCCTTTTTTGCTGTCTCTCGCACATATTTATTATCATGAATATGATTAGATAATGCTGTCAATGATTCAATAATGATGGGGTGGTGTGTCAAGTTACATGCTCTCAATTCAATGATTCCTGGGCGGATAATTAGTTTATTTGTCATAGATATGTAAGCAGGGATATGTTGTTGAACATATAAATATGTATCTTTGATATGTATTAACTTACTCTTTGACTGAAAGATACCGAATAATGCTATGTATATACACAGTAGTTTATTAAAATCAAGACTAATATAGTCAGATACCCGTATTGTTTCAAACAATATATTATAGCTATCATTAAAGCTAAATCGTGCCACTATGTCAGCAATGTTATTATCTGTATGTAACAACGCATGCGATATATATTCTGTATTAGCATACTTTGTATGTATGTAATATAGATTGATACATGTACAATTTTTATAACTAAATATAAGAGTATCTGACACTGAAAAGCCGCTAAAAATAATGTCCATTATTAGTATAATTAGATATTAATTCATGCAGTTGCTCTTGTTTAACATCTTAGACTCATTTAATAAGAGTGTATACTTCATTGTGGGCGCATTTTGAATAAAACCGATAGTTATTATCTTTTAGTTTTTTTCTACAGAGTTCATCGCGTATCTTATCCACACCTAACATTTCGATCAGTATGACATTGATTGGTATAGAGAAATCCCATGATTCTAACACTTCATACTCATGACCTTCGACATCTAATGACAGAAAATCTACTTCTGTTATAGGCGTGCGTTTCATGATTTCTGTTAGAGATACCGGGGTTATTCTCTCTCGCCCCTGTGGCTGTAGTACTTTCCACCAACACACACACTCTTTATTAGCACTAGTGTGAGTGCTCGCAGAACACCACTTCTCGGAATCAAAAAATATCTCAAAGTGCGTATGAGGCATAGTTGATTCGACACCGCTCACGCCGCTGATCGCGTCTTCAAAATATCTGTATACGACTGGTTCTGTATTATTACTGACAAGTTCATTAAATAAATAATTAGATGGTCTATTGACTTGTAATTTTTTATAATTAAACCTGTTAGGTTCGATCAATACCCCGCTCCACCCAAGTTCCTTTTCAAAGAAATATGTATTTGAATACTCTATCCCTGCCATAGCCCCTAATTCAATGTATACACCATTCCTTTTGTTAGAGAAAAAATGCTCATATAAAAATTTATCTTCACCCGCTTGCGACTTGAAGCTCATTATATTAGTAGTCTAGAAAATAGTTTTATATGTATCATAATAAACTTGGGCAATATCTGCCACAGTTGTCTTCAACAATGTCAGTGGTCGATGATCACGAATATCAAACTCTACCATTGGCTGAATACACGCATAGAGTATACTTTTTTGCGATTCCCCTAGACAATCCACATTATCTCGAATATCACACTTGATACCAGCTAGTGTGCGTATTTCTCGGCATATGTGTTGGATAAGATGCTTTGTTGGATGATTCATCGAATAAAATAATAGACATTTTTTGTAGTTATCCTTTATAAAGTCGTACGTAGTGAGTATGGACACATTCTTATGCTGCCCATATCTCTCGCAGTTCCGCTCATATCGTAACTTCAATTCGGCCAAACTGTTATTGGCCAACTCATCGAGTTCTGCGCACGATTTCAGAGTTGGATTATTGACATAATTATCTATATAATGTGCGACGGGTAATGATCTCTTAAACGAGTCAAATAATCCATTATAGTGATAATCGAGCGGTACTTGTAATAGAGATCCATTATGATATTTGTAGGTTAGATCAAAATAATAAAAGACAAAATGACAACTATCTATAATGATAATCTTACAGTCACTTCTTGCGGTATTTATGATATATGAGGTAGATAAATATGTAGCCCCTCTATACTCATCTTTGATTGGCTGTGTTACGATAATATCACTATCTTGTATGAGTGTCGTAAATTTAGTAGCTATCATATCCGTGCTATGACAGGCTATATAGGTGACAGAAACAGAAGAATCGAACTTCAGTGTTTCTTTAATTGCCCATAACTGACAGTTGCCAAACAATAATATCTTCATTTTATCTAACTATAGAAAACAAATGTAAATATGACACGCAGTAGCGGCTGCTATCGACTAGCAGATGTCCCTCCGTATCGTTGTCGGGCCCATGTTCGCCGGAAAGACCAGTGAGATTCAGAGCGTCGTGCGCCGCTCCGAATGTCTCGGACCCGTGCTAGTTCTCACGGCGGCCAATGACACCCGCTATGGTACCGACGCGGTAATCAATCATGATCGGATCGCCGTACCAGCGCGACCTGTTGCCCTAAATGGACTCTACGATGTACTAGCATGGTCGGACTTCGCGGCGGCTCGGTCTATTGTCATAGATGAGGCGCAGTTCTTCACCGGTCTCGTGGACTTTGTGACTGCCGCGGTGGACCGCTATGACAAGCACGTGGTCGTCGTGGGGCTCGACGGTGACGCCAAGCGCCGTCCCTTCGGCGAGGTGCTCTCGCTCATGCCGCACGCGGATACCATTGAGAAGAAGACGGCGCTGTGTCGGCGTTGCGGTGACGGAACTGCGGCCATCTTCACACGGGCGCTGCGACCATGTGAAGATGTAGAGGTGGGTGGGGCGGATATCTATGAGCCCATGTGTCGCCGGCATTACTTGGAGTAGTAGGACATAGACGCTTGCTACGTGCCGAGATTTTGTTAAAGTTGACTCGGGGGCAGGGGGGGCACTCCAGTCCACACGATGAACATTACTGAGCAGTCCGATTCTGATGCGATTACCACCTATCCCCTGACCGAACGTGTGTACACGGGACACACAGAGTTCTGCCAGGTGACCATTACCGACTCTCCCACCTACGGCCGGATGCTCTTTATCGACGGCGAGCTCCAGAGTGCTGCGGTCGACGAGCACATCTATCACGAAGCCCTCGTCCATCCCACAATGGCCCGCGTCGGCATCGGGGCACGTGTGCTAGTTATTGGCGGGGGAGAGGGGGCCACTGTTCGCGAGGTGCTCAAGTGGGAGCCAGACCACGTCGACTGGGTCGACATTGACCGCGAGCTCGTCACGCTCTGTCGGCAACATTTGGGCTGGTCCCCAGGTGTGCTAGAACATCCGCGGGTGCGCTACATTTCTGCTGATATCCAGGAGGCCATCCCAAATCTCGGTCACTATGACGCCATCATCGTTGACTTGCCCGATCCCGGTGGTGAGGGATATATCTATTCCAACCCGTTCTGGCTGGCACTGAGGACGCACCTCAAGGAGCGCGGCCGTATGGTAACGCACTGTGGCCCAGTACGACCCTTCGGCAACATTGGCGCGGGCTTCCAGCACATTTGGAATGCCAACATTGGGTTTCATAAGTCTGACTTCTATGTTCAGTCCATTCCGAGCTTTCAGGGCGAGTGGGGATTCTGGATGTGGGCGATGAACGATGCGCAGACAAACGTGATGCCCTATGCGCCAATTCTGCGCGTGGCGGACAGAGACCAGCTCCGAGCATGGTCTACGCATTCCTGTGTATGGAAAGAGGCGCTTCGGACCTAGCGCAGACTATATTTATTAATTCTTAATATAATATAGAATGCACATTGACCCATTTTTTCTAAAAAATATTCAATCCTCACCAAAAAAAAATGACCATGGGTCTGCGCCAGTGCCAAGTGATACTTTATCTAATAAACTAACTATAATCACGCCATGTTGTAGACAAAATAATATTCCTATGTTGTATGCGAGTATTCAGTTTGACAAAATTGATAAATGGATTATAGTGTATGATACATCACGAGATAGAAGATATACGAGATTGTATGACGGACATCCGCAAATAGTAGAAGTGGAATATGGTGGCGTCGGATCAGCGGGTCACCCTCAGCGAAACTATGGGATGACACTGGTCGATGATGGATTCATTTATTTTTTAGACGACGACAATATAGTTCATCCTGATTTTTGGTCCATTGTGGATCAGCTAAACTGCAAATATTTCTATACCTTTGACCAATTACGAGGACACTCTATTTTATATGGGGATACTATACAAGTCGGCAGAATAGATACCGCCATGTTTATT
>Ga0136644_10001222_pt1 | contig 20483 bp, 19 predicted proteins | sample C_130820_EF_Meta_FD_94780 | JGI IMG/M metagenome (GOLD analysis project Ga0136644, IMG submission 94780) | Freshwater microbial communities from Lake Croche, Canada to study carbon cycling - C_130820_EF_MetaG (v2) (version 2) | ecosystem: Environmental > Aquatic > Freshwater > Lake | place... | reverse complement strand
TCATGATAAAGTATCAAAAAATTTAGCATTATATTTTTTACCCGAAGATGATAATGATTACATTTTAGAATAAATTTTCAGATATTCTTTACGTGATTCACTAAAATTAATAATTGGTGCATAATATTTAATATCCATATCTAAATATTTTTGATGACTTTTTTCCCATGTATGAATATCTTTATTAGGTACGTCTTTTAACTGCGGTAACCAAAACTTTATATATTCACAATCTTTATCGTATTTTTTACTATGAGCTTCTGGGCTGAATACACGAAAGTAACTTTGTGCAGATGGTGCAGCATCTGCTATGTTTGTCCAACCACCCCAATTACTGTAAATACTATAATCTTCTAATTGTTGAGCAAAAAACTGTTCTCCTTTACGCCAATCTACATTAAGATTTTTTATAAGAAAACTCGCTGTAAGCATTCTCATTCGATTGTGCATATAGTTAGTAGTAATCAGCTGTGTCATAGCAGCATCTACTATTGGAAAACCAGTTTTTGCATTTTTCCATGCATTAAAAAGCTGAGTATCATTACCCCATTCATAATTATCAAACTTTGGATAATAGTTGCCTTTTGGTAGTTGAGGATTATACTGAAACATTGTATGATAAAACTCTCTAAATATTAATTCTCGTACTAGATCATGTTTTTTATTAAATGTATTAACTATTGCATAATACACTTCTCTAATTGAAACAACATTTAAATTAATATAAGCTGATAACATGGTTGTTCTATACGTTAATGTATCTCTATGTGCTTTATAATCTTTAAATTTATCTATATTCTTTAATATTTTCAATGCTAAACTTCTTCCACCGTGTACATTTATGTGCTCATTTGGTGTATACAAAGAATGTAAATCAGTAAAGTGATATTTTATTTTTTCTAATTTTTTTTCTTTTTCGAATTTAAAATTTTTATATTTATCTACTTCTCTTACAGTTAATGTCATTAAATAATTATAATATGGTGTATAAACTAAAAAAGGTCTCTTATTATTTGGATTTAATGTTTGATTATCTAAAATATTAAATAACAAAATATCTTCTTCACAATATATTTTAATTTCTTTTTTTTCTGCAAATTCTTTAATTTTATTATCTCTTTTTTTACCAAATGGCGAGTATTCATAATTAAATCCAATAGAATTTATTTTTACTTTTTTATGGATAGCTTCTAATACATCTAATGTTTCTCCATAAAAAAAATATATTTTTTGATCTTTATTATATTCATCCAAAGACTCAATCATAAATTGAACAAAACCATTCGAAAAATATTTATTCTTCTCTGGATCAATTTGTATTGGATCAAATATAAATATTGGTGTAACAGAACCTTCTTCTTTATTCTGTTTAATCATTGTTGTATTATCCTGATATCTTAAATCACGATGATGTAGAAAAATATTCATATATTATAATTACATAAAATATTTTTATATACCAGTCGAAAATTAAAAAATATTGTATTAATAGGAGTGATGATTTGTAATAATAAATTTAATTTTGAAAACTTTATATATTACAATAATATATTTTTAACTGATCACGACTATGAATTATTAAATGATACATGGAATAGTATAATTAATGAAAACAATTCAACATATTTAACTACACAAATTTATAAAAGAATTAATATAATAAAACCAATTAGAAAAAATTTTTTCTATAATATTTGTAAAAAAGATTATTATGATTTAATAAATAATATTACCAATTCATCTACAATAGAATGGTTTTATAAAATATTTATTTATAATTGGCAACATCCAATAAAATATTTTTGTAAATTACGAGTAAATAAATATAAAAAAATATCAGAAAGTAAAATTACTTTAGAACAAATACTTATTATAATAAATTTAATAAAAGAAAAATATAAAAAACAAATAAAATTTCATGATAATAAATATTTAACATATTATATTTATTTTGGAAAAACTTTATATAAAACTTTAAAAATATGTTTCAATAGATCATATAATGTTAATGCTATTATTAATCTATGGATGCATGCATACATAAAATCTATGGAACAAATATTGATATTTATTGCAATAAGTGTTGAAATAACAAAAGATATAGTTTTATAAGTAAATATATATAAATATATATTTATATAATTTTATATATGAAATTTCTCTTATTTTTTTTACATTTTTTTACAGTTACTCTTTCGTTTAATTTTAATCAATTATCAAGAATTACTAATAAAATGAAACACATGAAAAATAAAATTATTGATAAAAATGATGCAATTATACTAAAACTAATGAAAAAACGTCTACAACAAAAAATGTTTAAATTTTATAATAATTCACCTATTGATGATAAACTATATGTTTTCGATAATTCAACTATTGATTATAAACTAGATGTTTTCGATAATTCACCTATTGATGATAAACTATATGTTTTCGATAATTCAACTATTGATTATAAACTAGATGTTTTCGATAATTCAACTATTAATGATAAACTATATGTTTTCGATAATTCAACTATTGATGCTAAACTAGATGTTTCTTATAATTCATCAATAATAGATAGTGAGTTATTATAAAAATTGAATTATTATTAATTTACAATAATAATTTAATTCATATGTTTAAATTATTACTAATTACTTATTTTCACTGTATTGTCAGTATTAAATTAAAAGGATCAGATTATATTGTTCAAAGACTTGAACAATATAATATTAAAAATATTTTTGGCTATATTGGTGGTTGCAACCTTGAGTTATTTGACTCATTATACAAATCATCTCAAATAAAACCAATTATTCATCGCAATGAAGCATATTCTGGTTTTTGTGCTGAAGGCTATGCAAAATCTATAAAAAATAATCTAGGTGTTATATTTACAACATCTGGACCAGGATTAACAAATATTATTACACCACTACAAGATGCATATAGTGATGGTATTCCATTACTTGCTATTTCTGGACAAGTTGCAGCTGAAAAATTAGGTACATCAGCTTTTCAAGAATGTGCTTCAGTTGATATTACAAAATCATGTACTAAATATAATAAATTAGTCACATGTGTTAGTGAATTAGAAGAAACATTAGAATATGCTATTTCAATGGCATTAACACCTAGACATGGCCCATGTCATATTGATATTTGTTCTGACGTACTAACATCAGAATATGAATTTACTTTTTCACCAATTAACAATATTTTAAAGAAAACAGTTGTTGATTTTGATCAAAATTTATTAGATAGTGTTTTATTAAATATTAAAAAAGCACAAAAACCAGTTATGATTGTAGGAATTGGTGCTGCTAATTATTATAAATCTGTAAGAAAATTTTCTAAAAAATATAATATACCAGTTGCAACTACAGTCCATGGACTTGGTATAATTGATGAAACAACTGACTTAAGTTTAGGTATGATTGGTATGCATGGTACAGTAGCAGCCAATGTTGCAGTTCAAAATGCAGATATGATTATTGGTATTGGAAACAGATTTGACGATAGAACAATTGGTAATCCAAGTTTATTTGGCTTAAATGCAAAAAAAAAATATGGTATTGTTCATATTGATAATTCAAAAGAAAAAATAGATGAAGTTAAAAAAATTATTAATCCAGAATTTTCATTAAATATTAATGCATTAACTTTTTTAAATTATATGAATTTTCAAACAAAAATTGAACCAAAGAAACTAATATTTTGGCAACTATATATTCAAACACTTAAAAAATCATATGAAAATACCCCTGAAAAAGATATGACTATTCCCTATATTGTTAATCAATTAAGTAAAAAACTAGAGAAAGAGTCAGAATATATTATTACTACTGGTGTTGGTAGTCATATGATGGATACTGCTCAGTATTTCACATGGAAACATCCAAAAACTTTATTAGCTAGTGGTTCTTTGGGTACAATGGGTGTTGGTGTTCACTTTGCAACTGGTGCACAAATTGCTAATCCAGATAAACTAGTTATTTGCATTGATGGTGATGGTAGCTTTCTAATGAGTTTAGATTTATTAACTATTGCTGAAAATAAAATACCAATTAAAATTATTATTATGGATAACGGTGGTTTACAAATGGTTAAAAATTGGCAAGAAATATTTTATGAAAATAGATATATTGCTGCACATTTGAAAAATCCAAATTTTGTTAAACTAGCTAACTCTATGGGAATCAAAGCTATGAGTTGTGATAATGTTAATGATATTGATATATGTTTAAATTTTATTACATATTTTGATGGACCATTATTAGTTCATTTTAAAGTAAAAGAACAACAAACATTTCCATTTGTTAAACCGGGTGCTGCATTAGATGATATTACACTTGAATAAATTAATTTATAAACTAATTTAATGAATTTATTGATTATTTTTTTATTTATATTATTATTTTTGATATTTAATAATTCTATAGAAACACTTAATTTACCTTGGTGGAACTCTACAAGGCACACACGAAATATGATTTATGATATCAGAGGTCCACCGTTAATTATACCTAAAAAGAAATTTATTTGGAACAATAGCGATCGATACTATTAAACATATAAATTATTACATAAAACTATATACTGTATTTTATACTTAATGTACTATATCTTTTGCTTTATCTATTGCTGTATCTTTGGCTTTTTCTGTTCCTTCTTTTATTTTATCTCCTCCTTTATCTTTTAGTTCTTGTACTTTCTCGTCTCCTTTATCTTTTAGTTCTTGTGCTTTTTCTTGTCCTTTATCTTTTAGTTCTTCTGCTTTGTCTAATAATGTCGTTGCTCTATTTAAATAATTAAAATAAGGAACATTAAAAAGTGCTAATGCTAAACTAATTATTATTAAAATAGATAATACAGTCCATAAGATAAGAAAAAAACGCTTGCATTTATTTACAACTACTTCTGCATCGTCATCACCACCTATTAAATTACTAAACATAAAAAAAATATTTTTATTCATTAACTATATTTATATATTATTTATATACTATTTTTATCTAATATTAATTTTTTTGTTTCATAATAAAAACTACTATCTTTAGAATTCTTAATTGTATCATATGGCATTGCAATTCGTTCAACAATACGTAGTGTAAAACTATGATCAATATTTCTAAAATCAACTAATGATCCATCAGGATATGTTAATTTTATTGTTAATTCATTTAATGTTGGTAAGGGAAAATCAAATTCTAGTGGATAATTAATAAATGTATTAAATAAAACATCACCTGGATTTCCACTCATTAAAATTTTTGCAAAACATATCGGTTGATTAGATGTATTTATAATACATTCAAAATCATTCAAATACATTAAAATATAATAGTTACTACCAGATAAATTTAAAATTGATTTACTTGTATTTATATTACCAACTTCATTTAAATTTGTTGATTGAACATAATCATTAAAATTTGATACAACTGAAGTAAACGGTGTAATAGCATTACTACTACCTACATTTTTAAATCCTAATATTGTTCCAATAGTATCATTTCTATTAAATAAAAATCTTATTTTTGTTTTCGTTTGAATAACTACACCAGGACCACCATTTCCAGTTATACTTATTTCTGTTAAATTTGTAATTTGATTTAGTGGTGATAAAAGAGATGAATAAGTTTGATCAGAAATATTTACTTCATAAACAGTTAATGTTTTATTAATAAATATAGCATCAATAATTGTTCCAATTTTTGTTGCACCAGATATAATAATATTATCACCGATTTCAATAAGGTTACCTGGATGATATACTGTTAATTGTACATATGTAATATTATTAATTGTTACTAAACTACAATATAAAGAATTAGGTAATTTATTTTTTGTAAAAGCAGAAAAAGTTATTTCTTGTGTATATGAATTTAATTCAACATTAATAATATTATAAATTGGATCTTCTTTCGTAGAACCAATAGTTTCAATACTATTTAAAACAGAATTAATTTTAGAAATTAAATTTGTAGAATCATAATTACCTTCTGGTATTGATGCTTGATATGTATAATTACCATCATTATAATTTTGCCAATATAAATTATTACTATTATTCTTTATTAAAAAATCAATATAAGGAAACTCTGTACTTATTAATTCTATTCTTACAACATTATTAAAACTATGCTTTAAAGTTAATGTATAATTATTTGCATTTGGAAATCCATTGTAAGAATTTGTAATAAGCATAATTTGAATTGCTGATCCACCTTGTTGATCAGTGTTACCAGCATTAACAGATGTTTGAATATAAATATTTGTAGTATCAATATTTATAATTTGATGTGAACTTTGATATTTTTGATAATCTATTGGAAAATCTGAATTTATCCATGGTAATGAAATACCACCAATTGATAAAAAACTTATTTTATAAATGTCTGTTGGAATATAATAAGATATACCACTTATAATAAAATTAAATGGTAATTTAATTAATAACCAATTTGGATCTAAATCAGATGCTACATTTGCATTAAGTTCACTTAATATTTCTATTGGTATTGTTGTAACTAAATTTAATAATGACGGTAATAATATATTGAAAACACCTATGACTGCATTTATTGGAATATTATTGTATAAAGTAGTTGAGCCAATATCATTAATTATTTCTATATAAATTTGATAATTTTCTACCCAATTAGTATAATCAGTTCCTATTCCGTGATTATTATAATTTATAAACATATAACTAAAATTATTAAAAAAAAATATAGAATTTGCTAATGTTTTTGACTTACCAATTACATTTTGTATTATAATATTATCATTAATATTAAATTTATGATTAGGATAATTAATTTGTACTATATTACTACCTTTTGTTACTATTATTGGATTATTTGGAAGACTTATATTATTTGTAGTATAAATATTTTTAGGTGTTTTATTTCTATAAGTACTATCTATATTTAATAATCTTGTTTTATAATGATAAATATTATTAAAATCTTGCATTTGTTGTAATTTTAAATGTTTTTCATATTTTTTAACTTCATCTTTATAATCTTTCTCAACATCAATTTTTATATCCATTACTTAATAATTTATTTCTTTTTTAACTACTTTATATATAAAAAATTGAAAAAAAAAATAATTAAATGTTTTATGATTTACGATAATATAGATATGAATATTACTCCAGAACTTAAATTTATTACACTTTTTCTTTCTAATATGAAAGAACCATCCGAAAGAAAAGCAAATAATCTAATTCTCAATGCTGAAAAACTAACAAAGAAGACTGTTGATGGTCCAGCTTACAATATACGATCAGTTAAAAAGACTCAAGAATATGATATTAAATCTGTTGTTACAACTGCTAATCAAGTAGCTTTTCTTTATATGAAAAAAAATTGAAAAATAAAATGTTTAATTGATGCTATTTGAAATATGGTTACTCCATTACTAAAAAATGTCCGCTCCTTCCGCTTGCTTCGCTCCTAAAAAGTCCACAAATCCTAACAGATTTCAAGTGGATTTTGAACCACAAGAACTGTTTCAGGATCTTACGTATGCTCCCAAGAGGCAAGTAAATTCAGTAAGACTTTCAAGTGGTATTGTACCTGTCAAGCTATTCAAAAATGAGATTCCTACAGTCACTTTCGCTAGTGATTTTAATTCTCCTGAACGTACTACTAGTAACATATGTCCTGATGCTCCTGTAAGACTATCTAGAAAAACTAGTTCAACATCTGTTAAACTAGAATTTCCAGAGTTTTAAGAAGCATATAGATATTTAATTTGATAAATAGCCACACTATTTATTAAAAAAATTGAAAAAATTTATTTATAAAAGTTATAATTAGCTGAATAAATAACAATTAAGATGGCTGCTTTACCTGCTTTTGATGGAACCTTGGGATGGTTACAACAAGTTTCAGAAGCTTTCAATAACCCAGCTACACTTTTAGATTTGGTTTTGCAGATGTCACATGATGAAAATATTGACAATCCGCTAGTCAGAATCTTGGCTTTCTCCCAGCTTGTGATTTTCAGTTTTAAGTTCTGTCAAAATAAAGTGGTTTGGTTTGACAGATTTAATACTATCACATTAACTATTAGTAAAATTTTCAATAAGGATTATATTTCAGTTGATGAATTAGTTAGCCAGTTATCTATTGAATTGAAAGATTTTTTAGCAAATCACATCAAGTTACAAGGTAGAGATGAATACCACCTCACTAGACTACAACACTTATGTGATACGAAATATTCATCTTTGATTCATAAATTACGAGAGTCTTATATTACTGAGCTTGACAATATTAAAGATCTATTCAATTCTCTTCACAACTTGATTAGAAATTCACATGTTGTTGATGTGAGAGACCAGATTAGTACTATTTCACAGAAGATTGCTGATAAGGATTTTGATATTGATTTTGAAATGGATGATAATACATCACTTGCGATTGCTGCACGAAAAGGGGATATTGATATGATTTTCTTCTTATTGGAAGAATGCAACGCTGGAACATCTTCAAAATTGAGTAAATATGGTAATGTTACTGATAATAAAGATATTAAAGATATCTTTATTGCCTATGATTCTTTCGATGGTTTAATCAGTTCTCTACATAGAGCTACTATATCAGTGAAATCATCAAAACAAAATGACAAGAAAAGAAAACAGCCAATGAAATCATATGAAGAAAATGAACATGATTTCGAAGCCAAAGCTGGATCTGTTTATTTTGAACATCCAGAAGACACATCTGACAAATTAGTAAAGGTAAAAAGAAGCTACAAAAAAAAGCCAAAAGTAGCTTAATTTACTCTTCAATTCTTTTATATGTAATTAAAAAAATTGAAAATATATACATATAATAGTATCTGTATATAAATTAAACAACAACAACTGTAATAATGGCTAATAAAAATAATACTTTCGACTATAAGAGTATTGATATTGAGTCAATCAAATGCCCAATTACTCTTGAACTTTTGAATGATCCGTGGATTTTGAATGGTTTTTCTTATGAGAAAGAAGCTATTATAAGGTGGCTTAATGAAAGTCAATTATGTCCAATGACTGGTGTACCTATGCTACCTGTTTGTGATTGGGAATATATGGAATATACAGCATCTATTGTAATTCATGGAATTTTGATTATTGAAAACAAGAATCTCAAATCATTGATTGATAAATCAAAGATTTAAGATTTTAAGCCGAATTTGAAATATCAAATCAAAGATTTAAGATTTTAAGTTTTATTTATAAATCAAAGATTTAATATTTTAAGCCAAACTTGAAATATTTTACACCAATAAAATAGAAAAATTGAAATATATAATTAATAAATCATATAATATAACAGTAACTACCACTTGGATCTTATATATTTTCAAAAATGAATGATAATATTGATGATAACCAATTTGATAACAATATTGATACTATATATATTGATGATGATGGAGATGTAATTATTAAATGTGAAGATTGTGGAAAAAATTTCGAGTATGATTATAGTGAGACTTATTTAGAACTAGCAAAGTATCATTATAATTCTCATACTAGTATGAAATATCTTTGCTCATGGTGTAAACTACTCTGGAAAAAAACTGAAAAGAAAGGAAATCCAATTGATATATGGCATGATGCTTACTACATAGGATTTAATAGTTACATCCGCACTTGGGAAAGAATACCCGACGATGAACTTTGGAAAGATAAAAATAAGCAGTCTTTGCTTTTAGAAAATCCAAATATTTGCAATCAACAAAAATTTAAATTTTTGAAAGAACGCATGGATATTATTCGTGAAGATTTTGCAAAAAAAATGTTTCACCCTGACAGAGTATTTGCAGGTGTAGACCTAGATGCAGATGTAGACCTAGATGCAGGTGTAGACCTAGATGCTGATGTAGAATCTTAATTTTCTTTATTTAATAATGAATACATAGTTGTAATTACAGGTGAAAATGGTTTATTATTTTTAATATTATCCCAAAAAGAAAAATCTTGTATTTTAAGAGAATTATATTGTAGCCAGAAAATATAAACTATAAATAAAATATACAAAAATGATTTATCTTTATTATTATATTTTGTATGCCTTAATCTCCACAATGGAATTATTTTTATTATGGTATTTATTAAAATAAATAATATTATATTTATAATATCATTTTTATAATAAAACATTGAAATAATTATAATTAAATTTACAAATACAGCTATTTGTAAACCAAACTTTGGATTATATTTTGTTATTTTTAATTCAAATAAAATATACCAAAAATATAACCAAAATGAAAATACATAATCGAATCGAGCAATCATTATATATATTTACATAATAAAAATTGAAATTTTTATTATATAAACGTTTAATGAATATATTTAAAAAATCGTCAATATGTTTATCTTCCACATAATTACTACAACTATCTTGTCATCGTTATCGATTCTATGGAGTCTGGTAATGATTCCATTTTTACTGATGGGCTATAGATTATATATGGTAAGTGACCATAATACTATTACCACCATTTGCAAGAATGTCAAGAACTCAACTATTTGTAACGAACAAGATGAACCGTCTGGCTTCTTTATTGGTTGGTACTATTGTGGATATATTTTTGAGAAGACAAGTAAAGATAGTGCCATAGAGTTATTATATTGTATGTGCACAAAAAAACAGTTGAAAGAGCTACAAAAAAAAAGTGATGTTTTCGTAAAAGAAACTGATGAAACTATTGAATTGTACACTCGCAAAGGTCACTATTATCATTTACACTATACTAAACGTGAACTAATATGCACTGATTTTTCAGCTAGAGAATCACAAAAAGAAATTATGACATCAATTATTGATTATTATAATAAAAAGAGAACATGTGTTGCAATGATTTCTGGTCAACCAGGTACAGGTAAGTCAATGATGGGTATATTATTAGCTAAGGAATTGAAGGGTTCGCTTTGCAAAACTTATAGTCCAATTAGTCCAGGTGACACATTAGAAAATATTTATAACAAAGTGAATCCTACAAAGTCGAAACCATTGATTATTATACTTGATGAATTCGATGTTATTCTTCATACGTTTCAAGATAATTTGATTATGCTCCACAAGGATATTCCTACTGAAGTTTATAATAAGATTACTTGGAACAATTTGTTAGATGATATCAACTTGCAATTGTATCCTAATTTAATTTTGATTCTTACATCTAACATGACTAAACAAGCGATTGAAGAAAAATACGATCCAAGTTTTGTACGTGAGAAGAGAGTCAATGTCTTTGTTAGTCTATAAATATTCTTTGTTAGTCTATAAATATTCTTTGTTAGTCTATAAATATTCTTTGTTAGTTTATAAATATTCTTTTATATAAAACCAAATTTTACTATAAAAATTTAATAAAAAAATTGAATAATATATATAAAGTGATATTATTTTTGTTATTTTATGTCTAATACAAAGAAGTACGAAAAACTGACTCAGAGAGAACATGTATTGGTTAGGCCTGATACTTATATGGGCTCTATTGAATCTACACAAGAAGAATTATGGGTTTTTGATGATGATAAAATTGTAAAGAAAAATATTACTTTTACACCAGCATTTTTAAAAATATTTGATGAAATATTAGTAAATGCATCTGATCATGCACAAAATGATAAAACATGTGATACAATTAAAGTTGAATATAATAAAGAAGAAGGATTTATTAGTATTTGGAATAATGGTGATAATGGAATTCCAGTTGAAGAACATCCAGATCATAAAATGATGATTCCTTCTATGATTTTCGGTGAATTATTAACTGGTAGTAATTTTGATGATACAGAGAAACGTACTACGGGTGGAAGAAATGGACTTGGTAGTAAAATCACTAATATTTTTTCAACAAAATTTATTATTGAAATTGTTGATTCAAAGAAAAATAAGAAATTTATTCAAGAGTGGACAAATAATATGTTAAATGTTAACAAAGCTCAAGTAACAAAATCTGCATTAAAAAATAGTTATATTAAAGTAACTTTTTATCCAGATTTTAAAAGATTTGGAATAAATGATTTAAATAATGATCATTATAATCTTTTTAATAGAAGAACTTATGATATTGCAGCACTTAATAATTTGAAAGTATTTTTCAATAATAAGAAAATTGATACAACAAATTTTAAATTATATATGCAATTACACTTTAGTAAAGATGATATTATTTATCTTGATGATTCTAATGAACGCTGGACTGTTGGAGTCTTATATAAACCAGATGCAGGTGGAGAAATTATTTCATTCGTTAATAGTATTAATACATATCATGGTGGATCACATGTCAATCATGTTGTTGATAATATTATTAAAATTTTAATTAATGATTATATTAAGAAAAAAGATAAAGAAATTAAAATTTCACCACAATTATTAAAAGAAAATTTAGTTTTCTTTGTTAATTCAATATTAGAAAATCCTACTTTTTCATCACAAAGTAAAGATACGTGTACATCAAAAGTTGATAAGTTTGGATCAAAATATGAACCACAACAAGCATTTTTAAAGAAACTTGCAAAATGTGGTATTGTAGAACAAGTTATTGAATTAGCAAAATTCAAAGAAAATAGTAGTTTGAAAAAGACAGATGGAAAAAAACTAATTAGAATTAAAGGTATTCCTAAACTAGATGATGCAAATAAAGCTGGTACAAAAGAATCAATTAAGTGTTCTTTGATTCTTACTGAGGGAGACTCTGCTAAAGCTTTCGCCATGGCTGGTTTAGCTGTTACAGGTAGAGATTATTTTGGTGTTTTCCCATTGAAAGGTAAATTATTAAATGTACGAGATGCACAACCTACACAGCTTATGAATAATGATGAAATTAATAATCTTAAACAAATTATTGGGTTAAAACATAATGAAGATTATTCCAATGATGCTGCATTTGAAACATTAAGGTATGGTAGAATTATAGCATTAGTTGATTCTGATGTTGATGGATCTCATATTAAAGGTTTATTAATGAACTTTGTCCATTCACTATGGCCATCATTAATAAAACGTACAAATTTTATTACGTCATTAGCTACTCCAATTGTTAAAGCATTCAAAGGTAAGGAAATATTAACTTTTTATAACTTGACACATTATAATGATTGGATAGAAACTAAACCAATTGGTGCTTGGAAAACTAAATATTATAAAGGGTTGGGTACAAGTACATCAGCTGAAGCACGTGAATATTTTGTTGACGTTGAAGATAAATTAATTAAATATCTTTGGAATGCAACAAAAGAAAAAATTAATACTGATATTGAAAATTTAGATGGTGATAATGCAGAAGATAACGATGATAAGCCATATGATAAAGCAAATGACGAAGATGCTATTTTATTAGCTTTTGATAAAACAAGAGCTGATGATCGTAAAGTATGGTTACAAAATTATGATAAAAATGATGTACTATTGTATGAGGATAAAAATATTAGCTATTCTAGATTTGTTCATTCAGAACTAATTCACTTTTCAAATGATGATCTAAGTAGATCAATTCCATCATTAATAGATGGTTTAAAACCTTCACAAAGAAAAATTGTTTACGGTGCATTTTTAAGAGGTTTAGACAAAGATGAAGTTAAAGTTGCACAATTAGCTGGTTTTGTATCAGATAGAGCAGCATATCATCACGGAGAAGCATCATTAACAGGTGCTATTATTGGTATGGCACAAGATTATGTTGGATCTAATAATATTAATATTTTAAAACCTAATGGACAATTTGGTTGTTTATCACCAGAAACACCAGTTTTAATGTGGGATGGTAGTTGTAAAAGAGCTGATGAAATCAAAGTTGACGATATACTTGTAGGTGATGATGGTACTGAAAGAATAGTATTAGAATTAACAAATGGTATTGATGATATGTTTGAAATTGTAAGTGATCATGGTTTAAAATTTAATTGTAATAGCCAACATATTTTAACATTACATTTTAAAAATAATAATGTTATTATGTGGGATTTTAAAAATTCACGTTGGTTTTTCAAATACTTTGATGGAAAAGATATAATTACTGTAAGTATTGAAGCTAATAAATATGATGTAAACACTACATCACATACTTTAGAAAAATTAGATATTTTACGTGAAAAAAGAAATGAAATTATGCAAACTATAAATTATGGTGAATTCATTGATATCGAATTAATTGATTATATCAGTTTACCAACAGAAGATCAGAAAGAATTATTACTAGTATCAAATAATACTAATATTAATTGGTGTAAAGTAGATGTAGAAGAAAATCCATATAATATTGGTAAAAAAATATATGATAGTAACTGTAGATTATTTAATATATGTTGTTCATCTTATATTATTCCAGAAAACTATATTATAAATGATATGAGTGTAAGATTACAATTATTAGCAGGTCTTATTGATCATAATCCTACATCTAAATTATATATTAGTGATAACAATTCTAATGAAAGTTTTATTAGAATATCTTATTCAATTGATATATTAAAACAAATTAATTTTGTTTGTAAAAGTTTAGGATTTATAACAAATATAATGGGTGATAATGAATACTTGTATATTTATGGTAATCATTTACATATTATTCCATGTAAATATAGTAAAAAATTAATGAAAACAAAATATGAAACACTTATTTCCTTTTCTAATTTTAGTTTTAGATATCTAAGAAAAGGAAGATTTTATGGGTTTCAAATTGATAAAAATGAAAGATTTCTACTAGGTAACTTTATTGTTACACATAATAGTAGATTAAAAAATGGTGCTGATGCTGCATCACCAAGATATATTTGGACAAAACTAGAAGAGTTATCAACTATTATTTTTAATCAAAATGATACACCAGTTTTACCAAATCAAGTTGAAGACAATCAACCAATTGAACCTGAATACTATGCTCCAATTATTCCAATGATTTTAATTAATGGAACACAAGGAATTGGTACTGGTTTTTCAACAAAGATTCCACCATATGATCCAAAAGATGTTATTAAAAATCTAAAATTAAAGATTAATAATAAACCAATGGAACCTATGGATCCATATTGGCATGGGTTTGAGGGTATTGTTGCTAAACATGATGAATTTAATTATGAAATTTATGGCACATGGGTTATTAAAGGATCTAAAATGATTATTACAGAATTACCAATTGGTGAATCAACATATAGTTATAAAGAATTTTTAGAAAAGTTATTAGAATCAGATGATACAAAGAAACCAATTGTTGCTGTAGCTAAAACTGTTAAAGGAAAAGCTGCAAAACCTAAAGCACCTGTCAAACAAAAGAAAGAACTTAATCCTTTGTTATCATATACTGAAAATAATACTGATACTAAAATCTATTTTGAATTAAATTTTGAAGATGGGTATTTAGAATCAGCTAAAGATATTGATAAAACATATAGATTAGTTAAAAAATATAGTTTAACAAATATGAATCTATTTGATAAAAATGGTGTAATTACTAAATTTGATTCAGTGCTAGATATTATTAATATTTATTATGAAACAAGATTAGATATTTATCATAAGCGTAAACAATATCAATTAGATATATTAGAATTTCAACTAAAAATTATTAGTTTCAAAGTCAAATTTATTCTGATGATTGTCAACAAAGAACTAATAATTAATAATAAGAAAAAATCAGAACTTGAAGATGATTTAGTAAAACATAAATTTCCAAAAATGGGAAAGAATAAAAATGATGATGATAAAAATTATAGTTATTTATTAACTATGCCTATTCATAATTTAACATTTGAAAAAATAGAAGAATTAAAGAAACAAGAATTAGAAAAACAAACTGAATTTGATGAATTGTCAAAATTAACATCATCAAATATTTGGCTAAGTGAATTAAATAAATTAGAAAAAGAATATGATAATTGGATTAATCATAAGCAGAAAGAAAGTGAAAAAGATATTAATAAAAGTAATAAATTAAAGAAAAAGAACAAATAAATAGATTATTTTATAATGGTTGATATTTTGAACCAACTATTCCACATTTAGTAGAATCGCTTCGACAATTTTTAGCATATTCGTATTCAATTTCACCTGAAACTAAATTTACATTACCAAATTTTTTACATTTTCCATATTCAATATTATCTGGTACTGGATCGTATGGATAATTATTTTTATGTTCGATAAAATGTATACATTTATTGCAAAAAAAATAATTATTAAATTTATATTTATCTAATGGTACTTTAGTAGATAAAGTCATTTTTAAGATTAAGAAATATATAATTTTATTCATTAATAATTTATAAAATTATATCTTTATACTAAAATATACTTGGATAAATTATTATTTATAATTCGATTATACTTATATTTTGGTAATAATATACTACTTAATTTCTTATCTGGTTTAATAACACCATTTATAGATAAATTATTATCAGCAATATATAATCGTACACGTTTTATTATTGTATACATATTTGTTTTTGTATTTAATGGTACATCTAAAAATGATGATAAATTTCTATTTGTATAAATAATTTTTAGATCATTTTTAGTAAATAAATTATCAAAATTACAATCTGGTAATAGTTTTTTGATATTTTCTAAATCTGTTAATGTATCATCAATTTCTATCATTGTATTATTATAGAAAAAAATCTTTATAACAAAGTAGAACTGGTTGTAAAAATAAAACAAGTAAAACTGGTTGTAAAAGTATTATTATAATACATTCACAAAGTATTACTGGTAGTAAAAGTATTATTTTAAAATTTTTATATAAGAATTTTAAAATATATCTCACTTAATATGATGAATAATTTTTTTATTTATTTGTATAATACATATTCATTTAATAGAAAAAATAATGAACTAGCTACTAAGTTGCAAAATTATAATAATGAATTAATTAATGTAAAAAAATCATATGTCCGTTATATATCACATGAATTACGTACTCCGTTAAATATTGGTTTAATTGGAATTAATATATTGGAAATTGAATTAGAAAAATTATCAAATAATAATTTATCAGAAACAATTAAAGATATTAAATTATCTTATAATAATGCTATTGAAATATTAGATAATTTATTATATTTTGATAAATTAAAAAATAATGAATTAATATTAAATTGTTTTGATATTAAAATTATAGAATTTATTGACTGTATTATTAATTCATTTATACCCACTATTAAAGAAAAAAATATTATTTTTAAATTTGATTATAATAGTAAAATTATTTCTGATAATTGTTCATCTATATTTATAAAATCATACGATGATATAACAGATAATGATTATATATATATTGATAAATATAAAATAATACGTGTAATTAATAATCTTTTATTAAATGCAATTAAATTTTCACCTGAAAATAAATTTATTACAATTATCCTAAGAAAAGAAAATTTTAAATCTCATAGTTCTAAAAATAAAATTACTCCTTTAAATACAAATGCAAATTGTTTACTTAATTTTGAAATAATAGCTAATGGTTGTGCCACTGACACACTAGAACAATCTATTAATTTTAAAGATTTGCAAACAGAAGAGCACTCTAAAGTAGAATTAATGATATCTAAAAATATAATAAATTTACATAATGGAACTATAAATATTTCATCTACGAAAGTTACCATTAAATTACCATTATTCCAAAATAAACAATTAAATATATTGATAGTTGATGATTCAAAACTCAATCGTAAAATGTTATCTAAATTATTAATACAAAAAAAATGTATATGTTCTGAAGAAGAAGATGGTTTAGGTGCAGTAAATAACATTAAAAAATTAATTCAAAAAAATAAAATAACATATGATGCAATATTTATGGATTTTATTATGCCTAATATGGATGGACCAACAGCAACTTTCACTATTCGTAATCTTGGTTACACAAAGCCAATTATTGGTTTAACCGGAAACTCTTTACAAACTGATATTGATATTTTTATAAGCAAAGGAGCAAATAAAGTAATACTAAAACCATTAAATATTACAGAATTAGATGAGATGCTTAATTTTATTAAACATTTTTCAGTTTAATGATTTAATTTTATAAGTTTTACGATGATAATTAGAATAACCATTTTTTTTTATTCCTTCTAAATGTTTTTTTGATAAATAACCAACATTATTTATCAAATCATATTTTTCAGTTAATTCTGAATCTTTATTACATAATTCTTTAATATGTTCATCATGGCTTTCTTTTGCTAATATACTTGCAGCAGCTATTGAATAATATAATGAATCACCTTTAACTATGCTTTTAACAGTATAATCAGGAAATCTTTTTTCCCAGCCACATCCATCAATAACTAAATGTGTTGGTTTAGTTTGAATATTTTCTAGTGCTCGTTTCATTGCTAAATTTGTTGCTTCGAGTATATTTATTTTATCTATTTCTTCAGCTGTTGCAAAACCAACACCATAATTTTTAATATTGCTTTTAATCCAATCTAAAGCTAGTTTTCTTTTTTTCTTAGATAACTTTTTTGAATCAATAATTAATTTTTCTGGTATAACCAAATCATCTTCCCAAATAACAACAGCAGCATAAACATCACCGAATAAACTACCTCGCCCAGCTTCATCTATTCCTGCCTCTATTATTTCTTTATTATTATAGTATGATTTCAACATACTATATTATCGTAACTATTTTTTAAGTTAATTATTATTTCAAAAGTTTAATCTTAAAATTTTGAAATAAAAACTGTTAAATTTTGAACAAATGAATTATTTTTTTTTAAAAAAATGCGTTATATATTTTAAAAAATCTATTTGTTATTGAGTTAATATTTAAAAATTTATATATATATATATTTATATGAAAGAAATAATAGTTCGTATTTATTTAGCATATAAAGAATCATCAAAGGAAACAATTGATATTATTAATAATATCTGTTTTATTTTTCTATATTTTATAAAATATAAAAAATCTTACAATTTTTTTATAGATGACTATTTAAAAAAAATAAAACAAGATTTTAATTTTGAAATTAAAATAATATCAGAAAGTGAATTTAATGAAATTAATGAATTATTTAATTTATATTACGATGAAATAACAACTCAAATCAAAGAATATGGTTTAATTAATATGTTATATACAACATTTAAAGAAAAAATTAAAATTCATTTAAGATTTTTTGAAGATTATTTTAGTATAAATGATTATATTAATATATCATCTGAATTTATAAATGATAAAAAAAAGTATGACTCTATAATTAATTTATGCTCAGGAACTGGCAATTTTATAGATGTTTTAATTAAGAAAAACATTAATATTGATAATTTATGTGCTTACGATATTGAAGAAAAAATTAATAATATTTGTTATATTAATATATTATTGACTAATAATATTAATATAAAAGATAAAATTATTCAATCAAATATATTGTATGATAATAAAATAAATAATAAATATGATTTAATTTTATGTGATATTACATGTAATACGAAAAATATTATACATGCTAAAACTTGTAATATTATTAAAAATTTAAAAATAAGGGGAACAAAAGCTGAACCATTATTTTTACAATTAATATCTCAAATTAGTAATAAAAATGGTGATATAATAATAATATGCCCAACTAGTTTATTATTTTGTGATTCAAATCAGCATTGTGAAACACGAAAATATATTATTGATAATTTTTCAATAAATAAAGTCATAAACTTAAGCGATAAAAAATCTATTTTATATATTACAAATATAAATCCAGAATATAGTGAAAATTTACATTTTTATGATTACTGTGAACAAAAAAATTATTATATTAATTATGAAAAAATAAAAACATGTAATTATTCATTATATTTTAATAATTATAATTTTGATACAATTAGAGAAACAACAAATAAAATCAAATTATCAAAAATTATTAAAATAATTAATTCGAGTGACTATATTGTTAATAATCAATTGTGTGTTTTATATTCGTATAAATTTAACTTACTTAAAATAGATATTATTGATGAAACAACAAAATTTGATTATGTATTTTGTTCACTAAATGAAGAATTATATAATAATGATTTCATCAATTATTTTTTATTTTATTTTTTGAAAGAAAATTTAAATAGTGTAACAAAAGGGAAAATGAAACAATTATGTCCTGAATTAATTTATAATTTAGAAATATCTAATATTCCAGCTGAAACACAACAATTATTTATTTCGTATTATAATCATAATCATAAAATATTTGAAATTAATAATACACAACTATATAATTTAGAAAAAATTAAAAATTTAATAATTAGTAATTATACTTCAACTTCTGAATATTATGAACTTTGTAAAATATGTAATATATTAAACAAACCAACAAATAGTGACAATTTATATATATATAAAAATTCTAATTTTGTTGGTAAAATATTTAATAATAATAATAGTTATAATGAAAATAATGTATATTATTTATCTTTGATTAATGAAAATATTAATTATAATTATTTATATATTAT
>Ga0136644_10001221_pt1 | contig 20487 bp, 24 predicted proteins | sample C_130820_EF_Meta_FD_94780 | JGI IMG/M metagenome (GOLD analysis project Ga0136644, IMG submission 94780) | Freshwater microbial communities from Lake Croche, Canada to study carbon cycling - C_130820_EF_MetaG (v2) (version 2) | ecosystem: Environmental > Aquatic > Freshwater > Lake | place... | reverse complement strand
CTTAGATAATTTATTTTTTAAAATAATTGTTTATTTTATTGAAATAAAACAAAAAAATTATGATGATATAGAATTTAAAGCCTTTATTGAATCTATCTACAAATATACAGCTGTTAGGAACCCTGAACTTAAAGATATAGATACTACTGAACAAAGTAATTATAAGCGCGGAAATCCATTTGATGATAATTTTGCCATATATCTTTCATGCGGGCAATGTTATCCAAAATTTGACATTGTACTAGGGGCAATCTCCGGTATACCTGCACAATATATCAAAAATTTTATTGAAATAGCGAAAGGCAATCACGAAACAGTTGATGTAACAAGAGCAACTCAGCTATCTGGCTTTTGGGTTATAGAATAGTATATAATTCATGAAGATACTGCTGCTGCTCACTGTTTGTGAACAGAATTTAGTAAGAATCAAAAATTTAATTAAAATATTTAAAGCGCAATATGTGGAGATGGAGAAAGCTGGTTTTGAACCGCTTTTTGTTGTTGGTACACCCTGCAATACGATTGATTTTGAAGGCTTTAATCACATAAAAGTAGATGTAGAGGAAAAATATACCAATCATTACTTGAAACTGTTTGAAAGCTTCAAGCAAATCATGAATATGCCTTTTGATTATATCTGCAAAGCTGATGATGATACGTATTTAGATTTTTCTAGATTCAATCCTACCATGATACAGGGGTATGATTATGCTGGTAGACTGCTTGACAATGACCCTACTGCGGCCATAACTGTGATAATGAATATTTTCATGCTACAAAAAGAATTAAACTTTTTTCCTCCTTTCTTCAAAGAACAGTTTAAATTTCCTACTGGGGATTGCTATTTCTTGAGCAAAAAAGCCATCTCATATATATTGACACAAGAAAAAATTCTTGAATCTTGTGAGAATAGATATGTTTTAGAGGATAAACTATATGGATACATTCTAGACAAGAGTAGCTTCAAATCAAACAATATTAATGTATATGATGATTTTGCCAAAAATAATCTAATGCAAATTACGACAAACTACTTCTCAATACACCCTGTAAGTAATATCATATACACAAAATTGTTAGGCAAAACAATAAAAGAACAGCAACAAATTATTAATGAAAATAAAATGATTAATCTATCCTCAAGATTAGCATATATTAATACGCTGGAAGAGAAGATCAAACAAGCTGTAATGGATTTTTCTAATAGTAAGAAGTCTATAGGATTAGGCTAAATTTAGCTGTATAATTGAATAAAAAGATATTATTTGTAATTATATAGGGTGAAAGAGTGTATACTGGTAATTGAGCCGCATAGCGATGATAGCTTTATTGCGGCAGGCGGGTTCTTTATTAAAAATAAGGACAAATATGATTTTAATTTTTGTTTGGTTGCAGCAAGCAATTTAGTATTGCACCATAGATCTGTCACCAGAGAAGAAAGAATTAACGAGTATCAAAAATTTGTTAATTATATGGGTGGCAAATGGAGGCGTGGGGATTTACCACTCGACTGTGAATCCAAAATCGATACTATCAATAGATCTCGGCTTGTAGAGTTGATAGAAACTCAAATACTAGATATTAAACCTGATATCATAATGACAATGGGACCTAGCCCACATCATGATCATACTGCAGTGTATGAGGCTGTTATTGCTGCTACCAGACCAACATTTGAATATGCCCCTAAATGCTTATGGATAATGGAAAATTCAACCTATATAAACAAACTCTATCGTACAGAGTTAGATAACCCTAATGTTTATGTAGAACTTACAGAAGAGCTGATCAATAAAAAAGAACAAACATTCAACAGCATATTCACTTCACAGGTAAGACCAAATAATAACTGCTTATCTAATAAAGGTATGCGTGAATGGGCAAGATATCGCGGGGTAGAGGCGCGCTGTGAATATGCAGAAGCGTTTCATCAGGTATACCAAAAAATTTAAAATTAATTAAAATAAGATTTGAAGTGTTTCTGGATTAGCGGTAACTTATCTTTAATAAAATGTGAAGTATAATGTATTGCTTTGGCCTTCAATATGGACTCTACATTATGTTGCAGATAATAAAGGGTGTTCCATCTCGAATCAATCTCATGAACATCTGAAAAATTACGGTTATAAAGATATTCATTAATTATGTCTTGATCATGTGGCTCACCTGGCTTGAGTCTCTCATACAGCGGTGAAGTCCTATTACCCGGTTCTTGAAATAATTGTTCACACACCGCTTTATATGCTCTGGGTATGCCCATCAGACCGCAATTATATCTAAAAAATTCTAATACGGTTAAAGGAGACACAGGCAGATCTACAGATGTATCGACTGCTAGATTTATTTTGTTAAAATCTAAATAGTTGCAGATACTATCTGAATTCTTTTTTGGTAATAAATCCAAATCCCAACACAAAACAAAATCATCATTAATATGATCAAAACATCTTAATTTGTACCAAACAGGGGACCTATCATATATTCTATCAGTTAAAACGAAGTACTTTATCTTGTGTTTCTTAAAATAATCACAAAGAACATTTAAGCACAATTTATTAATTTCATTGTTGTCTATATCAACGAGAAAAACTGTCATTGCTCCATTACCTGGATAAGTATTTACCGTGATTCCAAAAATTGTCCATCAAACATGGAAAAATACAGACATACCCAAGCCGTGTGAGCAGTTTGTATCGCTAGTAAGAGATAATTTTAAAGATTGGCAATATAGATTTTGGACAGATGAAGATTGTAATTTGTTGATTCAAGACAAATATAAGTTTTTGTTACCTGCTCTTTCCGCAGTTGCTAATAATGCAGAAAAAGCAGATATATACAGATACTGCATTGTACATTCTGAAGGAGGTCTGTACCTAGATATAGATTACGAAGTGCATAAGCCATTTAAAATTAATTTTGATGTCATTGATTTGTTCCTGGCAGAAGAAAGTGAAAAAATACGCAAAGAATTTCGAATTTCAGCCATGTATTCTAACGCTATTTTTGCTGCATCTAAAGACAACGCTTTCCTATTAAAGGTTCTAAAAAATCTTGCCTCATATAGATTTTACAACCTATACAAACAACTCAACAGAAAGAACAGTCTAGACTTAGTTGAAGACACCTTGTACAAGACCGGTCCTCTGTTACTGACAAATACGTTTAAAATTGATAAACCGTTAAATACTTTTGTTGGAAAAAGTGATGACTTTGTTGAGAGTTTCACTGATACAAAATACGGTACTCATCACTGTCACTGCTCTTGGTTAACAAGAGGTCAAAGATTAAAGTAGCTCTCAAGCTTGCTCTCTCTTTTAATATCCAAAGTAAGACAATGATGACCACCTCCAAACAATCTACTGAATCTCAGTCTGTTTGGTATGCATTCGATATTGTATTTGCTTAGTCTATCCTTTAAAATTTCATAATACTCCGGCATGCAAATAATTTTTTCAGGTGATATGGAGAGTACATTGCAATAAATTTTTTCAGAAGCCAGAGGAATATAATCTTTTGTTGGCACAGGGTCTAATTCAGCTGGCACCTCTATAAATTCCCATTTTTGTAAGGGTGGAGGTAACTTATCTTTAATATCTAGAGTGATTAAAGCAAGACCGGGCCGTAGAGGAAGAAAAATAGAATCAATATGATGATCGGCAATATTAATAATCCATACTTTGTACTGTGAGCCTAGATGTCTCTGCAACCATTCTGCTCCCAACTTTTCATGCTCTGTAGGTGCATTGAACAATATCACATCTCCAAGCCGCATGCAGTTTGCGGCATCAAACATTGGCTCCACGCCACAGTCTAATGGATTGCTATATTTGGATTTTAATGACTGATAGTAGTCTTGTGCATCTTTGTCTTTGAAGACACGAGAGAAGTCATAAGAATTATCTGTTACTAATGGCCTAGGTGCCGACGTCCATCTTGCACCAGCACGAAAGTATTCTATAAAAATATGCTTCATGTAATCATTTTCAAATTGTCTCCATCTAGCAGAGACAGGTGTTTCAATTATTTCATCACCAACAATCATGGTTAAATCCCTGATATTAAGTGCAGGGAAATTGTTACTAGACCAGCACAATGTTTTAGTTGTTTTAACTGTGCTAGGGGTCTTAGGTCTTTTTACTATAATGTTATTCGACTTCAAAAGACTACAAAAAACATCCAGATCCTCTTCATGCTGTATCTTTTTATCTGCATCAATTTTCCACTGTTCAGCATGATATGACTTTTTTTCATTGTATATATTGTCATGATAAAATAGACGAAATCCTATATCTTGATGAGGAAGATTGACCGGGAACCCACTACCTACTATAACCTCTTTCAAGGTATCCCACTCGTTGTGGCTGTTTACAGGTGACATTACATAATAATTAATTGGTATTTTTGAATATGCAAACTATATAAAATATATGCTGTATTACATTGCAGGTCTTTGCATCAATTCCACTGCACTTTTAATATGGTTTTATAGCCCCCTGAAGACAACATTGGGACAAATATTGTTCAGTAAAAACATATATTCCAATGATCAGTTTGAAACGGCGCTTCTGCTCAAGAGCCCTCTCTTGGGCAAACTGCTTGGATGCTACATATGTTGCAGTTTCTGGTCATCACTGGGTATTGGATTAGCATTATGGCATATTTTTTCCCTGCCTTGGTTCTTCCCATTGCTAACATGGTTCACATATCCAGGACTCTTATACATCTACAAACTTGTTTTAGACAAACTACATTAATACTGATCCATTTCCCAATCAATCATCTCTTCATAATGCTCTCTAAAATACTCATAAGCTGCAAACACCCTTTGTTTGTCATGTGAAAATCTGTATGACTTGCAAAATGGACATATGATAACAGAGTTAAACAATATGTGCTCACACCCTTCACATACTTTGTACGAATCAAGCGGTTTAATTTTCTTTTTTCGGATATGGTCCTCTTCACCATCTTCTTCAAAAGGGAAGTCGTCCATACATAAATATTTATGTGAATTACTACTGGCAGCCTAATATTGACAAATGGATACCGGAATCCGCTAACATAGATAATACTACTAGCTCCACTATTAGCTATGCTTACGCGCCCAATGAAGGGGAAGAAGGTAAAACACATGTAACTGGTATTGGCAAGATAACAACCAAAGAGATGCAAAACAAAATTGTGGAAAAAATATCAGACCTGCTTGCTTTAGCCAAAAGCGAGAATTTAGCTGATATTGATCGGTTGTACCACGAACTAATAAATAATCCCAACTTACACACACTTGTTAAGCAATACAGAGATACCACCAAGCAAGCCAAAGCAAAGAGCTAATTTCAAATGAGCAGTGGTAAAGCCAAGCAAAAGGTGACGGCTGACTATGTGTTAGATGTTTATGAAGAGAGCAAACGAAAGACTGGCAGAGAAGCAGCAGAATTATTAAATGCTGCAAAGCTTTTAGCCCGTCACCTGAACGAATGGTTAGTTATTCCTGATAATATAAAATTAAAAAAGAAAAAAAGTTGATAATTTAGTTCTTATACTATTATTATGAGGTATGGATAAGATCCACCTGTCTTGGGATGATATTGGGTTGCTAGTTCAAGAACTACACAAAGACACACAGCATTTGGATACAGACAATACTGCAATAATTGGCATAACCAGAGGGGGGTTAATACCTGCAGTCATACTTTCACACCTCAAAAACAATTGCCCAGTCTTTACAGTAGGTACAAAGAGCTACAATGGAGTGAAGCGAGAGAATGATGTCATATATCAAATGTTAAATCCTGATGAAATTGCACAATTTAAACAACTCTACATTGTTGACGACATATGTGATACTGGCAAAACATTTCTCAATCTAAAAAATAAAATATTGCACCCGAATATTGTTTCCTGTAGTATTGTATACAGACAGAATGAAATATACAAACCAGACTATTCAGGGGTTCAGATTTTGGACGAGAAATGGGTGGTTTTTCCATGGGAAAACCATAAATAATAGACCTCATAGTCTCACAGTTTTCTCGGCCATATTTTGCCTTTTATTCTTATGAAAACACCAACCAAAAAAACCATCCTAGGCGCTATCATCATAGGGCTATCAGTGACTTCACTGCCATTAGGAATCACAAGCTATACAGAAAAGAAATTATGCATTAATGATGTAAAGTCTGAACTAAAGTCATTATCTACTCTCAAGGAGAAAGAAGCTGCAAAATCACTTGTTGTGAAAACTAATGGAGTAGAATACAAAGGGTCGTTTATACCTAAAACGGATAGAAGTGTAAGAATACTAACTGTTAGATTGACTGTGTATTGGGCAAGGGGTGGTGATACAGATGGTGATAGCAGAAAATTGCGAAGCTCCACTGGCTATACTCTTAAACAAGGAGATTCTGTTGCTGTTGACCCAAAAATTATACCATATGATTCTGAGGTACTCATTCCCAATGTTGGATTGGTAAAAGCTGTTGACACTGGTACAGCTGTTAAAGACAAGGTTGCATCTCATGGCAAGATGCCAGTCATAGACGTGTTCTTCTATAACAAAAGAGATGCCATGGTATTTGCAAATAATTATCCAAAAGTTGTAAAGGTGGCAGTTTGCAATTAAATAATAGATGAGATTCGAACAGCGGGTAAATCAAATACTTGAACAAATAGGTTCAGTTCCCCCGCCACCACCTGCTATAATTCAAAAAGCCGAAGATAACAGTCTTAGTTTTACTGATATTTTTAATTTTATAAAACAACATGAAGGTTATCGTCCAGCCGTTTACATGGATACTGTGGGCAAACCAACTGTTGGCATAGGTTTAAACTTAAAAAGACAAGATGCACCAGCCATTGTAACTAGCGCTGGTGCTAATTATCAAAATGTGTTGAACGGTACACAGCAACTCACAGATGAACAAATAAAATCCATCTTCAAAACAACAATTGCAATTGCATATGCTGATGCAAAAAAATACATACCAAAATACGATTCACTTCCTAAAAACATCAAATTAGCAATCTTGGATCTGTCGTTTAATTTGGGATACACCAATTTGAGCAAGTTTGTAAAATTAAAACAAGCCATCGAAAGAAATGATTACAAGTCAGCAGCTGGTGAACTGACTAACAGCAAATGGGCCACCCAAGTGGGCAATAGAGCAAAAAATTTAATTAACTTGTTCTTGACTTCTTAATTATTTTTTTATTTTTTGGCAACCTTAGCTTTATGGGCGTTTCTGCACCTGGGGCTATGCCTGGTGCACCAGCTCCTTTGAATCCTGCAGGTAATGGACCAGTAAAGTTGATATTTGGACCTGGTGAAAGCACGGATCCACGTTGAGTTGCTTTTGCCCTTGGAAAAACATTAAAATCCTCACCTAACGACTGCAAAAAAGCTCTAAAAGACTTCATGTCAATATTTAATAATCTTCATCACAACAGCAGATGGTTGCACGTTGTTGTGCGCTTCCAGTGCTGCAGCTGCCGTGGCTGTAGTGGTTGTGAATGTAATTGTACTGCTACTATTATTTGTGTTCACAGGGTATGAAGTGACATATGCTCTTGTCAACGATACACCAGCATTCCAATCAACATAAGCATAACCGCCTCCACCATCTCCAGTGATGCCTTGCCTGCGTCCTGCACCAGGCCATTTGCCAGCAGGTACTACAGTTATTCTATTTGGGGTTGTGCGGTCTGCATAAATAGCAAAAGCACCATCATCCCCACCTCCACCATTACCAAAATAATGTTGATGGTCTCCAGTATTATTCACAACAATACTGCCTCCGTGATTATGTGAGCGTAAGCCGCTTTGATTGGCTGTTAGTATTACTGATTCAGCACCACCAATGCTACCAATTGTATTGCTAAGAGTTACTGAACTGGAGCCACCTCTACCAACAGTGGTGCGCCTGGTCAAATTAGGCAAATTGAACGTGGTTGTACCGTTGCCTGCTCCCCATGTAGTGCCTATAATAGAAAACAACACCGGATAAGTGTCCCTGCCAACTGCACTACCATCACATTCTAGATAACCTGCAGGTGCAGCAGGACCACCAAAATCAAGTATGGTACCTGTTTGCACAATTGAAACAGCTGGTGCATACTGCAAAATATATGGAGCCAAAAGTGCACCCAACTGATCAAATGGTATGTCTTGAGGAGTACCAGCAGCCACTGTTCTGCCTTTGATTGTGTTGGGCAGCATACTGGCTAACATGCTGTTGACAACACTTGCATCTTGAATGGCCAGTTGATTACCTACAAAAGTCAATTCATCACGAGGTGTGACAATTCGAATGGCTGCCCCATTGTTAGTTAATTCTAATCCTCTGCCTACAGAAGAAGTATTAATGTATGTAAAGTCTATGGAATTGGGTATGAGAGAAATAACATCATTTGATGTTGATACTACAATACCATCCCCAGCAAGAGAAACACCAATTGGCGTCCAACTGGATATCAATCCATAGTTTGAATCCACTAAAGTGTAGACTAACCTACTAGTATTGTCGTAGACTATATCGCCTATGGCAGGTGCATAAATTGGAGATATGTTTGTATTGCCACTAGAAAATGTGGCAAACATGCAATTGCGCATGCCCACGGGATTGCCACCCAAGGTTGATCCATCCCCCACATACAACCTCTTTGCATCAATGGTGTAAGCTGGTTCACCTTGATTCAGCAAAGTGGAAGTACGTTCAACGTCATATCCTTGTCGTATAATAATTCGTGTAATTGGTTCTACAGATGGCATATTATATAGGTTATTTATGTGATTTGATTATTTGTACCACGTATTTATAATAGTTTTAATGAGAAGTACTAATTTTAAATGCATTGTAACTGGGGCAGAGAAACGCTTTACTAACTCTCTGTTAGCTAACAAATTAAAGAAATTTGGAACAGTAGAAATTTTTGCAAAATATTATGTATCAAAACCTGCTGCACAACTACTTAAATCCGGATTATCCATAGCTGATGTAAGAGCAAAATTAAATTCAAAGGACACAAGTACTGTGGACTATGAAGTTCTATACAAATTGAAACTATTGAAAAAATCTAAACGCAAGCGTGAAAAGACAACAGAAGAACTCAGAGCCATCAGACAGCAAAGTCAAGAGAATGAAAAAAAATACTATGAACATAAAGAAAAAATGTCCACATGTATTAAGACTTGGGTAGAGTGGGCCACAGGCGGGCCTAATAAAAGCCAGGTACCTTATGGTGGCACCTGCGTCAGACCAGACATTTACTATGACAATGAGAACAATGATGGCGGTCGTTGCAAACCTTGTCCTTATCATGAGTTTTGTCTCTGCACAAACAAAGAAGTAGTATGAAGACTCGAAAATTAATATGCATTGTAACAGGTAAGCCTTTGCTCGCTACATCTGAGTATTATTCTAAGAAGCTAGAGAAAGCAGGTTCAGAGGAAAACCTGCACACCACATACATTTGCAAAGAAGCCAAAGACTTGCTTCTCAAGGGCATGCCTGTTAAAGATGTGAGAAAAACTCTGAAAATTACAGAATCTTTGCCAGATGTCCCTCAAGAGATCATTGATGAACTGGTTACCAATGAATTTGGCCTCAAGAGATCCACCATGTTTTCAGAAATTACATCTTTTACCAATCAAGAAACTGATCCAGACGTTAAGAGCTTCCTAAATAATATACTATGAAGCAAAAGCAGAGAATGTACACAGTTACTGTGGATGGTAGAAATTTAAAATGTATTGATGTTGAATCTGGTGCACCGGTGAACACCTATACAGTCAATGGAGATGTTGTGTCTGGTCCCATTGTCACAGGTGATCGTGCCACTGTTGTTGTTCGCAAAGGTGGCATCAATCAAGGGTTAGTTTTCAAGATACCCACACTGTATGTAGTATCTACATTCAGAGGGTAATTTTTACATAAATCCCTCTTGATCTTACAGGTTTGTAGTTTATCATCTAAATATGCAAACGTTAGTAGATCATCATCTAGCTGAAATACCTCTTCAAGAGGATTACCCGCTACACAAAACAGATCATAGCTTTTTTTGTGGTTACGTGATGAAAAATAATTACGATGAATCACGCTTGCACATAAGTGGTGATGTCTCCCCTCGCCGTGCTACCTTTCAAACAAACAACACTGATTACAAATTGTACGGCATATTTCAGGATGCACCATACAACCATACACTTGTATCTGCTCTTGTGAAGAATCCACCTTCAAACATTAATGAGTATAATTCTATACTAACTACCAACGGTCTGACGTGTTTTAATTGTTTCCTACACTTTTCACCAGAGCTATACCCTATCGACAGTGCGCACATTAACAAATTTTTTCCTACCTTGAATCTGGACCACACATTTAGCGGGAAAAATAAAATTCCTTCTTTTCAGCGATTAAATCATATTTATCTTTTTTGCTTAATAAATCGTAAAAAATAAATCTTTTTTTTAATCACAAGCAAGAAAACGGTATAGTATAAATATAAAATTAAAACAAACGCCCGTATGCAAATTTCAGTAAAAAAACGTGATGGTGGTACAGAGAAATTCAATATAGAGAAAATTCATAAAGTTATAAATTGGGCTATTGATGGCATTCAAGGTGTGAGCTTATCAGAGATTGAAATCAATGCTAAGCTTAACATGGTGGACAATACATCTACAAAAGATATACATCAAGGCATTATTGAAGCTGCTGCTAATTTAATTTCAATTGAAAGACCCAACTATCAGTATGTAGCATCCAGACTATTGAACTACCAACTACGCAAAGATGTGTGGGGCGGTAAACATGCACCTCGTTTGCTTGATCTGATACACAGTGGCATTAGAAAGCAAATATATGATCCTTCCATCTTAGACAATTACACAGATGATGAGATTAACAAAATAGGTGAATTCATAGACCATGAAAGAGACTTCGTTTTCACCTATTCTGGTATCAAGCAACTGTGTGACAAATATCTCATTAAAAATAGAATCACAGGTCAGATATTTGAAACACCACAATTTGCTTACGCATTAATTGCTGCATATACGTTCGCAAAATATCCCAAAGACGTGCGCTTGAACTATGTCAAGAAGTTTTATGACGCAACATCAAAACATAAAATTAATCTTCCTACACCCATAATGGCTGGTGTGCGTTCCACATCAAAAGGTTATGCTAGCTGTTGTTTGATTGGTGTGGATGATACAAAAGAATCAATAACCGCATCAGGGGCAGCAGTATCCCTGGCAACTGCCAGCAGATGTGGCATAGGCATTGATGTGTCGCGGATTAGAGCTATTGGTTCTCCTGTGAATGGTGGTTCTGTAGTACACACAGGATTAGTTCCTTTCTTAAAAATATATGAAGCATCAGTCAAAGCATGGCAACAAAATTCAATCAGGGGCGGCAGCGCCACAGTTAATGTCATGTGGTGGCATTATGAAATTGAAGATGTTGTGGTGCTAAAGAACAATGCTGGTACAGATGATAATAGAGTACGCAAGCTTGATTACACAGTTGGTATGTCCAAACTATTCTATGACAGGGTTATTAAAAATGAAGATATCACTCTGTTCAGTCCACATGAAGTACCGGAACTATTTCAAGCATGGGGCACTAATAAATTTGATAAAATATATGAAGAATGTGAGAGCAATCGCAAAATAAAGGTTAAGAAGAAAGTATCAGCTCGCAAACTCTTTTCACTGATTATTAAAGAAAGAGTAGAGACTGGCAGAATATACATATTGAATGTGGATACAGCCAATGAGCACAGCTCTTGGTTGGACCAAGTGACCATGTCGAACTTGTGCACTGAAGTTATTCAACCATACATACCCTTCAACGACCTGCATGACCCAGATGGTGAGATAGGCATGTGTATCCTATCAGCCATAAACATGCTAGAAATTAAGAATTGGGCTGATCTGGAGAAGACCTGTGACCTGGTGGTGAGGTTTCTGGATGAAATAATTGATGTGCAGGATTACTTTAACAAAGCAGCTGAAAACTTTGCTAAAAAGCGCAGAAGTTTAGGCATAGGCATTACCAATCTTGCAGCGTTCTTAGCCAAGAACGAAGTTAAATACACCTCCAAAGCAGCACTAACTCTGCTGGATGAATGGATGGAGCATTTTCAATATTATCTACTTAAATCTAGCTTGGAGCTGGCAAAAGAAAAAGGTAAGTGTGAAAAGTTTGAAAGAACCAAATACGCAAAAGGTATTCTACCTATTGACACTTGCAAAAAGAATGTGAACGAGCTTGTCAAGCGTAAATTATCTTTGTCATGGGATGAATTGCGCGAGGAAATCAAAAAGCACGGATTGCGTCATAGCACCTTGACAGCTGTGATGCCTTGTGAATCTAGTTCAGTAATTCAGAGTTCTACCAATGGTGTAGAACCTGTTAGATCTCTCATAACCTATAAAATGTCCAAAATGGGCAAGTTGCCAGTGTTAGTACCAGGCATTGGCAAGTATGAGCACAACTACGAATTAGCTTTTGATCTGCAAGACAACACCAACCTAATCAATTTGAATGCCATTATTCAAAAATATATTGACATGGCCATCTCCACAAACTTGTACTATAACTATAGCCATTACCCAAACAATATTCTTCCAGATGGCAAAGTCATGAAAGAGATAATGTATGCTTATAGCATGGGGTTGATTAGTTTGTATTATAACAATACTGATGATGGTGACAAAGAGCAGATCATGGTCACAAAAGAGAGTGATTGTTCCAGTGGAGCCTGTAAACTCTAATAAATACCAATTGTATGAAGTCTGTTTTAAACATTAAAAACGTAGATTATACCAAACAGCCCCTGTTTTTTGGTGAGGATTTGAATCTGCAACGCTATGACAAGTTCAAGTATCCAATTTTCTTTGAATTGTTCAAAAAACAAGAGGAGTTCTTCTGGTGGCCGCATGAAATTTCACTGCAGAAAGACAGAGGTGACTACAGGGATCTGAAAGGTGAAGAGAGATTTGTATTTGATAACAACTTAAAATTCCAAACATTAGGTGATAGCATGTTATCTCGTTCTATACATTCGTTAAAAGACTATGTATCCAATCCTGAACTAGAAATATGTATGAACACCTGGCAACGGTTTGAAGGCATTCATAGCTACAGCTATTCTTATCTGCTTAATAATGTGCATCCAGATCCTAGCACATTTTTTGACAGCATCATGGAGGACAAAGAAATTATTTCCAGAGCTGAGCTCATCAGATCCAATTATGACAAGATATTGGGTTCTGATACCAAGAAAGATCTCAAAGAAAAAGTCCTTGACTGCATTCTTGCGGTGAATGTGATGGAAGGACTGGTATTTTATGTGAGCTTTGCTTGTTCTTTTTATTTTGGATACCGTGGCAAAATGGAAGGTAATGCAAAAATTATTAAATTTATTCAGAGGGATGAAGCACAACATTTTGCCACAACCCAGAACTTGTTGAAGATTTTGCGTGATGAAGAAAAGGAGGGGTTCACCTCTCTAGTTAAAAAGAGTGAAGACAAGATATATGCCATGTATGAGCAGGCGGCCAAGAATGAAATAGAATGGGCAGGTTATCTGTTCAGCAAAGGTTCTTTGTTAGGATTGAATGCAGATGTGTTGGGTGGCTATGCCAAATGGCTATGTGACCGCAGATTGAGATCTCTAGGCTATAAAAAGATCTTCAATCAAAAAGATAATCCCATTTCGGGGTGGTTGGATAGTTATTTGGACAGCAGCAAAGTGCAGGTAGCTCCACAAGAAACAGAAATTTCAGCATATAAGATTGGTGCTCGTAATACCAGTATTGACGATGATGTATTTAGCGACATTAAACTGTAAGTTTATTTGAATAAATAATAGATGTTAGATATCTTCGACCAAAGCGTTGAGGCTCAATACCCAACGTTGTTTGGATTCAAAACCAAAAACAAACTGGCCAGCCAACTGCTGAATTATGTGTATGGTGTGGTGATGTTGGTGGCAACTGCCTTTGCTTTTCATGCACTGGGATTGATCTTGCCTGATTGGAACAAACTGTTTGTATTTTTAGCCAGCTTGTCTGTGGTTGGTCTGCCTTACTGTATTAAGATTGTGTTGTATGGTAATGATGACTTTGAACCAAAACATGCAGTGTTGTGTTTGGCTATTAGTTTGTTGCCAGCTATTTTTGATTTTGTTGGGTTCTATAGTGAGACTAGTGTTAGGCAAGCATTAGTTGCAACTAAATTTGAATTGGTGGAAAAAGTGAACTACTTCAACACTGCTGCTCGTGGAAAAATAGAAGAAGAAAAGATACAACTATTGAAAGAGCGTGATAAGAAAGTAACTGACTTAAATACTGGGTTCAATAGCAAGGTCAATCACTTAGATAATGGACTCTTGGAGGTTAAACAAACAGCTGTAGATGAACGTGAGGGGGTCAAGGGATCAGGTACCACAGGCAAAGTAGGTGATGGTCCCAGAGCTCGAGAAATAGATGCAGAAATAAGAAAAGTAAAAGCAAAAAATGACTTGGAAGTTAAAAAGCTTGCAGATGAGAAGGAGTTGGAGCTGGAGAGAATTCAAAACGGCTTTCAAGCACAACTACAAAAAGCAGAAGAAGGCTTAAAAGAGATAGACGGTCTAGTAACATCTGATAACAAGGCCAAAGGCATTTTGTACCAGATCAACAACGTGGATAATTTCAACGATTTAGCACAAGTGACCATACAAGTGAACAACAGCATATCCACCATCAGTTCCAAAATGAACATTGAACCCAAGTTTGTTTCATTCAAGACAGATGATGTGATACAATTGTCATTTGGGGCGCTGTTAAGAGGTGAAACCACTGCCTTGATTTGTTGCTTGTTGGCATTTTTATTGGAAATGGTGGATACTATTATTGTGTACATGATTCGTGGTGTAAAAAGAAAAGAAGAAAAACCAGCAGAAGAAATCAAAGACAAACTATTTTTTAAAACATATCACACTGAAATCAACAAAGAAAAAGACGAAAACGAAATAGAAAAAATATTTCATCCCTATAAAAAATATTAAAAAAAATAGTTGGTGTGGAACTAAGTAAGTTAGAAGGTGTATTCATATAGGGGTGGGAGGTGGGCTCGTAAATGTACGAGACTATTTGAATAAATATAATGTGAATGATACGTGCATGCCAGTACTTTCTGTTACTAGGCTTTACAAGCATTTTATGTTGATGAGAGAAGAAATATTGAAGCATAAATGGTGTGAGAGTGAGAAAGCTGGCAAAGATGTTGGATTTGAATATGCTTTATTGGATTGGCATATGCATCACAGACGCACTTGGACTCCCAATATTTCTGATAAATAAGATATGCCTGATTATAGTGGGTTACCAACAGACTGGAATAATAGTGTTATATTCAATACTACCGGCGCTGATCAGACCTGGTCTGTTCCTTCAGGGATTACTTATATTTTAGCTAAAATATGGGGAGCTGGCGGGGCAAGCGGGTATCTGCAAAACGGGGACCCTGGGTGGCAATATGCATGGAACGGTGGCGCAGGTGGATTTGGTAGAGGCATCATACCAGTTACACCTGCTGAGACTTTAACAATTAAAGTGGGTGGTCGAGGTGTTAGAAACCCAGGCACTACTAGAGCATATGGTGGCGGTGGCGCGCATGATACAACTGGTGATAATATTTACGGTGGTGGTGGTGGCGGATACTCAGGTATTTTCAGAAGTACAACTCCCCTATTAATAGCCGGTGGTGGCGGGGGCGGGGGTCTTAGCTATAGATATCCGTGGGATGATTCTGGAGGTGCAGGTGGCGGTACAACAGGTCAAGCCGGTAGGTGCTTATTTGGATATGGTTTCGGTCAAGGAGGGACACAGTCAGCAGGTGGTGCACAAGGCGGTAATGGTAATGGAGGGTCTGGTAATGCTGGTGCAGCATATCTCGGTGGCAATGTGGCAACAAATAGTTATGGAGGCGCAGGTGGAGGTGGTTACTACGGTGGAGGGTCTGGCTCCTATTATTACAATCAATGGAAAGCAAATGACCATCAAATGGGTGGTGGTGGTGGTGGGAGTGGATATGTTGGAAACACGGTAATATTTGCTTCTATTACTGCAGGCAATTACGCTGAAATAATATGGCCAGAAGACCCAGACCTACCCTCAGGTAATATTAGAACTCGAAACATAGCATATGGTGGTTTAGCTGGTAATAGTGACGGTGGTTACGGTTATATTAAAATATTCTATAGCACTTAAGGACCCTTCTTAGAGTCATTTTGCGGGCTAGCAGTATTTCTATCGGTATCATTATTGTTCTTTGCTGCTGACCTCACATTATCATTGCTTGAAACTAATGTCAATGGCAAGTTACGGAAATGATGAGAGTGATCGTAATTTAGCACGCTGTTCTCCTGACCACCATATGCAGTACTACTACCACCATAGAGCTGAATAGCATCAGTTATGTCACTGCCTATGACTGGTGAACCTGCAGCAATGCCACTTTGCACATACCCTATTACTCTACCTGATCTAGGTACACCATAGCCAACTGTAGCACCGTCTACTAGCTTGCCATATAATTTTGTTTGTTCAGTTTGCTGCACTTCTACTGGAGCAGTGATGTGATTGATGGTCAATTCACCTTCAATGTGTGCTCCACCTGCAACAATAAGGTTTCTACTCACACCCAGGCTGCTGTCCACTAGCACTTGTTTCATGTAACGCTGTTTCAACACCACAATGTCACCAGTTATGCAAACCCTGTTACCACCATCTATATTGACTTCATTGCTACTTGAAACATTCACCTGTTCACCGGCAATGTTGGTGATGGTGCCACCAATTTGCACCGGTCCAAATGACTTGATGCTTATGCCACCTGCACCTACCTGCAAGGTGTACCTGTTGCACACATTCAATGTGTAATTGCCACCAGGCAAATCATCCACATGCACATATTCAATCAAAGGACTGGCAGATTGATTGTCAAACACACCAGAAGCATCCACTAACACTGAAGCATTGTACATCTTGCCCTTGGTATCAACACGAATGCTACCAAAATCATTCATCACTGTGCCAATTGTTTCTATTTTATGTTTGGTTATGTCAATTATTTCATGACCACCCAGCCCTAAATCTGCTTCATGCTTGGACAACTCCACTATCTTGCTAGCAATCAATTGATTCAACTGTTGCTTGAGCGGTTCTGCTTTGAACTCACCATCCATGCTGCTGGGACTTATGCCAGAGCCACCACATGCAGGACAATTGGATGTGGCTGGAAACACAATGGACCTCAAGCCTGGGGGAAAAGCACCCACAGGGGACACATTTGCATAGCTAGTCACTTGATCTGTTGTTGCATTCACATTAGGAACAGGAGAATTAATAGTTCCTACGGAGTTGGACTGAGAGCTATAAGCTCTGCCACGTTGACACACAGGACACGGGGCATTGCTGTTGCTCTTGGTCTGTTGCAAACTATTGAACAGTGTTTTCTCTGAAACTCGCTGTATTTCGAACAATTGCTTCACATCTGCAACAGCCTGCATTATGTCTTTCCACTTTTGAGTGGCATCTGCATTCAAGCTACCAATTTTTCGATAACTATCACCCTTAATATTGCTATCTTTGTCACCATCCACATAATAATTGTCTGTGCCTCTGATGGTTTCAAATTTATCACCCAATATCAAGTGCTGTTCATTAGCAGTGGCCAGATATATGGTGGCAGGGTTACTGAATTGAATAAAACTACCACTATAATGAGTCAATTTGATAGACTCACGATTGTCTGTGTTGATAAATTCTAATGTTCCACCTTTTTGATTGATGAGATATTTGTTTCTGTATATCTCCACATTGTGATCTGTGTCTCTAGTAGAAGGTGCCTCATTTTCATAGCTATCTGGGTAGTCTGTTATCTCATATGCTGACTGCCATTCTTCTGTCCCATGGCTAGCCGCAAAATAAACTGGATACATTGGGTTACCTTCAATAAAGAATGCCCACAAGTGCGCACCAACTGACGGCACAACAAATGTACCTTTAGCTTTGTTGCTGTATGAAGATGGTCGGTAGTTATTACCATACAGATTTGCATTGTTAGCTCCTACATACCCTGGAGTAACAAAAGCATCTTTGAGTGAAAGGTTATATTTTTCATAAACATTTGCTGGCTTCTCTCCAATGCCATCAATGTTCTGACTATAGGTGGTAGTTTTAAAATCTTTTATTGGTTGTGATGTGGCATAGCTGTTACTATCACTGATAGTTGCTGTTTGATTGTGACTATTGTACTTACCTGAAGAGTTTTCACCAGCCAAAGGGTTTGCACACTCAGCCCAAGGCAAGATTTTCTTTAACTCCTCCACAATATCAGTCAAATCACTCTTAATGTTTTTTCCTATGAATTTAAATTTTTTATCTTCTGCTATTTGTGTCCAATTCTTATAAACTGTAGGGGACAGGTGCGGGATATAGATCTTAACTCTGCCTCTTTTGAGAGGGTCATTATTAGCTACAACTATTCCAAGATAGTTACCGTAAAAAAGTTTATCTTTCATGCAACGCCATATGTGGGAGCAGAATTTGCTACATATTTATACTTGGTTGTTGGTGGGAAAACTTTAACTGTTACATATTCTGGAGTACTAGCTGCAAAAGCCAAAGCATCTTCACGCTTTAAAAAGAACACATCAATCACAGGCACAGTGCCTTTGCTGGCAGTCTTGGCAATTACTGCACCACCTGTGTCTGTAGCAAATCTTATGCCAATATCTGGGAATTGAATTCTGCTTAAATAAGGAATAATGGATGGATCAACAGCAACACTTGTACCTTGACTGAGCTGACGACCAGTGGAGCTTCTCAAATTGGCCGAATCAATATCTGTGGAAGGGCCTTGTGCCCAATACACAGTTCGTCGTACATACAAATCATATCCTTGATTATTATCACCACTAAACCTTGGAGAGCTCAATTGTTGCAAATTGTTTTGACCAGAATCTGTGAAAGTGGAATTAGCCACCTGTGATTGTGTCATGCGAGTAGAAGCATTTGTGAGATTGTTTTGTATGTTGCCTGTGGATGCAGTCACTCTTTCATTAAAAATATTTTCATCTCTCAAATCTCGAATATTTTTTGGTGATAAATTATTGAGCGCATTAAACTCTGTATTCATTGCCTGGTTTAACGAGCCAATTTGTGATGTTTGAGTATTCTTGCTGTACACATCATTTATTTGTGAAGCATTTATTTGGGAAAACTGTTGTGATGATTGTAACAGTGTGTTGCTGGCATTAGAAAAAGATTGCTGATTGACAAATTGATCAGTATAAACAGGTGTTACCCCTTTGACAACATTGAGTCGCGTGGCAACACTGCTCTGTATTGTGGGTGTTAGATTCTTGAGATTATTACTAAGCAAATTGTTGAAAACTGTATTGTTTGCTACTGACTCTGTGCCACTAGCATTAACATTGATGAAATTTGCAGGTAGTAGTGACTGTAAGTTTTGACTGAGAGAATCAAAATTCGGCAATGCACTAAAACTAGTCGGGTTCACTTGCGCTGCCAGCTTGGACACATATGTTAAGCTGCTTATAGCGTTATAATACATACTATTATTTAACTTGCTTTGTTGATTTCTATGTGTATACTTTTATTATATGTTTATGAAGGTATCTCATGAAATTCCTATATCTTTACTCGATTGCTCCAAGGAATACAATGATTTTGATTATTGTCTGGTGCATCTTTTGGATCAATTTCCAGAATATAAACAGTATTATAATGCGGCCAGATCTACATATAACCGTGAAGTACTGTTAGATAATTCTATATTTGAATTAGGCAAAGCTTTTGACAAGCATGAGTTTTGGAAAAAAGCAAAAGAGCTTCAACCAAATATGTACATTGTGCCTGATGTATTAGAAGATTGCCGTGGCACTATTGAGAGTTACAATGGTTTTGAAAATTACAATTTAGATATTAAGAATAGCTTTCAAACCAAAGCAATTGGCGCAGTTCAAGGCAAAAACTGGCAAGAACTCAAGGAATGTTACAAATTCATGGCTGATAACGCTGATATGATTGCCATAAGTTTTGATTTTAGCTACTACCAAGTAACAGGAGAAGGTAAAACACATCTTGAAAAATGGTGTTCAGGTCGTCAGCGTTTTATTCAAGATTTAATAAATACTGGCACATGGAACTGGAACAAACCTCATCATTTGCTTGGCTGCTCATTGGCCAAAGAGTTTAGATTTTATGTTGATAGAAATATTCACAATATTGTTAGTTGCGATACCAGCAATCCCATTGTTGCTGCTATACATGGATTGAAGTATGATGCTGATTATGGACTGGATACGAAACCATCCACAAAATTAGCTGATTTAATTACCCACAACCTCACAAACGAACAGCTTGAACTTGTGAAATACAATACTACAATGTTCAAGAAGATTATTCGT
>Ga0136644_10001220_pt1 | contig 20492 bp, 26 predicted proteins | sample C_130820_EF_Meta_FD_94780 | JGI IMG/M metagenome (GOLD analysis project Ga0136644, IMG submission 94780) | Freshwater microbial communities from Lake Croche, Canada to study carbon cycling - C_130820_EF_MetaG (v2) (version 2) | ecosystem: Environmental > Aquatic > Freshwater > Lake | place... | reverse complement strand
GGGCACCACGCTGGACAACAACATGAGTGACAATTTGATCTATGCTGTGAAATTGAATGATGTGAGCTTTACTGCCCTGACACAAACTGCCACATCAGGCACAATTACCATAGACTATTCCGCTGCGGCCTGGCAGACTCTGGCTCCCGCAGGCAATTGCAGCCTGGCATTCACCAACTGGCCTGCTTCAGGATCTTATGGTGTGGTCAACCTTGAAATGGTCATAACCAATACTGCTTACACCTTGACTTTGCCCACATCGGTTGTGAACGGATTGTTGGGTCTAGCAGGCTACAACAGTGGCACCAGAACAATCACATTTTATCAAACTGGTAATTTTACATATAGTTTCAGTAGTGTGGATGGTGGCACCACAATACAAATTACAGATTTTGACAGACCTAGAAATGTATTTTTCAGCCAGGTCAATGTGGCCAACACCACGACATCAACATCAACCACAACTGGTGCCCTGGTAGTGGCAGGTGGCATCGGAGTTGGCGCTAACATAAACATTGGCGGTAATTTAAAAACTTTCACTACTGCTAATGCTGTGGCATTCAGTGCCTTGGACACAGGATTTGTAACACTAAATGCTCCTACAGTAGCAGCCAACACAGCAGGTGCGCTGAACATTGTGGGCAGTACTACTGGTGCATATCAACCCATTTACAGCGCAGGTGGCATGGTTCACATCACCGGCAACGATGGTCAAAGTTCTAGAATGTCCAATGACAGTTTTGGTACTGGAGCTTCATCAGTATTTGTACAACGTTCGGCTAGAGGTACCGCGGCAGCCCCCACAGCGGTACAATCAGGCGACATCCTAGCCAGAATAACTGGCACAGGCTATGGTACCACAGGATATCCCCTGGCCGCAGGCAACATTGGAACCTTGGGCATTGACTTTGTGGCCTTGGAAAACTACACAGATTCAGCAGCAGGTAGTGCCATGAAGTTTTACACATCACCTGTTGGAGTATTAACCAAAACACTCAGTGCCAACGTCACTGCCAACGTTACCACATTCCCGGCCAACGTGAGTGTGACTGGTAATATTGCTGTTGGCAACATCAGCCTGACTGGTAATGTGACTTCTGCGCTGAACGTCACTGGCAACATTGTTGCAGGCAATATCAGTTCAATTGCCAATTTAAGTGCAGGCAATATTACCACCAGTACAGGCAATATTATCACCAGTGCAGGTAATGTATTGGTCTCAGGCGGCACTGGCGGTGTGGGTTACACCACAGGTGCTGGTGGCACAGCTACTCAGTCCGGTGGCGGTGGTAAAAGTGCCGGTGTTACACTCAACAAGGCCACTGGGCAGATTACCATGGCCAGCAACAACTTGGGTGCAGATACGTCAGTGAGTTTTACATTCACCAACTCCACTATCGGCACAAACGATTTGTTGTTGTTGAACATTGTGGGCGGTGTTGCCACTGCAGGCACCTACAATTTGGATGCCAACTGTACCACGGGCTCAGCCACTGTCACAGTTCGTAACATCACAGCTGGTACACTAGGTGAAGCCTTGGTACTGCGCTATGCTGTGATCAAGGGCGCCACAGCTTAATTTGATTTGATTTGACCCAGCAGTTGTTTGAGTTTGGCGCTTTGCACATCTGCTGACACTTTGCCAGTTTCTTGTGCAGGTTTTTCCCAGGCCGGAGTTCCGGTGGCTCTTTCCCAGGGTGCAGATTTGCTTTCAGCTGTGTTGCTGTTTTCATCGCTCTTGACTTGACTGCGAGCCTTGATCGAGTCCATGATGTTTGACGTGGGTTTTTTATACCCGCCTTCGTCTCCGCCTTCGTCTGTGATCCTCATGGTTTCAATGTTGTACTCCAGGTCGATCTTTTGCCCCACACCTGTTGAACTGCGCGATTTCATACACTGAATTTGATATTTGCCCTTTTCTTTCATGTGTCTGCTTGTAAAAATACCAAACACGTTGTCAGCTGTGTTGATCTTGGAGATACCACCCGAAATATGACTGTGGTCAAACTCAATTTCTTCCACTGCTGATCTATTCAACTGCGACGCAGTTACCATGAGCACGCCCAGTTCCTTGGCAAGGTTACGCAGTTCTTCACTCACATACTTGTCTTTCACAAACAGATCATTGGGGCTAACTTTGGCGCTGACTGGCATCAACAGGTCCAGGTAGTCTACCATGATAAAGTCAACTCGGATATTGGTTTGTATCTGCACTTCTTTGATATAACTGCGAATGTCATTGATATTGCTCTGTGCCGGCAGTCCCTTCACACGATACTGTCCAGACTTTTTGGCCACCAGTTTGACCTTGAGTTCAGTTGTGTCAATGTCTCTACGAATATCTTTGGTGCTCATGTTTGTGAGCATAGCATCTGTTCGTAAACTTGTGAGTTCTTCTGAAAGTTCCAGTGTGATGTAAACTCCCGAGAGTCCTTGTTGCAACCAGTTGAGCGCAATGTTCATCATCACAAGACTCTTGCCTGATCCTGACCCACCAGCAAAGATGTTGAGTTCACCACGACTGAACCCACCATACAACAATCTATCCAGTTGTGGCCAACCTGTTGACACTTGTCCGCCCGAGTTGAAATACTTGTTGATACGACCAGCAGGATCAGCAAAGTAATCTGTGCCCATGTCTTTGGTGAGTGATATCTGTACTGCATCTTTGATCAGTTTTTCTACAGGTTCAAACTCGCCCTTTTCCAACAGATCTGCTGACTTTAAAATTGCACGCTCCAGCTCCTGGCGCTTGGTAAAACTTTCAAACTCGCCCATGAACCAGTCATAGTGTCCTTCGTTGAGTTCGGGCACAGGTTGCAGTTTGATTCCTGTGGTGGCCGAAATCTGTGCGCGGTCAGGCATGGTCTTGTGTTTGTCACTGTGCTCTTTGATAAACTCAGCCGCGGGTCTAAGACTGCGATCAAAGTTTTGTGGGTTATAAATGTTCTGCACACGCACATAGCTGGCAGCATCTTCCAGCATCATTTCTAAAAACAATCGTTGGACATCAAGTCCGTATTCTTTTAACAAGTTATTGCCCTTTATTGAAAATATTTTCCATGCACAATTGTCCAAAGTCTGCCAACTCATCATGCAAACGTTGAGTTTCAAAGTATCGTGCTTGGTTGAATCGACAGATTGCATCTATCTCGTCAGCATGTGATTTAGATGCTGCCACCAGCTGGTGTGTTGCTGCCACAGCTTGGTTGATTTTGACTGTTAGATCAGTTTCTTGGTCGTAGGATTCATCACAATAGTTATCAAACGTTTTGAACCCTTTTTGTTTTAGCTTGTGTAGCAATCCACGATCTCCCAGTATCACAAAAGGTCTGTTGTTCGCTAAAATTTTATATGTTTTTTCTGTCAGGTATGGATGGTCAGTATCATAAACTGTGGTCTCAAGAGCTATGTTTACCCGAGCCTGTGCATGCATTTTTTTGTGCGGCAATTGCATCAAGGCCATTGGCCCCGGCTCATAAAAACTGGTATGTATTTGGTGACATTCGAATTGAACGTTTTCAAAACCACATTTGTTGAGATAAACTTCCATGCCCATGGAATCGAATCTGAGATCAGTTGGCAAAACAGTTTGTGCTGAATCAGTTATTATGCTCAGTCCACGACGATCATTGGCCAGACATTCCATGAACTGTTGACGATGCGGACGCAGCATACCGGTGGGAATCGCCACATCATGTGTTGCATGCTGTATCGATGTCCGGTTGATTTCATTGAAGAACATGGGATTAGAAAATACTCTATGTATGTAAAAATCAAAGTAGTCAAACCCCAAACTCAGCACATTGCCCGGATATTCAATGCGATTTTTATAGCCCGAAAAAACTGTACAGTCATGAACTTGGTCCAAGGGAAACCAGTAGTCAATGTGCCCTTCCATCAACTGCCCGTAAAATTTGTGATTGTAATTGGCTTCGTTATACTTGCCGCCTTGCAGAGTGTCAAAGGTGTTGTAGTCTTTGACCACAAAGTCAGTCAACGTGCTGTTAAATTCCAATTGATCAAACTGCTGGTGTTTTGAAAAATAGCTCGAGACTCCACGATAGACCCACTGTTGAGTTTCCAGACCCAACTTGGGAATGTGCCTGAGATGTCTCAGGTGTGTGAATTTATTTGAGCTCAGGTTCATGTGTTTTTTTTAATTTCTTGGCCAACTGCTTTTTTCGCATTTCGATTTTTATCTTGCTGGTTTCTCTTGAGGCCATAATAGTTAGCAAGGCACCTAGTCGGCCCAGTTTTATAACTGCATCATTCACATCCTTGCACCCTTCGGGCCAGTCAGGTATGCTCACGCTGTATCCTAATTCCACAGCACGATCAATCAGTGCGAATCCTGCTACGTCTTGATCTGGTACCACAACAACTTCTTTGCCTAGGCTACGAATCAATCTAGCCTGGCTGTCACTAATGGTATTGTGCATTACTGCCAGGCCACTGATGCTGAGTGCGTCAAATATGCCCTCTGTCACAATCACATACTGCCAATTGGCATGTTGTAAATCTGTACCAAACACATAGCCCGGTTGTGAGTGGTTGATGTACCTGGGCTGTTTGTCATCCATGAATCTAGCAGTCCAGCCCACTACCTGGTTGTTGTGTGTGAACGGAACTAGCACAAAAGGCCTAGTCCAATGAACACCATCATTCTTGATTGATGTCATTAAAGGAAAGTCTTCAGGTACACCACGACGACGAATATAATCCCAATATAAAGGAAACTCTGGAGTAATCACTTCTGAGTAGGGAGGAAAGTCGTCTGACTCTTCGAACTTGATGTCTGCTAGTGTTTGGAATGTTTTAATGCGGTCATCTAGGATGCCGTGTATGCTACGATGACGCAGGCTTTCGAGATTGAGCATTTCAATCTTGTTGTCGGGCACACCCATCCAACTCAATAATCTTCGAGCTTTGAAACTCACAGTACGGCCCAGCACAAAACTGGCTGTGTAACTACAGTTGAAGCAGTGATAACTCCAGCCTTGTTCGGTTACCTTGATGCCACCACGTCCTCTTTTGTCTGCGCTTTGTCCATTATGAGCACAACAGACTGCATTGAAACTCAACCAGCCTTGTGGACTGGGTTTTCTTTTTGCAGGTAGATAAGCAAGGACGTCAAGCATCTGTACAGTATAACAGATTAGTTACACTAGATCAACGATATTGAACGTTTTGTATCATGCCGTTTGTGAATATAGCAGTTGCTGACACGTTACTGCCAAATTGAATTGGCAAGTATCCCGAACCACCATTGGTGATTGTGATCGGTCCTATGCCGCCATTGCCACCCAGTGTGCATGTTGCTTTGGCACCTGAACCATTGCCTAAGATTTGGATATAGGGTGGTGCAACGTAGTTGTATCCAGGGTTTTGCACAGCAATGCCAGTCACTGATCCATTGACCACAGTGACCTTGCCTGATGCTCCAAATCCAATTGAGTTGTTTAGCCCCAATCTCAACAGTGGATGGAATCCCACCACATTGATATAATCACTCACGGTTTCGCAAAGATATTGTCTGGATTCTGTAACATCATACCAAACTGATTCATAATTTTGTGCAGCCTGCACTTTGACTGTGCCAGTAAATCCCACTAGATCATATTTGATTGTGGTCAGACTTGAACCATTTGTGGGCATGTAGCTGGAAAAGAATTCAGTTGTTTGAATGGCATTGATAGGCTGCGGAGTCAAGGCCCAGTCCGGCCATTGTGTGGGTGCTGTGCCCACAAGATTGATCTTGCCATACATGTCCGGAACTGTGCATTCTGCGGCAGGTATGTGTTGTGGCAGTATTGAATCCACAATGTTACAGTCTGCACGAGCTTGGCTGTTGGCATCTGTGTAGGCAGCTTGCACATAGTTACCAGCTGATCTTTGTATGCTATAGCTGGCAGGCTGTGCCTGAATGTTGATGGTATCGTTGGTGTCAAGCACAACCTTCACACGGCCCAGTGCTGAACTCAATATTTCCATATCTTTGGTGATCAACAGCTCGTCTCCGGTTTGATTTACCACGCGGAACACAAAACTAGACCCAGCAATGTTGACAGGTTTTTGGTCTTGGTTTATGAATTCAAAGAGCAACACATTGTCTACTCCCTTGTTGATTGTTAGTTGTTTTGCGTACACTGGGTCATACCTCGCTGTAAAATATCCGCCACTGGTGTCTACTAGCAGTACACGGACAATTTGTTGATAGAGATAGGCGGTGGTGGAGTACATGTTATATTTAGTTTATCCAAAATTTGCAATCCATAAATACCATCGATGGGCAACAATATCTTTGAAAAATTAACAGAAAAATATCCGTTCATAACGCTGTGCATGTACGCCAATGCAGAGTATTTGGGTGTTGTACAAAATCGCGACGATGTTGTGACCACCATCTACGACTTTGGTGCTGTGCAAACACCGGAACTGAAACTAGAATTTTTGGAACTGGCCAGCACCTGGTGGTGGGAAAGCAATCGCAGCATCCCCATCAACATATTTCTGCGCAGAGACTGGGAAAAATTCCGCCCTACCTTGCGCACCTTTGTCAACAAGGATCTAGAAATACTGCACGGTCCCGCCTGCAGTTTGCTGGACATTGTTCGCAAAAAAGGCAAAAGAAAATCAATTACACTTGTTCGTCGTCTTGACTGAGCAAATTCATGTGTAGGGCTACCAAGGCTGCGTAGCTCACAGCATGAGACTTTTTAAACGTATAGCCCTGTGAATCATCGCCGTCCCATACACCAGCAAACACTTCTGGCCAAGGTCGTGTTTGCAGGTGTGCCTTGCCTGGACGAATGATACTGATAAACGCAGCCATCCTGGGTATGCTGTCTGGCTTCATTGACTTGAGTAAATCTGTGTAATTGCCCACGTGTACCAGTTGCTGTGCCCACTCACGATCAGTCCACAGTCGACTCCATGGTGGATCAACAGACAACATTTTCTCGTAGTGTGTAGGATCCTTTATCAAACTGTACACACTCATGTTCAAGAAGTCTATCTTGAAGTATCCTCGTTGTTCAGCAGTTTCGTAATCCAAGGCCGCACAACCATTGAACGGATCTCGAGGTATGTCGGTAACATACACTCCTGAGTTGTGCTTGCGACCATTGCTTTGTCGTGCAGGTGTGTGCCGAATCAATTTCAGCACTGTTTCTCTGTTGGCAAAGTCAATGTCAATGTCTGCACTCATAGTATTTGTTGTATAATTTTTTCAAATTGACGATATTCTTGATCTATGATTGTGTTTAAATTTAAAAATCTGGCTTGATTTTTGTATTTGATCAACTGTAGCTGGTCTCGATTGGCTTCCCAATCAAAGTCACATAAATTATTGCACAGATCTACAATCATGTCAACTCTTTTTACATAATCAGTTTCTTGATCATAACTTTCGTCCCAGACACTGTGATAAGTTTCAAATCCCAATTTACGAAGATTGGCTAAAAAGAACGGAGTGCTGATTGACACAAATGGAATGCCAGTGATCAATGCCTTGATTGTTTTTTCAGTAAGAAAAAAATTGTGTTGGTAGTCAAGGTCTGTTTCCACTACCACATTAAATCTTGACGCATTGTACATGGCTATTGGCAAACTTTGGCCCACATTGTGATAATATTTTTCTAAAATACTGGTAATACTGTTATAAGGATCAAATTCTCCAGGTTTGAATTTGACAACATCAAGATGGTCACTTGACTCGCCATAATCTACACCGCTGTATCTGAGAACAAAAGGTTTCTGGGATTTACATTTTAATAATTTGTTTACTAATATGGTCCTTTCAGGTCTGACATTACCAACGGTGCTGACAAAGCTGTAAGGTTTATCGCAGTCAAAATCATAATTCTTATCCAGGTAATAGCAAAATCGATTGGGACTGTTGTAGGTGTCTGCTGCCAAATATAAAAAGAAAAAACTTTGTATCACAACGTAATCTATATCTATGCAATGATAATCTGTGTCCCAGGTACCGTTACAAAATAATATATATTTTTTATCCTTGTTGTATTGTTTAAAGAATTTTTCAGAATGCAGTCCTTCAGTCAAACAATCAATGGCAATCAATGGTGCCAAGCTGGCATTTATATTTTGTATATCCTGGTAATTAAAACAAGGAATACCATCGTGAGATATTTCAGCCACTGCATGCACAGGCTCTTTGTAAAAATTACAATAGTCTTGCCAGATCTTGTATCTTTCAAAAAACTCAACTACCAGTCCACTGGCATTAATTTTTAATGATTGATTCATGTTCTGCACTCATTTGACATCCACTAGTGCTGTGACAATTTGAAGCTGCTCTTTTGCTTGTTTAACAGCTTCCACAGCATCGGCCACAGCAGGATGTTTTTTTGCCAGTTCACGAATTCGCTGTTCGTCTATCATTTTCGTTTTGGCCCATTCCACTGCACTGATGTAGTCGTGATTCAGACCAATCATTGCAGTCGATTGCCACTGAACCCAGCTAAAACCATTGTATACTTCTAAAGAGGCTGTGTCGCCGTTGTAACGCACCCGACCAGCATCCTGCTGATGCATGTTGAATCGCGGTTCTGATTGGGAATGTTGTACATGGATTCCCGGACCATCGTGCCAAATATTTTTAACCATATTACCATCCTGCTTGTTTTAGTATTTCCTTGGCATACTCTTGATCCGCTGGATAATCCTGGAACTTTTTCTGCCAAGCATCTGAGTCGATATAGGGCCAGATCATGGCCACCTGTTGTGTTGACAGCTCACTCAAGAACTTTTGTCCTGATTCACTGTTGTAGATCACCCAGGGCGACACTCGCCCTGCTGTGACAGCATAGCACAAGGCATTGGTGTTGCCGTATCTCAACCAATCATGCGCCGGGTTACTGGTTTCTTCCGACCATCGCATGCTGTGTTCTAATGCACGACTCAGGGCATCTGACACTGCTTCCACACGCAAGTACTCCACAAGATATTCAGTGTACACTCGATCACTGCACCAGTGATCAATCTTCTTTTGTGCTTTCAACAACCATGACATGAATCTTTCTGGCGCAATCACTCGGGTGTTCACACAGTAGTGTCCAAATTTAACAAATGCTCTGTAGTAAGAACTTTCACAAAAGTCATCATGTGTTTTGTTTCGAGCAGATCCTTGCATGGTTTCATAGAAACGTAGGTAGGCCTGAAAACCCATGCGCACTCCTGGCTCGTCCTGACTCGTGCGCCGGCGTTTGGGTTCACACATGTGAACTGCTATGCTGGTTTCTCTGGCAAATTCTTTCTTGCAATACTCGCACTGGAATGTCATTTTTTGTCATTGCCTGCTAGACGGTTGTACTCATCAATTTCTTTTTGTGTTGTTATGGCTGCCATCACATCTATTTCATCATCTTTGTAGTGCGGGTACATGGCCATGAGTGCTTTGCGTTTGGCACTGAGTCCTGCTTCTTTTTTCTTTGGAGCTATCCAAGGGTGTCTAGGCGTGCCCAGCCCTGGACTCACTGTGGTGGCCATGAGCCATTGCAGTCGCGGGTGCCGGCTCACGTTGAAAAAGTGTTTGTTCAGTCGCTCGTTGCAGGAAATAACATAGAACTCCTGCAGCTCACGTGAGCCTTCCACTGCTGATCCCCAGCGTATCATGAGATAGTTTGAAAACTTTTTCCGCTCTTCGGGTGTGAGTTCGTCGTAGAAGTTTCTGTTCTTGCGATCGAACTGGCGCATTTCGTTGGCAATGTTCAGTTTGTCACTCATTGGTCTTGGTCAGTTTGTAAATCATTATAACACGATCCAGTGCATCTTGTAAAGCAGGATTGGTCGGTGCGGCACGCCGAATTTCGCCCCACATCTTGTTTTCTCGAATATGCACATGCAACGGTCTGCCATCTGCGGTTCTTGAATCGTGATCTATCCGGTGTCCAGATATGGGATCGTATTCATACCCCATTTCGATTCTGGTGCTGGGGTCAGCGCCCGACTCTCGAGCATATACCACACCATTTGCACTTTCGTAGATGTAAGTGGCATCAGGTTTAAGATTTCCCATATGTGTATCCATATTGTACATGTGCCCAACGCAAGAATCGCTCCAGGCCTTCTCGATCATCAGGATAAGTTTCCAGATATATTTTGGCCAAGCGATTTATAGTTTCAAAAATTTGAGGTTCAGTGTAGGCCATTACCAAGCAAGATTGTAATTGACAATTTCACAGTTGCGACTGACGTCTTTCACAAAGTAAACACAGTCAGGCTCTACATCATCGTTCAAGGGCACAGCCAGCATTTGGCCGTTCTTGAGTTTGGGTGCGTACCAGTTTACTTCATGATACACATCCAGTATTTCAATGCCCGGAAAGCTGGGTCTATAACTTGACAGCGGGTTGAATTGAAATGCTCGGAATCCGCGATCGTTTATGCTGGTCAAGGGCAACACTTCAAGGTCTCCAACATCAGGTTCACCTATTAGGATCTGCCAGTCCATGGGCATTTTGATTGTGGCATTGCCTATTCTAAGTACCAAGGCTGGTGCATTAAATGACTCTAAAAAAATCAAAGGAATAAAATGATAGTCTGGATCTACAGGATTGCTGTTGTCCAAGATAGCAAAACGCATGTCATCTACTTCTTCAGGCAAGTGATTTAAATCATAATAGGTGTTGTCAAGTGTTAATATTCTCATTGTGTTATGTTACAGGGTTTGTTGCAAAAAGTCAAGCGATTTTCATCCATTCCAACTTCTCCTGTGTGAAGTTGTATTTGGCCTCTTTATAGAACTGTTTGCGTTTGGTCAGGTGGCGCTTGGCAAACTTGCAGGTTGAGGTGATGTCCCAGATCTGCACATGATCTTTATCTTCAGCTTTGCGAATACCCCGTCCAATGCTCTGAATAACCCTGACAAAACTTTTACCCGGCTCAATCAGCACAAGATTAAAGATTCGAGGAATATTAATACCCACAGCAGCCACACCATATGTGGCCACAATGATTTTGCCTGTGGCATCTGCAACTTCGTCGTATTCTTCTTGGCGTTTGGCTCCTTTGGTTGCACCTGACACAAATACTGCTCGGTCACCCAGTCGTGCAACCAATTCATTGCCAGCAGCCACTCTATCCACTAGCACCAGGGTATTGCCTGTTTCGTTTACCCGGCGTATCAAGTCAGCCATGGTGTCCAATCGGCCCGACTCTTCCAGCAGGTATTTGAGTTCACTTTGATACTCTTTGTACTCCACATGGTCTACCAATTGCACAATGTTCACATGACAGTTGGCCAACACACCTTGCTGTTGCAGTTCGTTGGCACTCAAGCGACCCACCACAGGGCCAAGTCCTACCAACAGGGCCTGGCTTTCAAACTTCTCTTTGGGTATGGTTCCGGTCAATCCCCAACGAATTGGCACTCTAGCCATCACGCCTGTCAGCAGAGTTTTGAGTGCATCAGCCTTGGCCATGTGTACTTCATCTACAATAACACATACCACATCTTCAAGGAACTCGTCGATGGTACAGTCGCCTACTCCGGCTTTGGTATTCTTTAACAAGATATTCAAACTTTGCCAGGTGCAAATGGTATGAGTACGGCCGTATTCTTTTCTATCACCAAAGTAAACACCCACATCCTGTTGCATGTTGATGTAGTCTTTTTCTGTTTGTGTGACCAGACTCTTGTTGGGCACAATCACAATTGAGCGCCCGTAGGGTGTGACCGCATTTGACAAGGCCGCTGTCATGATAGTCTTGCCTGCCCCAGTGGCCACTTCTTGTAGGCACTGTGGATTGGCCAGGAAGTTGTTCACAATTTCAACTTGATAATCTCGCATGACAATGGGCTCACCTGCAGCCGGGTGCCCTTTGGGCCACTTCACATGTGCAAAAGAATCCTCACGAACCTGTTCAAACTCAAACTTGGTTGAGTAATCACGTTGATCATCTAGTTCAATGTCATAATCAAACTTCTCAAGTATGGGAATGATCTCAGGTAACAGATTTGTGTAAGTGCTACCGCCTAGTTGAAAGTATGCAACCTTGCCATCCCAGCGTCCCAGTCGCACCGCTGGCATGTAACGTGCCGCAGGGTTTTCATATTTGAAAGCTGTGACCAGGGCTTTGCGTACATCCAAGTCCAGGCCATCTAGTTTGATATTGACTTCGTCTTTAATTTGTATTGTACATTGGCGCATAAGTGTTTATTAGATTATTGTAAAATTTTATATCTTCTGCAAACATAAGTCCCAATTCAGCACTGGGCTCTGTCGAAAGAAAAATATCTTGTATAGTAGTAAAGATTTTTTGTTTGGGCAATGACGATGGATTCATTCTTTTGTTTTGAGGTATTTTTATATTAATATCTTTAGTAGCAAGAAACCAAGCAATTTGATTTTTTAATTCTTCGTCGTTGAATGGTTCCATTGGGATCCAGTGTATTTTATTAATTGTTTTTCCAAAAGCCAGATTATAAGGAATGGTGTGAGCATCAAGTAGTATAATGTTGCTGATAAATTTAGAAAAATCAGATGATTCTAATAGTTTCAGAATCAAATCATAGTTATGATCATAAGACATTGTTAACACCTGCGTAATACCTTTGACCCGTCGGGTCATTGGATTCATAAGCAACCCAAATGCATTTACTTTGTTCCAGTCTAATTCGGCAAGTTTTACTTCTGTCCAGCCCAACTGATTTTTAAAAAAATTAGTATAGTATGTGTTGGCGCATTTCATTACCGGAATATATACTACATTTTTATATTGATATCCACAGGAGTGTGTGGTTTGATTTTGCCAATAATTTACATCTTCAAGCTCGGCTATCCGAGAAGGAAAATTATGTACAACGTCACATTCTTGTCTAATAGAGTTTGGTAATTTTAAAAAATCATTGTATGTGTTAATACTGGGCCACCCAGGATCCTTTACTTGGTCATAAAAATGTTTAATAAAATAATCGCTCATAGTCTAGTATAACATATTTAACCAACAAAAGTCAAAAAAACAGACACCTTTTTTAAGGGTGTCTGTTGCAAAACCCGGGCCGGAGCCAACCAATGCCCGGGGTAAAATTTAACTGTATGTCTTGTCTAGTTTGATACCGGTCAATCCAGCAACTGTTTGAAACTGATCCCACGCATCCTTTGCGGCCGGGTTACGTTCCAGCTCGCTGTCGGGCAAGCAGGTCTCCAACCAAAACTCTCTACGACGACCAGGGTGTGCCCCAAACTGTCGTGGTTGATGCAACTTGCCTTGTTCCCAAAGTTCAATACTTACACTACGGAACAAGTCTTCGTCATCATATCCGGACCATTCAGAGTTACTCCAGGCACCTCGCCCACTGGGGCGGCCGCCACCGTATTCTGCCCAAATGTCTGCCCACTGTTCATCATCACGTGGATCGAAATTTGTGCGAGCAATAATCACTAGCACATCGTCAATATCAACTGTGCCATCCACAATGTCTTTGATGCATCGACTGTAACTTAGACCGATTTTCATATATTTTATGCACCGTAGTATTCCAGGCTCTTCACAGTAAAGCCTGCTTCAGCCTGTTCGTCTGCTTCGTACTGCGTGTCCACAGAGTATAGGTACAAGTCACCTTCATAAATTTCGTACATATCAGTCTCCAAAAACCAAAATCAAAATTGCTAAAAACACGGACCAGCCAAGGTGTCCTAACATTAGCAACATCAAGACACCTATCCAGGCCATGTCAAACTCCTATTAACATGTTCTGAATTGATCAGAACTTGTGATGGTAATTGTACCAAGCGGAGTGAGGTTTGTTTCCCCGACCTTAAAACATCCAATATCAGGATAACATACATATATTGTTTTGCCCTTGATTGCAAAAACCTCACCCACCTCATCTTTGTGTATTTTACCGTTTTTAATTATGGTATCATACGCACGTTTATCGGTAGTTTCCATTACCTTGTCGCCAATTTTAAATCCCACATTGCCTGGTAGGTTTAGTTGCTGCAATCTAAATCGCTTCATTATGGCACTTGCCACGTCAGGGTGTCCCATCATTTCTGCAATCTCTGCACAGTCTTGAGCAGTCAGGTACACAGTACGATGACCATTACCTTTCTTGTAGTCATCGTTTTTGTACTTGTAGGCCCAGGTTTCTGCCTCGTATGTAATGTGGTCATACCAACCGTCAACTGATGTATAACTCATCTAGATTCCTTTTGTGTGTTACTGAGACTACAGTTTAGCAAATTAGAAATTACTAGTCAACTGTAAAAAATAACCCTGTGCTAGACAGGGTTATTGCATAATTAGGCACTCTTCATGCAAGTGGTTTCTGCCAGGCGCTTCCAGTTCAACACACTCATCTTGCGCAAGTCAGCAATCTTGAGAGCCATACGCAAGCTCAATTCACGCAAGCGATCCTTGTTTGTCAACATAAAGTCAATGATGTCATCTTGCACAGCTTCGTCAAACTCGTAGTCTTGGAACAACACACCGTCCTTGGCAATCTGCTTGATACGCAACAATTTGTCGCGCTGTGAGTCCAAGGTCAAGTCCAGGTAGTGACAACGACTTTGCAGTGCATCCAAGTGATCACGCAATTTCTGCGATTTCATTTGATCAAACTTCAAGTTGGTAATGAAAATTACCGAGCCCTTGAACTCGAATCGATCTGGGATGCCTTCGCGACGCAAGGCACTGGACTCACTCAACCAAGAAATGGTGCGTTTCTTGCCGGAGTCCAAGGCACCTTTCAGCAAGTTCAAGGCCACGTCGTCTAGCAAAATGCTATCACAGTCGTCAAACACAATCACACAATTCTCATCTGAGTATTTGTACAGAGTTTGAAAAAGGCCAATTGGGGTGGCCGAACCTTTCACAACCTCGGCACGCAGACGCTTGCCTGCCAGCTTGTCGAACAAACAGGCCTTTTCAATTTCACTTTCAACACCAAAGCTCTTGCCCACGCCCGGAGGGCCCGACACAATCATGGCACGGATGTCACCGGTGACAGTGGCCTTGGTCATCTCTGTCAGGATGTCAAAACGCTCACGAATACGATTCATTGCATCCTCGTCTGATTCTGCAACAAGGACGGATTTTTCAAAATGCACTGTGTTATCTTTTGTCATGCCGTTAGTATACTCTATGTCTGAAATGTTGTCTACACTGATACGGATCGTTTCAGGGCAGTTCGGGAAGGTGCCATTGTTTTTGACTGTAACATAGTTACCTTTTGCACCAGTTTGAAAACCGCTCACAAGAACAAATTCTTGGTTACGGACGGGTTTGTTACGGTAGGTACCGTTAACTACTTTGATTGCACTCATGGTTGGCTCCTTTTTGTGCGGGTTAATGTTTGCTGTCTATGTGTGTATTATAGCAAATTGGGATTTATTGGTCAACCGTTTGAGTTTCTAGCACTTGTTGTGTAAAAACAACACCCCCATACGCTTGCTGAAACTGCTCTGCTACTGTTTTAATGAAAAAAGTTAATACTTTGCCATTACCTGTAATCAGAGTGTATTTCATGTATCCCTTTTTGCTTTGTATGCCACTATTGTAGCAGATCGGGAATTAATGGTCAATTACACAAAAAGTATTACTTTTGGTAATCCACTAGTCTCTGCACAAGAATGCCGTGCTCTGCATCCATTTCCTCGTTGGAAACATAGAAGTCTGTGGTGGGGTCATAATATCGACCTTCTCGGGGATCGTAATACAGCACACGGCCTGACGCATATTTAAACGGACCTTCTAGCCCGTTACGTGGACCATACTTTTGGCGCATGAGGTCTGTCTCGAACTTGTCTGCAATTACTTTGTAGCCCACGGCAGCTCCTGTTGTCTGTATGCGTCTATTGTAGCAAATTCCCAATTATTGGTCAATTACAGCAAAAGTATTAGTTTTTATCGCCACAGTTGTGTGATAACAGGATCATGTACGTCATGAGGTTTGGGTGTACCATGGAACACAATCAGAGCAGTATCAGGAGCAATTGTCACGCCCAGGCCCGGGCGCAGGTGTTTGCGTTTGAAAAAATCAAATCCTCCATCTAGACATTGCCAGCGATAACTTTCAAAGAACTTGGTCTCAAAAAATCTTCTTTGATTGACGTCAATCACAGCACTGATGTAATCCTGGTCTCCTGGATAACTTTTGATTGTGGTCTTAAAATCAGCTGCATTGAATTTTTGCCACACCCAATCAAATCGAGCCACATTGAACCACATCATGCTGGAATTGATTGTGTTTGGGTTGCCTCTCTGCAGATACTTGAAATCTCGAATGGCCCAAAAATAATCAGTTGACAGTGCTTGAACAAAATCCAACTCACGTGCTATCACCACGTCCAGGTCCAGGTACAACAGGTTGCCGTCAAAATGCTCAGAGTTGAACAACTGCATCTTGTACCACCATGAGCGTTTGGGACCTGACACGCCTAGATCAGTCAATATGTGTTTGATCATGTGCGGTGGCACTGACCTGTCATGTTCGGTATACACATGCATACGAATCCCGTCAGGAAATACTCTGCACAACATGTTGTACAGTCGTTCCACATACTGCCAGTCATAGCCATTGCCATGTATCACGCAGGCACAGTCAATCATGCTGTCAGTGCTGGCTCTATTCTTTTTAGCCATAATCCTCTTTTTATTTCATCTACAGTGTATTCTGTGTGACAAATTTGTGTGAGCCAAAGCTCACGGTCTTTTGTGTAGGGCTGCTCAAGATCAGGAAATCCCACTCCCACTGGATATGCTAGACTGGAGAATTCGACCACGGGTCTTACTCCAGCTATGGCTGCTTGTATTCCTGGTCCAGAATTATAATTCACCAAGGCATGACAATCATAATGCATGTCAAAACTATCGTAAGTGTTGGGCAATTTGTTAGGTACTTCTACAGTTATGTCTTGCGGCAAATGGCTTATGTCTAGTCGACAACGCGGATGTGGTCGTACTGTGATCGGACGATCTGTGTTGTTCCTGAGTATTGACAGAGTAGTGTGCAACCAATCTGTCATGTTCATGCCAGTGACCTGTAAACTGCGATCATGTTGCAGAGCCACAATGATGTTGGGTTTGGGCCTGAGTTGCGTGGCCAAACTAATTTTTAGTTTTCTAGGGCGATCCCAATTTAAATTATCCAAGTGCCCGTAGTAGCCTTGAGCCGTGATGTTGTTTACTGCTATTTTCCAAGTATTACCGCGATACAATGCCCCAATTTCGATCACAATCACTGGTCGACCTTGTGATCGATAGTGCTCGTATACTGCTTGATTGGCTGACATTCGGCCTGACCACAGTACCGACCAAATAATAGCTGCATCAGATGACATTGAGTTTTCTTGTGTTTGAATTCCCCGTGCTTGCAAACAATCCAGCACTGCCGACATGACAGGCTGTGCATTTTTTGCACATTGCAAAGGATAATAGGCTATGTTTTTGATCATAAGTATTTTTAATGAAGTACACAGTAATTACCACATTCAACGACTCGGGCTATAAACAATACGGCCAGCGCATGATCCAGACCTTTTTGCAAAACTGGCCACAACAGGTAACGCTTGTGGTCTATGCTGAAGATTGTGCTGTTGCTGAAACAGCACCCAATCTTGTGGTACACGATATTGCAATGGTAGATGCACTGACCACATTCAAGACTGCCTGGGCAGGCGTGCCCCGGGCCAATGGCGATGTCAGCAGTGATCCTGTTCGTGGCAAAAGAAAAGATGCTGGCAAAGGATTCAAATGGGACGCGGTTCGATTCGCTCACAAAGTGTACTCAATATTTCATTGTGCTAGAACTCTAAGCACCGATTGGTTGATCTGGATGGACGGGGATACTGTGTGCCACAGTCCTATCGCTTTGTCAGACCTGGAACGCTTGTGCCCGCCAGATCGAGACTTGTGCTTTTTGGGACGCAAACAAAAATATACCGAATGCGGATTGTACGCTATGAATCTTGGTTCAGACGCTGTGCGAGTGTTTTTGAAACAGTTCCAGTACATGTACGATGACGCAGAGCATGGAATATTCCAGCAAAAAGAGTGGCACGACAGTTTTATCTTTGACTGTGTGCGCAAACAAGCTGTGCTAAATGAACTTGACTGGAGCAGCCACCTTATCACCGGTGAGGGTCATCCGCTGATCAACAGCGAATGGGGTGCATATCTAGACCACCTCAAAGGCAATCGCAAAACTGCCGGACGAAGTTTACCTGCAGATTTAAAAGTGCGCCGAACAGAAGCATACTGGCAATGACCTGGATATTTTTGAACAAAAACAACTCCGACGAGTACATGCAGATGTTTGCAGCGGGCTCAGGCACGGATACCACTTGTTTGGAAACCTGGCAGTATGAGGACAGCAAGGACCCTCTGATATTGCGTGGTATCATGAAGCACAAAACTATCAAACGTTGCTGGCAAGATCAAAGACCGTTTTATTACATGGATTCAGGGTATCTTGGCAATAGACCCAATGCAAACAATCCCAGTGGTTGGAAGTATTGGCACAGAATAGTTTTCAATGATCTACAACACAACACAGTGCTTGACCGACCCGCAGATAGATTGTCCAGGTTGGATATTAAAATTAGACCATACCAGGCACACTGTCGAGACATACTGATAGTGGCACCAGATGAAAAGCCATGTGCGTTTTATGGCATCACCTTGGACAGTTGGTTGAAAGACACAGTCGATGCCATCAAGAAATATACCGATCGTCCCATACGCATGCGAGAAAGACCAGCGTCGAGACTGGATCGCAAAACACAACAGCCCGAAGAATGGTTGAATGATGTGCATGCTGTGGTGACCTTTAACAGTACTGCTGCAACTGAAGCTGTGCTGGCCGGAGTGCCAGTTTTTGTTACCGAACCAGCGGCCAATGCTGCAAGACCTGTCAGCAACTTGGATCTGAGTCAAATTGAAATGCCTTGGTTTCCCGACACTGATCAGGTATATAAGTGGGCTTGTCATTTGGCTTACGGGCAATTTCACACCACAGAATTAACAGACGGTACTGCCGCAAGAATACTCAAGGAGACATATAATGTATGAAAGTCACGGATGGTGGTTTCCGGACACCGAGGATCATTTTCCCAAAATGCTAGATAAAAATGTCAGCCGGGGAGGTCCTGCTGAATATCAACAGCCGGTTAGATGGAAAAGTTTACAGTATGCAAAACAAACCAGAACAGCCCTGGACATAGGAGCCAATGTGGGCTTGTGGTCTAGAGATCTTGTGCAACATTTTGACCGGGTTGTTGCATTTGAGCCAGTGGCGATGTTTAGAGAATGCTTGGAAAAAAATGTTCCAAATTCAAAACTATGGATAAGCCCGTATGCATTGGGCGATCAGGACACCACGGTTCGAATGAACATCACCCAAGGCAATACTGGGCACACACACGTTGATCCTGCCAGTATAGGGCAAGGCGACACACAAATAGTTCGCCTGGACAATCTTGCTATAGAAGATGTCGATTACATCAAAATTGACTGCGAAGGATTTGAATATCGTGTGTTGCAAGGAGCAGAACAAACTATCAAAAACCACCGTCCTGTAGTGGTCATTGAGCAAAAGCCACACGATGCTTACAGTCAAGAATACGGACAATTTGCAGCAATCGAATTGTTAAAAAGCTGGGGCATGATTCGATTGGACCAACTCAAAGATGATTGGATCATGGGATGGCCATAGACAATCCAGATAAAGGCGCACAAGATTCAGCGCAATGGTCACGCAAATGGACCACAGACCGATACATTGCCAAGCGCAGAGCAAATTTTGAAACTGTGGATGCTTATTTAAATCAGCCCATTGGCAGTTTGCTAGACATCGGTTGCGGTTTTGCCTGGGAGTCAAGATGGTTCAGCGAAAAATATGGCACAGAGCTTTGGTTGTTGGATGGCGATTCTGTCACCAATGCTGCCAAGCCTGAGTCTGCCAGTTACGGCAACTGGAACACAGATTCTAGCGAGCTGAAGTTTTATCATACATTTGATTTTTTAAATTCAAAACTGCAGGAGTTGGGCACAAAAAATTATCATCTTGTTGATGCCAACCACATCAACATACCCGACGATGTTAAGTTTGATGTCATCACCAGTTGGTTAAGTTGTGGGCATCACTATCCTGTGCGAACCTACATAGAACTCATGAAGCAACACTCACACAAGAACACCAGAATTATATTGGATGTTAGATGTAAAGGTACCGAAACAACTTTTGTTGGTGTAGATGGATTTGAAATTGTTGATATCGTGAGCAATGTAGGTGGTAAAAAGCGAGCCACCGTGGAGATAAAGTTATTATGACAAGTGCATATTATGATGAATCAGTTCGACTGGGACGCGAATTTCAAGAGACCAACAAAAGCTGGACTGGGTACGATGTTGTAAAATATCAAAAGTGTATCAAAGATCTTGTGGATCGATATGGTGCTCGAACTATCCTGGACTACGGATGTGGCAAAGGGTTACAGTACAAAGAACGATTACCATATGGT